>Ga0302114_10000413_pt1 | contig 30018 bp, 20 predicted proteins | sample AG5_Surface_MG_FD_203107 | JGI IMG/M metagenome (GOLD analysis project Ga0302114, IMG submission 203107) | Marine microbial communities from Western Arctic Ocean, Canada - AG5_Surface | ecosystem: Environmental > Aquatic > Marine > Oceanic | place: Canada: Western Arctic Ocean | collected...
CGGCAAGCTGTCTGCTCAAACTTTCTTGGGTCCTTTCTTGAGTCATTCCCTCAAACTGGTGGGCTGGCCAATCACGTGCCGGCAGCGAGAATATGGAAGGTCGACAAAAAAAGCCGGTTCAAGGGCGCCAAGGACCTTTTGGCGCGAGTTAACGAAGGAGGTAGGTGTCTAGGGCACGGGTGGTGGGCGCAATACAGGCGCGCGCACGACCGTGGGGGGTTTTGTCGCGACGATGTGGCACGCGACCGCGACCGGTTCGATGGTCGCACCGGTCCGACCGCTCGGAAGGTATCGGCTGCGCGCCAGGGTGAGCGCGTCGCGCCCGGCATCGCGCGGGGGTTCCGAGGCGGAACCGTCGAGCCGGCTCGTCCCAGCATTGAGCCGACGTCGTGTGTGGGACTCTCGGGGCGCGATTCGTGTGGGCGCGGCGACGCAGAGGTACAACCCTTGGGTCGACCCCGACGATGGGCCCGTCGCCGAGGATGCGCCGCTTCGTATCGATCAACCGGTCGGATACTCCTGGGGCGACGAGCTGGACGACGTCAGGATAGACGAGGACGAGCGCGTTCGTGCCGTCCGGAAATGGCAGGAGGGCTCCTACGTCCCCGACGACGACGACGACGAGATGTACGAGCCGTCCCCGGACGGCGATACCCTGTACGGCAAAGGACCGAGCTCCAAGAGGCTTCGATGGCCTCCCAGCCTCGGGCACGGCACCGTCCCGAGGATCGCGCGCTCGCTCTGGGCGCTCGTCGCCGTCGTGGGAGTCGTGTGGGCGGTGTGGTCCAGCGTCAAGCACGTCATGTTCCTCGACTTCACCACGTTCGACTTTGGAAACTTGAGCGCGGCGCTCGACGCGGCGGCGCTGGAGGCGCTCGGGGGGCTCGCGGAGGGCGCGCTCGTGTCCACCGTCGTCGCGCCGGTGGTGGCTGCGCTCACCGCGGGATTCTTCGAGCTCAATTTGCGCTTTTTGACCATCATGACCGCGGCTAACCTCCCGCGAACCCTGGCGCCGGCCACCGCCAAGACCGTGGCGGACAGGGAACGGAGGATCAAGGCCATGAAGGAGAGCAGGGCCCAGCACCTGGCGTACGCCAAGCTCAAGAAGTCCACGTTCAGCGCGTGCGAAGCCAGGCACGCCGCCGCCGCTCACGCGTGCGCGGCGTGGTCGAGACCCGTCGTCGCCGTCGTCCTCGGACTGGCCGTCTGGCTCGCCGCGGTGGCGGTGTCCGGCGGGTTCGGCGCTCTCGTGGGTGTGGAGCAGGCTATATACAGGACCGGTGCGGCGGGACAAAGTAAGGCGCTGACCACGTTTGGCTTGGCCGCGTGGTACGTCATCGGCGCGGCTCTCGCGGCGCTGACGGCTTGCCTGCGACGGCGGCCCGGGGCTTACGCGGCGGACGCGCGCAAGGAGATGGAACGGCGGGAACAGGAGTACCTCGCCACGCTGCACAAAGGGACGTTCCTGTGCCAGTGGCGCTCGGACGATTACGCGACGCCGGGTGAACGGAACAAGGTCAACCCTGACAAGGCGCTGACCAACGCGGTCGTCGCGGCGGCTGCGGTGGGCGCGGCGGCGCACAGGCGGCTTCCCCCGTCGGACGCCGCGGCGCTCGTGCTGGACGCGTCGGATGCCAAGACGTCGGAGAAGCTGTCCACGGCGTTCAGCTACTTCGGGGTTGGGGGAGAGACGGACCGGGCGAATAAGTCGAAGGGTCCCGCCGGTCGGTTCATGTCGTGGCTCACGTCGCCGATGGCGCCCGTGGATGAACCCGTCGAGGGTGAATACTCGTACGGAACCGTGTACGACAGCATGTCCAACAGCTTCGACTCCCTCGACGACGACTCCCTCGACGACGGGTACTCGTTCGAGGACGAAGGGACGGAGGAGTTTGAGGAGTTTGAGGGTAAGGTTGTGCAAGCAGCGCCGTACCTGCGCGGCTCGGTGGAGCTCGGCCGGAAAGGGAAGGGTGCGGATTGGCGGTACTGGTGGGACAACGTCAAGGCAAAGGCGTCGAAGCGCGTGGCCGCCGCGAGGGGTGCGCACGGCGCGGGCGCGACCAAGGCGGACTTGGAGCGCGAGGCCCTCGAGCTGAACGAAGGGCTGGGCTTCCCGAAAAAGTCCGTGCTCGTGCCCAACCAGCACACGCACGTGGTGGAGTCGCTGAGGGGCGCGGGGTCGCCGTGCACGCCGTACGCCGCCGACGTCGCGGAGGTTCTGAGGAAACGGGACCCCAAGGCGCCGCCCCTGAACCTGGTCTACCTGGACCACTGCGGCGCGGTGAAGCAGCGCGAGCAGCAGCTCTGGGACGTCTTCTCCAGGCACTCCGTCGCCGACGGCGGGGTGCTGGCGGTGACTTTTTCCACCCGGGGAAAACGCCTGGGCTGGAGCAAAGCCGCCGCGGTGGCGGCGTGCGCGCGGGGGCTCGTGGAGGCTGCCGACGCGCACGGATACGAGCTCGAGGGCGGCGCGGCGGACGCGGCGCTGGAACCCCACTTCTTGGACAGGCTGATGGACTACACCGTTCACTTCGGCGACTCCTTGGCGCCGTCGTCTTCGTCCGAGGAGGAGGAGGATCCGAACGAGTCCGCGGAGTACAGGCAGACCACGACGACGGTCGCGGAGAGCGACGGGGTGGCCGCGGCTGCCGCGGCGCTCCGTGCGCATCGCTCCGCGGTGGACGCGGCGCTGAGGGAGTACACGCGGCAGTGCGAGTCCTTGGGCGGCGTGGAGGCGGCGTTTCGGGAGGTGGTGCGGGGTAACCCCGTGGAGACGGAGGCTAACAGGGCGGCGGCGCTCGCGGCCCGCGCGCTGGCCAACGCGCTCGTGGTGTGGGCGGATGACGTGCCCGCGTCTAAGGATGGACGCGCGGTGTCCTTCGACACGTGGGCGAGCAGGCGCCGGCGCAGGCTGTGCCGGTACCTGCACAGCCGGGTGGCGGGCGAGGAGTGGGACCGGGTGTCGCCGCCCACGCGCGAGGACGGCAGGCTGCTCCAGAGCCTGGGCAGGGAGGTTGTGAAGTCCGCTGGCAAGGCTGCGGACCTGGCGCAGCCCGCGGTGGCGGAGGGTGTGGAGTGGAGGAAGCTCGAGGGGGACATCAAGGGCGAGCTGACGTACCCGAGGTGCTTCTTCCTCTACAACTCGCTCATGTTCTTCGTCTTCCGCGTTCGCGTCAAACGGCGGGTGCGCAAGGGGAAAGGGGAGGAGCGAACCTTCGAAGATAGGCTCAAGCTCGCGCCGCGATAGTCCGGCATTGTAACACGCGTCATCACAACGAACCGAACGAGTCCTCAAATATAAAATCCGTCAGACAGGGGGTAGTAGAATGGCATCTGATCGACAATTAACCGAATCGTGCCCGCGGAGTAGTGCCAGAGCTCGCCGCACGGACGACTCGGGCTCTGAATCATGGGTTGCCTTTTCTCCAAAGAAGACAAAGGCTCGAGGTACGCGGTCGGCGGCGAGACCGAGGACGGTAACGCCGCCCCCGCGCGCAAGCCCACGTCCAGCACCAAACCGGATGCCAAGACCGAGCCCCTCATCGCGAAGCCCAAGCTCGACCCGAAGGACTTCATCTACGTGAAGCGCACCGGCGAGAAGCTCGTGAAGGCCCCCGGGACCATCAACGGGCAGCAGTTTGTCATCGACAGCTGCGAGGACTGCGAGATTTACATCCTGGACGAGTGCGACTCGCTCATGATCGACGACTGCGTGCGATGCAAGATCGTGGTGGGACCGACGACGGGGAGCATCTTCATGCGCGACTGCTCCGACTGCACGTGCGTGTTCATGTGCCGACAGTACCGCTGCAGGGACTGCAAGGACGTCGACACCCACCTGCACGTCACCACCCGCCCGATCATCGAGACCTCCACTAACATGCGCTTCGGGTGCTGGGACTTCCACTACGAGGGGCTCGAGGCTCAGATGCGCAGCGCCGGCATCTCGGAGTGGCAGAACTTCTGGAGCCACATATACAACTTCAACCCCGACGACGCCACGTGGTCCCTCATGCCACCCGACCGCACCGCCATCTCCGTCCTCGAACCCCTCCCCGACGTTCCCGAGCTCGAGGGCATCGCGGCGGCGCTCGCGGATGGCGCCAGGCTGCCGCTGTGCGTGCGGACTCTGGGCGAGAGGCCGCCGCCGGGTTCAACCAAGGAGGGTTGTCTGATCCTGGTTCCCGCGTGCGACGCCCACATGGCCCGGGAGATCTGCGACATGGCACACGCGGCGAAGGTGTCCCTGGTTCGCACCAACAGGTGCCAGTTCACGGAGGCGTGGGCGACGTCGTTCCTGACGGGGGGCGGCGCCGCGTATCACCCGGAGCTGTGCAAGGGGAAGGCCATCGGTTTGGAGTTTGGCGGCGAGGGTTGTGCGGACGCGATGCGAGGGGTGGCGTCGTCGGGAGGGTTCCCCATGCTGGAGAACCCCGACCAGTACGCGGAATGGCGGTACATGGGCGTGGAGGGCTAGTCACCGATCTCGAAATCATTCTCGCACGTGGGAGTGAATTTCTAATAACAACCGACTACGACTAATCGAGCGCGTACGGAACGCCCTTTTCTTCCTCCTCCTCGTCATCATTCTCCTCATCCTCCTTCTCATCCTCTCTCACTCTATTATCCAATCGTCCTCGCCCGCCGAGTCTGGCTTCCGCAGAGTCGGCCATCGATCTGCGTGGTTCCGCCGGAACCACGCGCTCGTGAACAGCCTCAGCGGCGGCGCGTTCGTGCTGAGCGTCACTCTATCCCCCATCTTAACCTCGTGCGTCACGTGAGCGCCGTCCAGGTACACCGTCCCCACGCGGCTGTTCCACCGCAGGCACATCTCCTTGCCGTCCTCGTAGAACCCGTGCCCGTCGCTGGGGGGCGGCGCGTGGTCGTGGTATATGGGCTCGCGGTCCATGAACTGCATCCGCCGTGAGAGATAGTGCATGGGTTCCCCGCCCGCGCTTCGCATCGCCGCCGTGCTTCCACTCGCGGTGCACGTTCGTAGCCCGCTGCTCCTGACGTGGAACCAGAGCGGCGGTCCGCGTTTCTTCCAGTCGGTTCTCGCCGGATCGTTCTGGAGCTTCTCCAGGTCCGACTTTGGCATCGCGAGCCGCGCGTTCAGCCGCCCTTCCGCCGCCGCGTACTCGTCCGTGTACTTGGGAACGGCACCGCCCACGTGGACGCTGTACCGCGACACCGCCCCGGGCGACGGGTGCGCTATGAGGACGTCGTTGAGCGCGGGCGCGAGTTCTTCGCCGGCGACGACGCATCTGATCCTCGCGAGTTCCGTGGGCGATACGTCGCCGTTGAGCACCTCGGTGAGTGTTTTCTCCATGTCGCCGCTCGCGGTCGTGGCGCAGAGGTGCCCGGTGCTTCGTCGCATGTCCACCGGTTCGCTGGACCGATAGAGCGTCGCGAGGTCGTTGATTGACGCCCTGTCGGTGTTAACTCCGAGGAGTGGCGGGCCGCGGTGGTCGCGGAGGAGGTGGGACGCGATGAGGGTGGTCCCGTCGCCCCCGAGCGCCAGCACGAGGTCAGCCTCGCGCACGTGGTCCTGCGTCGCATCGTCGCGCATGACGGAGGTCAGGTCAACGCCCCGCGCGGTGAGCCACTCCGTTATCCTGTCCACCTGCATCATGTGCGTGTCGTGCCTCTCGCGTAACCTATCCATGCGAACAGCCTCGTAGGACAGGGTGTGTCCCGCCGCCGCCGCGATGCGCTGCTGCGCGGTGTAAGCATCGAACGCAGTCTGCTTGATGAGCACGAGCACCCGTCGGTAACTCATCGATTGCCCGGTCGATGCCCTCCGTAGCCCTCGGCCTTCCCCGATTGTGGAAAAGGTAATTCCACGTGCTCGTCGAGCAGCCGAGTGTTGTGGATGTTCTGATGGAACTTTCCTCGTGTGGCCTTTTTAGTCTGCGAAGGGGCGATTTTTTAAATTAGACTAGATTGGGTCCATGTTAGAGCAAATGGTGTGGCGTTGAAGCTAATTGGGTTGAAATACACGTGGAAATATCGTCGCTTCCAATGGCCGACGGACGATTTCACAGGCGCGTGTTTGCCAGCTGGATTTCAAGAACCCTCGTCGACGCTCACTTGCTTCCACGCGGTGCACGTCAGAGATGGCCGCGGCTGTGAGTATCGGATTCCGGGTGGAGCGTTCGCTTCCCCGCGTGAGCCCGCGCGTCGGTTCGCGCGATGCCTCGTGCGCGCGTCTTCGATATTGCGCGAGGCCCCTCCCGCGCTCCCGCGGTGCGTACTCTGAGAGGGGCCCGAACGCGGTGCGGATCTCGGCGTCCGCGGGCGCGTCGGGAAGCGCCCCGTTCCGCATGATCGTCCTCCGGCACAGCGACAGCTGCACGCAGGACGCAGATCTTCGCGATCACGACAGGCCGCTCACGTCCTGGGGCCGGACCGCGGCGTCCAAGCTGTGCTCCGAGCTGATTTCCCAAGGCTGGGCCGAGCCGGACTTGGTGTTGTGCTCCGCGTCCACGCGCTCGAGGGAGACACTCGGCGAGATGGTGCGAACGCACACTCCCCTCGGCATGGCTGAGACCCACTTCATGGGATCGCTCTACGCCTTCGCCGCCATGGACGGACTCACCGCGGATCACCTCCGGGAGACGGTGTCCAGCCTCGTGGAGAAGGACGGGGGGCGCGACGATCGCGTGCGGACGGTCATGGTCATCGGGCACAACAAGGGCTGGGAGGAGGCGGCGACGGACTTCGCCGGTGAGAGCGTCAGGCTCGGCGTCGCCAACGCCGCGCTGCTCGAGTTCGCGGGCGAGGGGGCGGGGACCTGGGCCGAGGCGTTTGATCAGAACGCGTGGAGACTCGCTCACGTCGCTCAGCACGGCTTGGCGGAGCCCGAGAAGGAGTGCGAGACGGAGTTTGGGGGCGACGGCGACGGACCCATGCCCATGCCCGCGTGATGGATCACGTTCGGCGATTGGGTCGGTTGTGCGTTCTGTGTTCGATTTCGTTTGGGGTGTTGGGGGTTATGGGTTGTACCACCAGAGATTTTCTACCAGGTTGTTCTTCTACTGAATACAAATACGATTCGTTTACCTACCGACGCGTGTCCTATGAATGAGTGTCGCACGTTCACCGACCGCACGCGCCGACGTCGTAGTCTGCGCGTCTAGAAGGATGAAAACTCGTTCGCGGCGCTTCCGAACGGGTTCCCCCCCGCGCGCGCGAGCTCCGGGGCGTCGGTGAGGACGCCGCCTTTTCCCATCCTAAACGCTCGGTCCGTCACCGGCGAGATCTCCTCGACGTCGTGGCTCACCACCACCACCGCGCGCTCTTTCCGTAAGTCCGCGAGTAGGCTCACGACCTCGGCCCTGGCTTTCCAGTCCAGCCCCGCGAGCGGCTCGTCCAGGCACAGCACGTACGGATCTCGCACGAGTTGGATGGCGAGCGCGAGCCTTCGCTTGTATCCGCCGGAGAGGGACGTGACGGGTGTGTCGAGCGGGAAGTTGGACATGCCCACCGAATACAGCGCATCCTGCAGCTTCAAGGCCAGCGCGCGTCGCTTGGGGAACGCCTCGGGTTTCTGTGGCCACCCGAAGGTCAGCTCTCCGAGCATGTCCTTGCCCAAAAAGTGCCTCTCCGGGAACTGAAAGACCAGCCCCACCCGCTCTAGACGCTCGGCGGCGCTCATGTGACCGTACACGCGCTGGTCCGTGAACGTGATGACACCCCCGGTGGGCTCGCTGAGTCCGGTGATGAGGTGCAGGAGGGTGGACTTGCCGAAACCCGATCGGCCCACGATGAGGTTCAACCCCGTGGGGGGTATGCGGAGGTTCACCTCCTTCAGCACCACCGTGCCGCTGTTCACGGGGGTGAACTCGAGGCGATCCACCACGAGCCCGCCGCGGGATACGTCCGCGGCCACGGCGAGTCGCGACGATCTGTGCCCACGACCGGGTCTCTGCTGACCAGAGCCCTTCAACGCCCCGACGATGTCAACCCTCGTGCAGGAGGACGAAGAGCTGTTGCCTCCGAACATGGTCGCCGCGCGCGGTCGGCCGTGACGGTCGATGTTGCGCCGTGCACTCGCCACCGAGGACGAGCACGACGCGGTGGTCGATCGAGCCGCCGCGGTGTTCATCTCCGACGTGGCCCGACGCCGGGAGGGACAGTGTGAGACCGGTCGCCAAGCAAAATCGTTTTGGTTATCGATTGCCAAAAAAACTGCCTGCGCAAAAGCATCTATATGGGGAAAATAGACTGGAAACGACGGTTCGCAGTCTCAACTGGCGATTGGCCCTATCTATTCAAACGAGAGGCGGAGGCGATACGTAGCCGTTCGAAACGTCGGTCGTCGCATAAGGAAGGCGCTCCGAGCGGCTCTGGGAGCCCTGGCACCTCGAATCGACCGTTCGTCGTCTTTGAGGCGTCACCGTCATGCACGCGGTCGCGCGAGCGGCGGGTGCGGCGACCCCTGCGGTCGCCAACCGCGCGCGTCCCCGGCGATGCAATAATCGACACGCTAACCGCCTCGCGGGAGCGTCGACCCCGGCGACCGCGACGCCGCGCCCGCGATGGAACCGCGACGCCGTTTCCGATGGGACCCTGAGGGAGCGGGTCATCGCCATGGCCGAATCCGCCGCCAGCACGTCCGCCGTCGACGGCGTCGAGGGCGATCGGGCGACGGGATCGGAGGCTGGCGCCGTTAATGGAAGCGCTCCGAGGGAATTATCGTACAACGGCGCATCCTCCTCCGGCTACGAGGAGACCGAGGAGTGGTACTACCCCGACGACGAGGACGAGGAGGAGGAGTGGGACGAGGAACCCGACCCGCATCCGTGGGCGTTCCCGGTCACGTCCGCGGCCGCGCTCGCGGGTTGGTCCGTCTACGTCCGCAAGAAGAAATTCGCCGACGAGGCCAAGCTGTCGAAGCGCGAGCGGGCCAAGCTGCAGAAAGAGCGCGAAGCCAAGGCGAAGGAGTTGGAGGCGCGCAAGGCACCCGTGGACGATCGTCCGCTCAAGGTTCGGTACAGGGAGATGCGCGCCGCGCAGATCGAAGCCGAGGAGGCCAAGGCCCAGACGCAATCCGCGGCGAGGGCGGCGGAGGTTGAGGAGCTGCGCAAGGTTGCCGAGTGGCAGCGGCGGGTCGACGCCGAGCAGCGATCCGAGCGCATGCAGGAGGCGTTGAAGCGTGAGGCCAATCGCAGGGCGTGGATCGAGTCCGCCAGGGTGGAGAAGCTCGCGCTCGAACGCCAACGGGAGGAGAGGCTCGCCGAGGCCAAGCGGCTTAAGGAACTCGCCGACTCGCCCAAATCGGAGAAGCAGTTTCGCAAGGAGCGCGCCGCCGAGGAGAGAAGGGTCGCCGCCGAGGAGAAGAAGCTGGCCGAGGCGGCCGCCAAGGCTAAGGCTGCCGCCGAGAAGGCTGCCGAGCTCGCCAAGGAGAAGAAGGCGGCGGACAGGGCGCGCGCCGCGGAGCTCAAGGCGGCGGCGAAGGAGAAGCTCAAGCAGGTTGCCGACGCCAAGAAGCGAGCCGAGGCGGAGGCCAAGCCCAACGCGGAGAAAGTCGCGGCCGAGACCAGGGCCCGGGTGGAGGGGCAACGCGCCAAGGATGTCGAGATCAAGGCGGCCAAGGCGGCGGAGGCTGCCGCCAAGCAGGCTGAGGCGGCGGCTGCGCGGGACAGAGCCGTCGCCGAGCAGCGCGCCCGCACCGCCGACGATAAAGCAGCCAACGACGCCAAGGCCAAGGTTACCCGGGAGGTGAACATCGAACGGGCCAAGGTCAAGGCGGCTGAGGTCAAGGAACAGACCAAGGTCAAGGCGGCTGAGGTCAAGGAGCGCGTGCAGAGGGAGGCGTCGGAGACGGCGACGAGGGCCAAGGCTGCGATGGACAAGGCTGGCGCGGAGGCGGCAAAGGCGAAGGCTCGGGCGGTGGAGCGGGCGAAGGAAGCCGCGGCGAAGGCGAAGGCGAAGGCTGCCGAGGTCAAGCAGGCCAAGCCGGCTGCCGAGAAGCCAAAGTCCGATCCCAAGGCTGACAAGGCCAAGGCTGAGGCTGCCAAGAAGGCTGACGCTGCCAAGAAGGCTGACGCTGCCAAGAAGGCTGAGGCTGCCAAGAAGGCTGAGGCTGCCAAGAAGGCTGACGCTGCCAAGAAGGCTGAGGCTGCCAAGGCGAAGAAGCAGACGGTCGGCCCCAAGAAAAAGTCGGCGGAGTCGTCGACGCCCGCGACTGGCCAGTTTGTCGACGCCGTCAACGTCGCCGCCGCCCGAACAAAGACTGTCGCCGCCGATTCAATCGCTGCCGTCAAGTCCAGTACCGCGCGCACCCTCGGTCCCATCCGGGAGGAGATCACGGAGTACGCCACCGCCATCGACGCCAAACCACCCGCGCCTGTCGCCAAGCTGTCCACCATCTCCGGGCTATCGCCCTCGACGCTGGTGGGCACGGGCGTCGCCATGTTCGGCGGCTTGGCGCTCGCCATCCTCCTCCCCGGCGGAGGTTCGGGTTCCGATGTCGACCGTCCGGCGCCTCGGGACGGACCCTCGGGCGGGGACCCCGACGCGCGGAGCAGGCAGAGGGATGTGCTCGAGAAGCAGCTCGCGGAGGATCGCGAGACGCAGAGGTCCCGCGTGGCGTCCGCGTTGGGCGACGGCGAGGCTCCTTCGAGGGACGACGTCAGGGAGAAGAACCGCGCCGCCGCGAACGACGACGATTTCGACGGCGCCGAGATGGGCGAGGCGCCCGAGTGGGACGAGAAGGAGGTCAAGGCGATGCAGAAGGAGTACCAGAAGTTCCTCAAGGGAAGCAAGGCGACGGAGAAGCCGTGGTGGAGCCTCGGCACGCGTAGAACTCAGAAGTGAGATTATTGGAATGTGATTTTGACAAACATGTTAAGCCAATTTACACCAAATACTCGTTTACATCGGCCGTAATTCAACTTATTTATATGTTTGTTGTTTTTTCGTAACCACAGCCCGTACGGGTGAAATCAACAGAATCTGAGAATCGCGAGCGAAACTCCAAAACTCAGTCTATGGCTCAGACACGTCGACCCGACCACGTCGCCGTTTGGAGTCCGTTTGAAGCTGAACCCGCGCCCTCCGCGCGTCCGGCCGGTCACAACACCGAGAGCAGTGACCGTCCGCGTCACCGCCTCACCCCGCGCGTGGAGACACCCCGCGCCGCGACTCGCGCCTCCTCGGAGCACCCGCGAGCGCCTTCTTTCACCGATCGGATCGTGGATCGTCGGCCAAGGTTCTGGGAAAACGTAGTAAGATGGGCGCCAATTCTTCCTATGGGGATCTGGCGGTGCGCTTCCGGGCGTACCACACCAACTCCCTCAACGTCGCGCTGCACATGGTGACTACCCCCGTTGGTATCATCGCCGCGCTCGTTCTCCTGCTCAACCACCCCGCGGTGACCGAGCAGCACTTCCAGATCGCGGTCGGCGCGTACGTGGCCTCTCTGCTCGTGACGCTCGGCGACTTCAAGCTCTGGGTCGCCACCTCCGCGATGATGGCCGGCCTCGCCGCCGTCACGATGCACATCGCTCCCATGCTCGAGACCTACGACGCGCTTAAGCTCATGGGCTTCGCGTACATCGGCCAGGAGCTCGCGCACATCATCACCGGCGAGAAGACCTTCCAGTCCACGTACCAATCCGCCTCCCCCACCTTCCTCGCGCTCCTCCTCGAGCACACCTACTTCCTCCTCCCGCTGTGCATCGACGCCCTCGTCAACATGAAGGCATCCTTCGCCGAGTGGATCGTCGCGCACAACTACGTCGTCAGGTGCAAACTCTCGAACAAGGCGGACTCGGCGGCGCGCAAAACCGTGTACGATTTCGTCACCGCCGCCAATCCCGACCGCACGTGCACCGCGCACTGGTGGTACCAGAAGCTCGAGGGCAAGGTGAAGGACGCCTTCTCCCACTGCATGTCGTGCGACGCCATGATGGGCATGTTCTACGACAGGTTCAGGCCCGACCTCTACAACGTGCAGGCCATCCCGGCTATGAACGAGATTTACGTCGCGTCCGCCCACCACAACAACAACTCGGACACCGTGTTCTACACCCAGCACTGCGACGGACCGTGGAGCGTGTGGCCCTGGTGCCACGTGTACCGCGTCATGCTCGCCGTGAACGAGAACGTCCAGGTCGAGACCCTGTTCACCATGGAGCGCGGAGGCGGCTGCCTCAGCGACGGCGACGCCGTGGGCTTTGACTACAACCGCGAGATTCACGTCATCGCCGACCTTCCCACCAAGAACAAGGACAGGAGGATCACCATGAAGCTCCACTACGTCGTCTACCCCAAGTGCTTCGGTCCCTTCGGCAGCGTTGTCGGTACCCTCGCCACCTGGTACAACACCACCGCCAGGAACCTCTTCCTCGCCACCATCCGCCCCAGAGGCCTCTTCTGGAGGTTCATGGCGTGGAACGTCATCTTCTGGACCAAGAGGGTGAGGGAGCTCGAGAGGTACGCCGGTCTCAACAACGTCGCCGCCGCCGCCGCGCTCTTCGCCGTCGGCCAGAAGATCCACCCCAACTTCTTCATGGTGGCCACCTCCTTCACGCACTACTGCATGTACATCGCCACGTACCACTACAGGCACAAGATCAACTTTGGCGTGTTCAAGCGTAACGTGGTCTTCTTCAAGACGATCGCGCTCACGCACCTGTGCTGGAACTACCTCACCAACTTCACGTACGATCCCGTGTCCATCGCGATGCTCGTGGTTGGCTACGGCCTCTCCACCGCCGCCACCGTGGCGCTCGGCATCGACCAGACCTACTTTGGCGTGGAGCTCGGCGTGATGAAGCCCAACTTTGTGTCCCAGTTCCCCTACGGGTACGTGCCGCATCCCATGATCATCGGGTCCATCGTCGGTCTGCTGGGCTTCCACAAGATGGCGACCTTCCGCGCGGCGCTTCCGTACCTCGTGCCCGTTCACATCTGCATGTACATGACCCACATGATCCAGGAGCAGGTGTACGACATCTACAAGAAGGACTGGCACGCCGGTGCCAAGGCGGGTGCGGCCCCGGCGAAGGGCAGGAGCAAGAGGGTCAAGGCCCACTGAGACTTGCAAACATTTTTTTATTAGACGCAGCACGCTGTGGAATCACACAGTCTTTTTGATCAAAAACATTTCACATTATCAATCGCTCTCCCACGCTCCCGCGCCAAACCTCCTCGGGGACCTGCTGACTCTCATCAGCTGAAGTTTTCTCGGTGACGACAAAAACAATGCAGCGAGCCGTCTCGTCACAGTTCGCAGCGCCCTGGGAGAGTCTGCGTCGGTCCCAGCGTGCGCTCGAATCACTCGTGACGCGCGTGACATGAGCGTGTCCACGACGATGGAGCGCGACTCTGGGTTCGGGAGCCGCGTCGCGCGATACCTTTGGAGCCTGCTGAACCTGTACTTCCTGCTCCGATCTTTCGCCAAGGCTTGCGTGGACCGAGCCTTCCACGCGATGGGCTTGGCGTTCCTGGAGCCGAGACGCGGGTTGATGTTCGCCGCGAGGAAGTCACAGGCGTCTGTGGCCAGGTTGATCGGGATCCAGGACCCGGGGTGGCGGTGGGACTGGATCGCGGGGGAGAGGCCGCCTCCCCCGAGGTGCATCGCGGCTGTCGTGAACGACCAGGACGATGCCATGCACCCTCGATGCCTGACGCAGCTGGCGAACCTGGCGGTGTGGTGCACCGAGGAGGGAATAGGACACGTATCGATGTACGATCAGGACGGGAGCGTGCGCGCGGGTAAGGAGCGGCTGGTGGAGGCGGTGGTGAGGGCCACGGTGGATGGGCACCGACGAAACAGATTACACCGGATGCGAGCGTGCACATACGAGGTCAGGACCGTGGACGACGACGGGACCGTGCGCGTCGCCGCGAGGTTCACGTGCGGCGGCGCGGCGACCAATAAGTGGGCCGAGCTCTTCGGCATAGGCAAGAAGGAGCCCGCGAAGGACGGGGACGACTCGCGTGCGTCGGCGCCGACGAAGACGACGGTTGACCTGCTCCGCGGTGGCGACGGCGGGGCGGCTCTGTTGGAGGCGGCGAGGGTGATGACGCGAGACGTGACACGAAATAAGGACTCGCTTAGTAATGAGGATTCGATCACGCCGCGGGAGCTGGAGGACTGGATGGAACGGACGGGTCGGCGTCTGCCCGCGGTGGATTTGGCTATTGTGTTTGGAAAACACTTCCACGCGTCGGCGTACCCGCCGTGGCAGCTGCACAGGGCGGAGATTTACCACGTTGACGGTGGTCTGTGGGGGTTCACGCGCAAGGGTCTCAGGCGGGTGCTGCGTCGATACTCCAAGACGGCGCAGAGGTTCGGCAAGTAGTATGGTAAGCCGGTGGTGACGCGAATCTAATATTGAACTGGACTAGTTTGTGACTTTTTCGGGTGGCGATCGGCGACTGCGGTCCCCCTATTGGCCGCGTCCGCCCCTGCCGCCGCGGCCACCCCTGCCGCCCCTGCCGCCGGCACTTCCCCTCCCCGCGCCGCGCCCGCCCGCCCTCGGGTCGATGCGCTTGAACATCGGCGCGTTCTTCAGCATGTCCGGGATGATCAGGAAACGAATCTTGCTGCCTCGGACGTAGACGTTCTCCAGTTGGTTCACACGGCCGTCTTTGCCCGTGTGCGTGATGCCCTCGAGCTGGCAGTTCCAGTTGTCCTCAGACTCGATCAGCGTGCCCCTGTACGTGTCGCCCGTCTTGAGCTCGATCTGTTGAAGAGGATTGAGGGGGTGGGCGGTCAGCGACGCGTGGAGGGAAGCGCGGGAGGGAGCGATCGCCCCCAGACTGGTTGGCACTAGGTTTTTCTCCGCTGCAGAGATTTCGGGCGGGATCCCGGGAAACGCGCGTCACGCGACCGTCGAGGGCGCGTGGACGACGCGGGGTGAACGCCGGATGCCGTGGATACACGTACCGTCACGGTGTGCCCCTCCGACTCGTGGAGAAGCTTGACGGGGATGCCGATACCCTTGCCGAGACCGGTCGACATTGCTCCGTCTCAGATTTTCCCGTCTCTCCTTCTACTTCCGCGAACCGGCGCTTGCCTGGCTCGATGTGCGACCCTCGGATCGACGACGCGAGTGTGCGGGTGACTTCGCCCGATAACACCGACGTGCGAACGCTGTACGCCTGCTTTGGCGTCGCGTGCTCGTGCTCGTTGCTGTGAATCGCCGGGCAGATGACGAGAGCCTGATTTCCTTCCTCGCTGTTGCCAAACTGCCAGAAATCAAAAACTGATTTTGTTGGCAGCGAGTTTCTCATCAATCGGTGCGATCACTTCGCGGAGGCGTCGGCAGCGCAAGAGCCGCCGAGAGAGGGGTTTCGACCCAGCCTTCGCGTGGCCGGGAGTGTGGGAGTGAGTCACCATGGGGAAGAAGAGCATGAGCAAGGACCGGGGGTACATCACCGCCTCCGAGTGGGCGATTGAGGGCGGCGGGTATAAAAACAAAATGGAGGGAGTGCCCTTCCGCCGCCTGCCCTTCAACTGCTGCGCGGTGTCGTTCCTGCCGTTCGACGATCCGGTGTGCACCGCGGACGGGACGGTCATGGACATCATGCACGCGGTGCCCTACGTCCAGACGCACGGCAAGCACCCGGTGACCGGCGAGCCCCTGCAGCTCAAGGATCTGACCAAACTCACTTTTCACAAAAACTCAGAGGGCGATTACGAGTGCCCGGTGCTCAACAAGGTGTTCACCGACAGCACCCACATCGTCGCCGTCAAGACCACCGGTAATGTGTACTGCTATCAGGCCATCGACGAGCTGTGCGTCAAGCCCAAGAACTGGAAAGACCTGATCACCGACGAGAAGTTCACGCGGAAAGATCTCGTCACGCTCCAGGACCCACTGAACCTGGAGGGGCGGATGCTGGACAAGTTCGAGCACGTCAAGAAGGGACACGAGATCGACAGGGGCGGCGGTGGGAACGGCGCGGACGATAATCTCAACTCGAGGGCCATGTCCGCGGACATCAAGCGCGTGCTGGAGAAGCTCGGGACGGAGGACGCGACAGCCGCGCTCGTCTCGGGCGGAGGCGGCAGACGAGCAGAGGCGGAGCGCATCCTCGCCGAGGCTAAGCACAAGGCTGACGCAACCGCCGAGGACGACGCCGGCCCGGATAAAGGCGCGGATAAGAGCCGCCTGCTCAAGGCACCCACGAACCACCCGCTGGATAACGTCACGTTCAAGCCCGGCTCGCACACGTGGAACACGGACGGCCCGTCGGACTGGCGCGTGACCCACGCCAAGGCGGCGGACAGCGAGGAGATGAAGAAACGTGATGCCGCGATGCGCGAACGGTTCAAAGCCGTCGGGTCGCACATCGCGTACAAGACCAACGCCATGCGAACCACCGGCGCGGGGTCCACGTCGTTCACGTCCACGGTGATGGGCAACGCCACAGTGAACGAACGCGTCGAGGAGGTGGTGAAGCGAAACCCGCCAAAAGGGAAGAAAGGGTACGTACAGCTGTGCACCAACCTCGGGGACATTAACGTGGAGCTGCACTGCGACGTGGCACCTCGGACATGCGAGAACTTCATCGTGCTGTGCAAGGCTGGGTACTACGACGGCGTCGGGTTCCATCGGAGCATCAAGAACTTCATGATCCAGGGCGGCGATCCCACGGGCACCGGGTCCGGCGGGCAGTGCATCTGGGGCGACAAGTTCAAGGATGAGATCACCCACCTCAACCACGACGGAAGAGGGGTGCTCTCCATGGCCAACAGCGGCCCTGGAACCAACGGATCCCAGTTTTTCATCACGTACAAGAGCGCGAACTACCTCGACGGCAAGCACACCGTGTTCGGTCGGTTGGTGGGCGGCGCGGACGTGTTGTCCGAGATGGAGCGGGTGCCCACGGCGGACGACGACAGGCCGAGCAAACCCATCACGATCGAGAGCACGAATGTGTTCACCGACCCGTACAAGGACATGGCCGAGGCTGAGACGGTGAAGGCGCGGGAGAAGAAGGCGAAGGAGGAGAAGGAGGCGCGGGAGCGGACAGAGGCGCTCAACCCGGGCCGGTGGTGGTCGGATCCCGCCGGGCAGATGGCCAAGGAGGCTGGCGACGACGGGGCGCTGAAAAAGTCGGGCGGTATTGGGAAGTACGTGAGCAAGCCAGCCTCGGGTGGAGACTCGAACGCGGAACCGGCGAAGAAGAAGGCAAAGACGGGTGGGTTCGGCAACTTCGACGGTTGGTGAAAGTTTAATCGAGCCGCTAATACCTGTGTCTAACTTGTGTCGCTAATACCCCGAGTCGCTCCAGTCAACCCTCTTGAACTCCGCGCAATTCTTCCGTATGATATCCGCGGTCTTCTCGTTGCACCCCGGTGTCCGCCCGAACGTTTTCGAGTACCCGTACACCTCGCACACCCCCACTTCCTTGTCGAACCTGATTCTTCCTCCACCGATCACCCTCCCGACGCATCCTTTCGTCTTTGGGTCCCGCCTCAGTCGACGCATGAGCTCCTGGTAGTTCTCCGCGTGATAGTTGCAGTGGTCGTAGCTCCTGACGACGAGCACGAAGGTATCCGGCTCTTCGGGGTGTGTCATCTGCACCTGCACGTACTTGTGCTTCCCTACCGCGCAGTCAACCACGGGTATGGAACCGAGAATGTTTCCGAGAGCCTTGCCGTCGCCCTGGACCTCTGCGCGCTTGTCCTCGGCGAGCGCGGAGAGGACGAGCTTGCGGGCGGCATCGTTGAGGGCCTCGCCGGTATCGTCGCAGAAGAGCGGCTGGTCTGAGTCGTACGCGTCCATGGAGGCTTCAGTCGGGCGTTTGATTCTGTCGAGACTTTTTTTCTGAGAGTCCTTGAGTAATATTGACTGTTCGGGGTAAAGACTGTTGCTATAATAGGTACACAAAGCGTCGTCCCCGCCGCCCTCACATCTCGTGCAGGGTCATCTTCCACGCCGCCGGATCGGTCGGGAACACCGCGCGGAACTTCCTCGCCCGGCGCGGCTCCTGCATGAACGGCTCCACGGTGGTCCTCCATTCGTTGTAGTGCGGCGTGGCTTTGTGCGCCACCGGTCCCTCCCCCGTGGCGTACACCTCGATGAGCATGAACTTGTTGGGCTCATCCCTGTGTCGTAGCACGTCGAACCGCAGGTTATCGGGCTCGAGCACGGACGACGCCGCGTTGGCGAGGCACGCCTCGATGAAGTCGTCCTCCGTCCCGGGCACGCAGGTGACGTGCACGTGCGTTATTTGCTTCGTGTCGTCGGCGGCGGCTTTGGCGCCCGCCGCGTCGCCGTCCTTGTCCAGGGTGAGGAAGGCGGCCTGCGCGGGCTGCGTGACCGTGCCGTCCGCCGCGCGCCTGGACGCCGCGGAGGTACCCCACAGCCCCGCCCACGGGTACACCGGCGTGTACACGCTCCAGGTTCTCTTCTCCGCCATCCAGTCATCGACTTGTTCCCTCCACGCGGTGGAGTGCGGGAGATCCCTGTGCGCGTCGTTACCCTCGGAGGTGGCGTAGACCTCGAGGAGCGCGAACTTGGAGGGATCGTCCAGGTCCTGCAGGACGTCGAACCTGCGGTTATCGGGTTCCTGATTTGAGGGCGAAGAAGGGGTCGGGTTGAGAGAGGGTCAGTCGAGGAGTGAGTCGGGACGGTGGATCGATCGATCGTGTCGTCTGAATGGGAACGCGCGGTGGGTTCGGTGGGTCCGGTGGGTCCGGTCGGGTGGGCGGTCACCTCGACGCTGTTACTCGCGTTGTCCACGGACTGCGCCACGAACCCTTCCTCGTTCCCGGCGGTGACCGCGATGTTCACCAGGGTGACGACGTAATCGTCCGTCGATCCCTTGCCTTGCGCGGACGCGCGGACGATAGGGCGAGAGGCGAGCGCGGGTTTGGCGCCGCGGCGGGGGCGTCCCAGTGACGGGGACGCCCGGGCCGACATCATTCGCGTGGACGCCATCGGGTGGTCGATGCGTGCGCTGCGTGCGAACAGTGATCGTCGGGACGATCTCGCGGCGTAAAACTAACACTTCAAGTCACTCCGTCGGGTTGGAATATCAACGTCGGCTCAATCGGTGTTACGTATTATTAGAGGAACATGAGGGTATGTTAGGGGTTGCTAGCTATGTATTCAGTGATGTTGGAACCAATCGTACGCCGCGCTGTGTAGGCGCTCGTCCGCGAGGTCCCGCAGACCCTTCTGCCTCATGATCCCCGCCACCTTGGCCGCCGCGTTTTTGACCACATCCGGACCCTCGCCGAAAGGCACGAGCGGCTCGAGGTCCCCATCGCCACCCAACCCGGCGACGCCCTTACCCTTACCCTCGCCCAAGGTCGCGCCCTGACCCGTGAGGTATGTCCTGAGTTTTCGCACCGAGTCGGCGTACTTCTCGGCGAGGCCGACGACGGCGAAGTGACCGTCGTTGACTTTGGAAATCGCGTTTTGAACCTCGCGCTCGGCGGGGACATGGTTACCCTCGCACTCACCGGAGATGTTGGGCATGCCCGCGAGCACCACGGCCATGCACTTGGGGGTGGCGCCGCCGCAGAAGTTGCCGTTGAGCATGTTCACCTGGCATCCCTTGACGCAGTTGAAGTACTTCTCCACGGTGGCGGGCGTCGGGTTCATTGCGGCGGCGCACGAGCCGATGGCGTAGCTCGTGTGCGCGGGGTTGCAGTCCACGCCGTGCTCGTGCTGCATCGCGGGGCATGACTCGAAGGAGTTGACGAACCCGGCCGCGATTTTGTTCGCGGGCATGCGGAACATGCTGATCATCCTACCCTTGTGCGCGGCCATCTCGCTGTAGAAGACGGGCTTGGGCACGGCGTCGAGGGGATTGGAGGAGAAGTGCTTGGTGTAGCACTTCTCGAACCCCGGCTCGCCGACGGTGACCTTGGTGACGTCGTAGTAGTCGAACATCCCGTGGTGGTTCCTCTCCGCGAGCTTGGTCTGGAGGTCGTACTCCCCCTTGCACCGATACACGAACGCCTGGTGCTTGAACGAGGGCGAGACGCTGTCGCCGAAGTCGACGATGAATGGGCGCTGGTCCGCGGAACCCATCTTCCTCATGAAGTAGCCGCGCGTCTGCCCGGACAGCGCCGCGACGCCCACGCACGTGGCCAAAACCACGCCGCCGACGATTTTACGTGCCATGCCGAAGCCCGATGACCGCGGACGATCCTCGGACGAGCCCAGCAGCGGCGCCGCCTCCGTCGGAAGCTCACGCCCGGCCCTTTTATTATTTATGGTGGTTACATGTGAGGTGACGATCCGGGCGGATGCCAGCTCGGCCATCTCGTCGGCACGCCGCGACCGTCCTGCGTCGCCGCGCTCAAGATCTTTCGAGGTCATCTCGGCCGCACAGGCGAGTCGCTGCGGGTATTGTCCCCGCGCGCGTGCACTCGCGTCTGGCTGGCTCACCGGCACACCCCGCCCGCACCCATAGTTTTTTGTCTTGGATATATGGCATATTTCTGGGTCTATAATTCGTCGATTGCTATGGCTAGAAACGTCCAGAAATGCGTTCTAAAATAGAGTACGCGCACAGAACTGCAGCGTCAGAGCGCCTTTCGGCAGACTGGGCAGGTTCTGTTGGTGGCGAGCCAGAGCTCCAGCGGAGCCTCCTTGAACCAGACGTCCACGCAGTCGCACGGCAGCCGCACCCCTTTCTCCCCCTCCCTGAACCCCTCGCGAGATATCGGGCACTCCGCCCCGGCGGGCAGCCGTCTGCTCCGTCTCAGCCGCTGTTTCAGCTCCGTTTTCGTGAACCCACGCCGGGGCACGTCGTCCAGCTCCGAGAGCGCTTCGTAGCTCAGGCCTGGGTCCTCCTCGTGCCCAACGCCCGTCTCGGGGCCGAGCACGTTCGGGATCCCCGGCGCGAAGAGACCGCCCGACTGCCAAAACGCCCTCCTCTGCTCCGCGTCAGGGTGCAGCGCGGGATGGTCTCGTGAGATGGAAATGCGGGGCCTCGTCGCCGCGGTCGGCGGCGAGCTCAGCGGCGTGACGGGAGCAGCGACGTGACGGAAATCGTCGAATGACATCCTGAGCATGTCGCTCATGGACGTCACGCTCGTATCGGTCATGCCCGACGGTGTGTGTCCGTCGGGCGCTGCGCGGGTAACAATGAAGAAGAATTCTGGAGAGTCCTGAAATCAGTCCAAACTTTCCACCTTGCTCCCCCGTGGCGAGTCCGTCGCCCTGGGCGATGCCGCCGCGTCCTTCTCCTCCCAGAACCGCCGCGACCCCTCCTTGGTCACGACCTCGTCGAAGCCCTCGTCGCGGTCGACCCGGTCGGAGGTTGGAGACACCCTGTAAGCCTCGGGCCTCGGCGACTCGGGCTCCGCCTCCGCCTCCGCCGCGGGCGCGGGCGCCTCGGCGGGTTCAGCCTCCGCCGCGGGTTCAGCCTCCGCCGCGGGTTCAACCTCCGCCCCAGCCTCGGTCGCGTCCGCGGCGGTTGGCGTTCCACCCTGCAGGTGCTGCTGCCAACGCTCGTGCGTGCTATGCACCGTGCTGTTGACGGTGTTGGACACATCCGCCGCGAGTTTGTTGGCGTGGCTCGTCGCCGCCTGGCCAAAGCTGAGCAAGCTGGACCACCCCGAGGAGACGGAGGAGGACACCGCGGCGGCGGCAGCCTCGGCGTTTTTCTTGGCCGCTGCAGCCGCCGCCTCCGCCTGTGCCTTCGCCGCCGTGGCCGCTTCACCGGCTGCGTGGGCCGCCGCCTCCGCCTGCGCCCTCGCGGCGGCGGCGGCTGACTCCGCTCGAGCCGCCGCCGCCGACGCGGCCGCGCTCACCTGCTCCGACATCTGCTCACCGACGCCTGGCTCGTGCGCGGGCGGCGCGTTCTCCGATGCCGATGGACCCGTCTCCTCCGACGGTTTCGGTTTAATTCCCGGCATCTCGTCCACGAACACGTCGTCGCCCGAGCCCATGGCGGTCAGCGGCGCCTTCAGGTTCACCACGACGGACCCGTCGTCCTTCTCCTTCTTTCGCGCCAGGCCGACCGCCTCCGCGGTGGATGCCAGCCAGGAGGACGTGCCGCTCTCCTTGGTATCCGCCGCGGCCGCCTGGGAGGCGTCAGCCTGTCGCCGCAGGCCGTACACCGTGTAGAGGCGCTCCGACTTTTCTCCCTCGGTCTCCCCGCCGTCCGTTTCGTCGTCCTCGTCGTCAGCCTCCAGGAAATCGTCCAGATCCCGGTTGATCGACCCGCGCATGCTATTCGCTACGTCGAGCTCCGCCGCGGCGGCCGCGAGGCTCCCGCGCCTCGGACCCGTCGGCGTGTCGTCCGCGTCGCCCTCGTTCGACCGTCTCCCGTCGTTCGACCGTCTCCCGTCCCTCGAGAGCAGCCCGAAGTGGTCCTCCTCGCTCGGTGGCTCCGATTTAAACGTACCCTCCCTCTTCGCCTGCTTCCTGGCTGACTTTCGTATGGCGTCCAGGTCGCGCTTGAGCTCCTCCTCGAGCGCGATCTCCTGCCTGGAGCGCTGCGCCACCTGGTTGGTCTGCGCCTGCGCGGCGATGGCCTCTCGGAATCGTTCCATCCGCTCCACCTCCTCCCGTCGCGCAATCTCCGCCGCACGTTTGGACAGCTCAGTCTCCGTGTCACGGGCGTACACCTCGTCCAGCTTGATGGCCACCTCCGCCTCGAGCAGCATGTCCTCGGTCTCCTTGAGCAAAGTGCACACGCGATCGACGTCGGCGCCGAGTTTCCACGTCGAGTCCGTGAGGTCGGAGAGGGTGCTGGTCTCGCGCTCGAGCTCCGTCCACGACGCGCGGCTGCGCTCCAGCCTCGTCCTGACGTCCTCGGCGAGCGCGTTCGCGGCCTCCATGCGCGACAGGTGATGCGCGTGCGTCGCGTCGTATCGATCCAGGGCCACCTCGGCGTTGTGGACGAACCCGGCGATGCCGCCGCTTTGCTTCGCCTCTTCCGGGTCGACCCTGAACATGGCGTCGATCTCCTTCGCGCGGCCCTTGATCCTCGACGACGCCGCGGTCCTGGCGTCGGCGGACGTGGCGGAACGAACCGTGGACGCCACGGCTTTCGCTCGCGACTCCACGGCCTCGGCGCCGTTGCTAAGGAAGCTCGTGAGGCTTTCGAGTCCGAACCCGCCTGTATCCTCCGCCCCGCGGACGGCTTCGGGGCCGGCCGTGTGACCGGTACCTCCGTCTCCGTCCGACATTGACTCGCGTGCCTCCGCCCCGTCGCCTCGCGCCGCGGAATGGCTGCGCGGGTGTTGAACGAAGGAAAGTGAGGATGGGACTGTTTTCGCCTCGTCGTGATTTTAGCACGGACCATAGCTTTTTGCAGCACGCGGAAATTCTTTTAGATATTTCGAATGAGCAAATAGTTGCATCGTTAACCGTAATTGGGTAATTGGCTGTTTTTTACCGTAGGACCTTTTTACCGGCGTGTGTCATAAAGCAACACTTTTCCAAGATGGTGCCGGCATTGTGCTCAACGCGGCGGCACAGGGGACCTGGTGATTGTCCCTGAGCCGTCGGAGAGGGCAACAGAGACACAAGAGATAGGGCCGGCCAGCACTACCCATCGCAGGAGGAGGCGGGGTCGAGTGGGAGTCTTACCGGCCGTCGGCACCAATGGATGGACGCGAGGGCACCACCGGTGACGCGGCGGCGGCTCCGAGCAGGGGCGGTGGGGAGGTGCTCGTCGGCTACGCGCTGACGGAGAAGAAGCGCAGAAGCTTATTTAGTCCTGAGCTTCTGGCGCATGCGAGGTGCGCGATAGGACTCTCTCCATTCCCACCCGTCGCCGCTACCACCAGGCAGCCGACGCGTCTTTCGCTCTCCCTTTTTCTCCGGGGAATATTTCACATGGGCGACGGTCGCAGATCGCGTATCGCGCGCCACGATGAGGCCTAACTTCTGACCTCGATCCGCCCCTCGCTCCACCCACAGGTCCCAAGGCATATACTTCGTGCCCATCGATCCCCGACACCCCATCGAGTCTCAGGTGCGCAGCCTCGCCTCGGTCTCGGACGCGTAAAATATTCCCTTCTGGTTGACGAGATATTTTGCATTTTCACCCGACTGACGCCGCCCGTCATTCCTTCCTCGCTTCACCAGACTGGACACCCGTACGATGTTATACTGCAGAAGGTCCCCGTGAGTGCACCGCACAAGCACCAGTGGGACGAGCGCGTGGAGAAGTACGCGCGGGAGTTTAACAGCTGCCGAGTCGTCGACTTGCCGTCGCGGGTGCAAAAGATCACGCAGCGCGACACCATGCTCGACGCCGTGGAGCGGATGAGACACATCTTCGAGCGGAGAGGGGCGGCGGCGGATGATGGTACGACGCCGAGTGGTCCGTCGGTGCGCGCGCCGAGGCAGATCGTGTGCGCGCCGGGAACGGCGGAGGAGGTGAGTCGGCAGGTTGACGCCGCGGGCCTGCAGCTCCCGCTCCTGGCCAAGTCCATCCGCGCGGACGGCAGCAGCGACTCGCACAAGGTGGCCATCATCCACGACCAGGACGGACTCGCCACGGTGGCCGCGGGAGGGGTGCAGGGGCTCGCGCCGCCGTGCGTCATGCAGGAGTACGTCAACCACGGCGGGTGCCTGTTCAAGGTGTACGTCGTGGGAGACGTCGTGACCAGCACCATCCGCCGGTCGCTTCCCGATTTACGCAGCGCGAAGAAGAGCTCTCGGCGAAGGGCCAAGGCCAAGGCGATCGCGTTGGCGAACGTCAAGCTGGCGGCGGCGGCGGCTGACAACACGGCGACCAGGCAGGGTGCGAAGCTGGCTCGGGGCCGCGACGGCGAAGGCGACGGGGACGGGGGTTCGTCTTCCTCGCTCTCACCCTCGCCCGAGCGCGCGGGTGACGACGGGTACGATCAGGACCACTCATCCCCGGGTGAGGGTGAGAGCGAGGAAGACGAATCCGGCTTTTACCGTCGATCCACGGGAGCGCAGCAGATCCCGAGGGTGTCGTGTTTCAAAGGGGGAGCTCACGACGGCGAGACGAGCTGGCGCGACAGGCTGACCGAGGAGGAGAGACGAAAGTTGCAGCTGTCGTCGTGGCTCGACTCTGACCAATCCGGCATGAGCAACGTCGACGTGAACGCGAAGGGTCTCAGCGGCTTACTCAGCAAGACCCTGACGATGACCACCGTGGGCTCTGGGAGTTCCATCAACAGTTTCGACGGCGGCGAGGACGGCGGCTCCGAGTCGAACAGGGTCACCCCCCGCGTGTCTCGCGACGGCGTGGGTTTCTCCCCGAGCAACAGGCAGTCGTCCTTCGCCGCTACTCGGTTGTCCTGGGGATCCAGGTACGGCAGCGACGATTCCACCGACGTGGGCTCCGACGTCAACGACCCGCACTATCGGCTCATGGCGAATCAAAACCCGAATTTCAAGGTTGAGCCCACCGTGCAGCTGGGCGCGGTCGGGGAGAATGGACGCGAGGACAACGGAGCCGTCGTCGAACCCCCCGACGAGGGGTTCATCAGGACCCTCGCGCTGGGGCTGAGGGACAACCTGAAACTGCAGATGTTCAACTTTGACATGATCAGGGCCGGCGGCGACAGCGACGAGTACCTCGTCGTGGACATCAACTACTTCCCCGGAATCGCGAAGATGCCCGGGTACAGCGACACCTTCTGCGATTTCTTACGGCGAGGCAAGGCGACGAATCAGTGAGCGCAGCGTGCGTAGACAGGGGGGGCAAAGGGCCACCCCACAATATTAATATTAACGCCAAACTCAAAATTGTTTTGAAACTGCTGCACCACGTTCTCACGGCTCGAATTCGCCAAAATTTGCTGAAGAAAAGCGGCCGGCGCCCAACGAGGCCTCAAAGGCGTGCGCCGTGAACGGTTCCTGCCGAGGGACACCGCGGCGATGGCGATGATGGACACCGGAAATGGCGTCCGGGACATCATCTACGTCCCGATCGGGCAAACGGAAGAGGCGGTCGCGCTTCCCGTCGACGATCTCCCCGACGACCCCGACACCGTGCTCGAGCTCCTGCAGCAGGAGTTCGCGCCGCTCGACATCTGGCTCGACATCGCCAAGGCGTACCTGCAGCAGGGCAAGGAGGACAATTTCCACGCCATTTTAGATAACGCGACGGCCGACGGTGCGTCCACTTAACCATGTCCACGGAACCCCGTCCCTCCCGTGCAACCCCGATCGTGCGCGCGGACCCTGGAAAATATATATAATCCGATCAGACCCGAATCCCTAATCCGCGTGCGACGAACACCTTCCTGACCCCGCGTGCGAACCCGATTTCCTTAATTTTCGACAGAGATCGAGGAGTATTATCCCGACTCGCAGTACGAGCGCAGCTGCATCCTCTGCACGCTCGCGTCCTACTTCGTCAACGTCGCCAAGGGCGAGAGCGACCAGATCAACCGCGTGGAGTACTTCACCAAGGCTGAGAAGCTGATCGATAAGGCGGATCTGCTGTGGCAGCACAAGCGCAGGGAGGACAGGGAGCAGATGCCGTGCGTCGCGAGAGCGCATTTGGAGATGGCAAAGGGGAACGCGGTCGATGGGGAGAAGCTGCTCGACGAGGCGCGAACCCTCAAGGACGGCGGCAAGGACAACATCGGCCCCATGCTCTGGAAGGCGATCATTCTTTTCAAGAGGGATCAGGTCGAGGACGCCCTTCAGTGGTACAGACGGGCGCTGCGCATGCACCCGGGCGCGCCCGCGGGTGTGCGTCTCGGTATCGGCGCGTGCCAGCTCAAGCTCGGCAACTTCGAACAGGCCAGGCTGGCGTTCCAGAGGGCTCTGGACCTCGAGCCGGAGAACCCGGATGCGCTCCTCGGCCTGGCGCAGTGCGAGCTCAACGAGTTCTCGCCCGTGCCACCCGGCCTGCTCCACGGCGACGACGACGATATCGACGTCGAGGAGAAGCTGGAGGCTGCCGCGGAGACGTACACGGCGGCTGTGCAGAGGGGTTTGGAGCTGCTGCGCCGAGCGTTCAACGCGGATCCGCATCATCCCGCGGTGAACGTGGCGCTGGCCCAGCACTTTGTGCTCAAGAAGGACGGAGCCGCGGTGGACCACCTCACGGACAAGCTCGTCCGCGGCACGTCCGCGATCGAGCTCACCACCCCGAGGCTCCGCGCGGAGGCTGCGTACCAGCGGGCCAGGCTGCACCACCAGGACGGCAAGCTGGACCGGGCCGAGGCGATGTACACCGCCGCCGTGCAGATGGATGAATCCTTCGCCGCCGCCGCGTTTGGACTGGCGCAGGTGCACCTGGCCAAGGGGGACCACAAGTCCGCGATGCTGTACGCGGAGCGCGCCTACGCCGCCCACCCGGACAGCGTCCCGGTGCTGAAGCTGTACGGGCATCTCAGGCGCAGGCGGGACGCGGCGGATGCGGCGGCCCAGGGCGCGGGGCTCGTGTCCGTCGGCAGCCTCGGAGCGGGCGCCGGGCGTGACAAGGAGACGGCGTCGATCCTCAAGAAGGTTGTCGAGGCTGATCCCGCCGATCTGGACAGTAGGCTCGAGCTGGGCGATGCCCTGTTGGCCTCGGGTGACTACCCCGGCGCGCTGGGTGCGTACGAGACGGCTGTCAAGATTTACGAGAATCGCGCTAGGAACGACGGGGGACCCGACGTCCCCGCCGCGCTTCTCAACAACTGCGCGGTTCTGTGCGCGATGACGGGTAAGGGTGTGGACGGATACGACAAGTCCAAGGCCCTTTTCCTGCGCGCGCTCGAGGCTTCGGCGGCTGAGGAGGGTGGGAAGAAGACCGGCGCACAGCTGGACGCGCAGAAGGAGAGGAAGAAGGCGGCGAAATCCGCGCAGCCCGTCGCGTTCAACCTCGCGCACCTCGACGAGGACTTTGGCTACGTCAAGGACGCCAACGACCGGTACGGTGACCTCCTAGATGCCAACGAGGGTATGATTGAGTGCCTGCTGCGCCGCGCGGCCATGGCGGCCAGGCAGGAGGACTTTGACAAGGCCATGGAGCTCGCCAAGGAGGCTGCCGAGCGCAGGCCCGACGACGTCGACGCCGCCGCGTACGTCGGCCACCTCCTCATGAAGCAGGAGAAGTACAAGGAGGCGCAGGAGCAGTTCAAGCGGCTCCGTGAGATGCCCAAGAAGCTCTCCGCGGAGGACGCCGCGAGGAGGGCCGCCGCGGGCAAGACCGACCCGGTGACCCACACCAGCGACGAGTACGCCCTCATCTCCTCCGCCAACGCGGCGTACTACCAGGCGGTCAAGGCGCAGGCCGGCGCCAAGCTGGTGAAGTCCGGCCCTGACCGCGAGAAGTGGAGGAACCTGGAGAAGGAGCACCTGAAACAGGCTGAGCTCTATTACACCAAGGCGCTTCAGAAGAGCGGCAGCAACCTGTACGCGGCGAACGGCCTCGGCATCTTGCTCGCCGAGAAGGGCAAGATTAACGAGGCCAAGGCTACGTTTCAGATGGTCGCAGAGGGTCTGATGAGCCTCGGCGGCGGCGACCACACCAAGGAGGACGGCACGGAGGACTCGGACGCCAACGCGAACAAGGATATGCTCACCTCCCCCGACATCTGGATCAACCAGGGACACATCCAGATGGCCAAGGGTAACTACGTCGCCGCCGCGAGAAACTACGAGCAGGCGCAGCAGCGATTCTTCTTCGGCATGGACGCCCGCGTGGCGCTCTACCAGGCGAGGAACTACTACGAGGCCAACAGCATGGAGGAATCCAAGGCTGCGCTCAAGAGGGCGCTTCACGTCGCGCCCTGGGACCACAGGGTTCGCTTCAACCTCGCGTACGTGTACCAGGAACACGCGCACCGGACCCTCAACCGCACCCTCAAGGGTGCCGAGAAGGGGAAGCAGCAGGGCGAGGGCGACGGCAGGCTCGCGCAGGTGCTCAACGCCATCGAGGACTTCAAGCTCGCGCTGCAGCTCTTCCTGCAGATACAGGCGGCGCTCCAGGCTGACAAGCAGAACGAGGGCAAGAAGTCGCTCGCGCAGGAGATTGGCATCGACAAGAAGCGCCTCGGCATGCACATCCAGTTCTGCAACAAGGCGCTGACGGACTCGCAGCCCCACCTCGAGGCGGCCAAGGCTGAGGAGGACGCCCTCAAGGCCCGCCGCGACGCGCAGGCGGCGGCGAGGAAGAAGGCAGAGGAGGCGCGCGCCGTCGCCATCGCGCATGCGGAGGCTGCGAAGGAGCTCGAGAGCAAGGCTGCCGAGGCCGCCGCCGCCGCCGCGCAGGAGCGGTTCAAGCACAACCAGACGAAGTGGCTCAAGTCCCAGGCGGAGGAGAAGGCCATCCTGGAGGGGATGGAGGAGGGCGAGCCCAAGCGGGGCAAGAAGGGCAAGAAGGGCTCGGGCAAGGCGACCAAGAACGAGTCTGTGTACAACGAGGACGACGACGACATCTTGGTGCCCGAACCCAGGCCCATGTCCAAGGAGGAGAAGGAGAAGCTCAAGGCAACCGGCCTCTTCGACTCCGACTCTGAGGAGGAGGCCGACGACAAGGAGACGGACGCGGACGAGCCCGACGAGGACGCAAAGGCGAAGCTCAAGGCTGCGGGACTCGCCTCGGATTCCGACGACGACGACGACGACGACAACAAGAAGGAGGCATCCCCCGAGAAGGAGGAGGAGAAGGTTGAAGAAGGAGGACGAAGGAGGAAGAAGGATGACGAAAAGACTTCTAAGCACGCCAAGGCTAAGGATGCCATGGAGGCCATCAAGCGGAAACGCGCGGCGGCGAAGAAGGACGAATCCGACGACGAGGAGGCTCCGGCGCAGGAGGAGGAACCCGACGAGGAGGAGGGCCGCAAGTCCGCGAAGAAAAGGAGGAGGGCCGTGATCGACGACGACAGCGATGAGGATTAGGCTCTCGCTGGCGCTGCATGTTGATATTCAAAAACTATGATTCTATTCTTCGCTCTATCCCGCGTTGTCGCCCGGGTCCGTTCGGGCCGCTATTCGCCCCGCCTCTATGTCCTCGCCCGCCCTCACCCAATTGACCCAGAAGAGTATCTCCTCGTTCGGGTCCTTGCAGCACTGCAGGGCATTCACCGCGAGCTGCCAGGCCTCTCGGTACTTGGTAATCCTCCCCTGTATCCGCACAAGAGCCCCGACCCGCAGTCCT
>Ga0302114_10000423_pt1 | contig 29771 bp, 17 predicted proteins | sample AG5_Surface_MG_FD_203107 | JGI IMG/M metagenome (GOLD analysis project Ga0302114, IMG submission 203107) | Marine microbial communities from Western Arctic Ocean, Canada - AG5_Surface | ecosystem: Environmental > Aquatic > Marine > Oceanic | place: Canada: Western Arctic Ocean | collected...
TCGGCCATCTCCGATTGTGCCACCTATCTGACTGTTTGCCTATGGCGACCAAGCCTCCGGAGTGTGATTGCTCATAGGATCACCAAAACCGGGTGAAGCCTTCACCGGGTGAAAATCCGAAAAACCGCTTTTTCTTGCCTCCGTTTTTTTTGGACCCCGTTTCTTGGATCTCCGTCACAATCAGTCCGTTCTCGGTGTGTGGCTCTGGAGCGATTCGAATGTAAAGACGAATGACGGCACGATGAGCTATCGCGATTATTTAGTCTCGGGAAAACAATGAAATACGAATTTGTTCGCGACACCGATCGACGATGGATTCGCAGTTTGGGGAAATCAGTAATTGGCATTGGGAGAAAAAAGTGGTTTTGTAAGGTGGTTTTGCACTTCTATCAAAGAAGGCTGGAGCAGTGACGCGACACGAGATCATAAAAGTGGACCCGCCGTCCGAGAGCTTACTTCATTACAAGGGAACGTCCTAACATTCCTGCGCACCGCCAAGCTCGCTCGCGACGCTCAAAGAGCCACTACCAAACCCGTTAAACACCCCCAGTGAGAGGGAGGTCAGCCGACCTAACGTCAGCCGACGACCACCCCGCCTCGTCTCCAACACGTCGATTAGCGGTTAGCCTTGGCCACACGCTCGAGCTCATCCTTCTTCTTGATGGCGTAGGAGTTGGAGGAGCCCTTCGCCGCGTTGATGAGCTCATCCGCCAGGCACTCGGCGATGGTCTTCACGTTGCGGAAAGCAGCCTCGCGCGCGCCGGTGGTGATGAGGTAGATGGCCTGGTTGACGCGGCGGAGGGGGGAGATGTCGACAGCCTGGCGGCGAATCACACCCGCGGAACCGACACGGGTGGCGTCCTCACGGGGGCCCGCGTTGATGATGGCGTCGACGATGACCTGAATGGGGTTCTGGTCGGAGAGGAGGTGGATGATGTCCATGGCGTGCTTGACGATGCGCACAGCCATGAGCTTCTTGCCGTTGTTGCGGCCGTGCATCATGAGCGCGTTCACGAGGCGCTCGGTGATGGGGCACTGCGCCTTGCGGAAGCGCTTCTGCGCGTAGCGGCCCGCGGTGTGGGGAACGTACACCGCGTGCTTGGACTTCACGCCGATGTAGTCCTCAAGAGAGATGTCGTTGATCTGCGGAGAAAGGGAGAAGGAGGGAGTCGTCAGCGTGATGAAACTCGCGAGAACCGCGCGGGTATGTTCGACGAACACCACGAAGAAGGCGACGCGGCGACTAGGGACGGTCGCATCCACTCGAGGCGCTTCGCGACCGCCCTTTTCGTCACACCGCGGCCAACAACACGGGAAAAACCATCCCGGGTTTCCGAGGCTGAGCGCCCGGAATGACGTCCGCGATGGCGCGATTTGGATGGACCGGACGCCGGATCCGGCCGAGAGAGACCGACACGGAACCCTTCGACTCGGTGTCCGCGCCCCTCGAGGCCCGGGACGTTCGTCCTCGCGACCGGAAGGCCGCGCGTTCAGTCGATCCCGGGTCCCACACCGCAAAAAACCAAACCCTAGATAAATCTTCCGCGCGTGAGCGTGCTCATGCGCGCGGCGGACGCGTTCGCGCAACGTACCTCGACATCCTCGTAGGACCACTTGCCGAAGAGCTTGATCTCAGCAGGAGCGACCGCCATTCTTACCGATGGTCGGTTCGTGCGCTTGTTATAAGAGGGCTTGTGGGCTGCGCTTTTCCGCTATTTGTTCCCTCTTCTCTTCTCTTTTCTTCTCCAAAAAATCAAATTCGTATGGGCAAACAGACCGAAAGGGGCTAAAAATAACCCGAAAGACGCGGTGCGGCTGATTTCAGATTTCAGGAAAGAGGTATAAGCGCGCCTGCCGGCAGCGCGCTAGCCCTTTTCCAACGTCGCGACGACGCACTAGTGCCGAGCAACGTATCAAGCAAACATGCAGATTTTCGTAAAGACCCGTGAGTGCCCCCCCCCACAGTCGCGTCGACCGCGTCCCGCCGGTATTCCGGGCGCCGGTCGCTTAGGGCTTTTCTTCCATTCGCACCCAATTTCCCAGCGGCCTCGCTGACCCGAGCCCGCGCCCTTCCTCTTTTCAGTCACCGGTAAGACCATCACCCTCGAGGTGGAGTCTTCCGACACCATCGACAACGTCAAGGCCAAGATCCAGGACAAGGAGGGCATCCCCCCCGACCAGCAGCGCCTGATCTTCGCGGGCAAGCAGCTCGAAGATGGCCGAACCCTCGCGGATTACAACATCCAGAAGGAGTCCACCCTTCACCTCGTGCTCCGTCTCCGCGGTGGCGGTAAGAAGCGCAAGAAGAAGGTGTACACCAAGCCCAAGAAGGTCAAGCACCAGAACAAGAAGGTCAAGCTCGCGTTCCTCAAGCTCTACAAGGTTGACGACGCCGGCAAGGTGACCCGCCTGCGCAAGGAGTGCCCCGCCCCCGAGTGCGGCGCGGGTGTCTTCATGGCCAACCACTTCGACCGCCACTACTGCGGCAAGTGCGGCCTCACCTACGTCTACCAGAAGTAAGTCTCTTACCGACGGTGGGCGACGGTGGTGACGCTGTCGATAACACAGGGCGGGGGACTGTCGGCGAGGGCGAAGGATCTCTTGATCGTGATCTCTCTGCTAGCAAGCTAGACTTTGCAATCATCAACTCAGTCTCCCGACCACAACCATCCTCGTTCTAATCTATCCTAAACTCAGGTTTCCTTGCCACCCCCCAGCGCCCTGGCTCTCCTGTACCGTCTCGCCAGGTCCGAAGCACCCGAGGCGACGACCCTGTCCAACCTCGAGAGCGCCGTCTCCGTGTCTTCGTGGATCTTCTGGAACGAACTCGCCACCCCGCCGGCCCGGTTGCACGCGCGGAGTGGTTCGTCCGCCGCGTCCAACCGCGCGCACGGGACGAACATCACGCACGGACCCGCCCCGGTGCTCTCCACCCTGCAGCACACCGTATCGCCGTCCTCGGCCGGGACGTCGTTCTCCAGCCTGGTGCACGGAGCCGCCGGGTCGTATCCGTCGTGCGCGGTGACCCCGTATCTCCCGTCGACGGCGGCGTTCTGTAGAAAGTCCCTCGCCGCGACGCCGTGTGTGGACGCCCTCCACTGCGTCCACGCCCTCCACCCGACCCAGTAAATCGGCACGTTCGAAAGCGGGGTCACCGCCAAGGGCAGGAACAGCGGCATCACCCCGGCGTTTACCCACGCTCGTCGCCTCGTGAGGTCCGCCTTGGCGCCCAGAAGCTCGTCGCGCAGCAGCCTCTCGACGACGCGAACGTCCGCGGACTGTGGGTAGGCGACCTCGACGCTCGATACCACCGGAGGAAGCCCTCCGAGCGTGGTTTCCTCCGGCGGTATCCTGTCCAGCGCCCACGCGCCGAGGTCCCTCAGGCGTCGTCTCCACGAACCGATGGGATGCTCTCCCCACTCTTGATACGTCTCGGCGCACCACGCGTTGGTTCTTGTGACCCATCGCGCCGCGAACCGGGGGAATATCTTCTCCGGACCCGCGCTGGCGATCGCGAGTGCGGCGGCAACCTCGGAGGCGCGCTCGTACGAGGTCTCCGGCACCGCTTTACACATGAACATCCTGTGCGAGGACAAAGCGAGGATGGACGACGTCAGTCGGCGTGAGAGGGCACGGGAAGAGTTGGGACGCACCACTTATCCTTGGCCACTCGCAGCGATAGGATACGGGCGCGGCTCGCCATCGCTGGCCTACGATACGGTTCTCAACTGGCGGACCCCGTCGCCATGGTCCGTCAACTGGCCCGCGCGGAAAGAATGACGTGAAACTCGACAGGTCAATGCCTAATAGGACCAGCATGCAAACAAACACGAGCCTACGAACAGGGGCGGTTACGTCATGGTTAAAAAAAGTATCTACGTATTTCAAAGAAATAGCCCGGATACCTATGGTCTTCAGTCACGAAGACTGAAATTGGCTTCGATTGAAAATGACGTGGACGTGACTCACTGGAATCTTCTCGGAAGGAAAAAGTTTGTTGTCGTGCCTGGTCGATTGTGAACAGCGCGCGCGGTCCCTCCCGGATCGCGTGTAACATTCGATCGGTCGAGGGGAAGCTCGAACGAACACCCACGGCGAGTACGTCCGTTTCGGGGGTATCGAGCCGCGAACGAAGGTGCGCGATCCGTCCACCCCATCTTGTGCATCGTCCAGGCCGAAAAAACAACGAGCGAGCACTTGCCGGAGCGTCAATCGTCAATCGTCGGTTTCACCTTTTCCCGGGAGAACACCCGGCGCACATCTCGCCGGGCGGCGTACGTCGTCGTCCCGTCGACTCCACTGAACCACGCGTGAGTCTAACCGCCGTTCCGTCCCTCTCGCCCGCAGCATCGCTGAAGGAGGCCCTGGTGAGGACCGGGGCGCAGCTTCTTCGCTGGGCCGAATACAGAATAGTACAGGAAAGTACTACACGCTAAAAGCCGGCGCGAGGACACGATGGAGGTCGAGTCGCATGAAAGCGCGCACACGAGCGAAATTCCGTCGCTGAATGAGTCTCCGTGTCCATCCGAGACGTCGCTTTCGTCGTCGCCGTCCAGGCGCTCGGACTTTGTGGACGACCCAAAGACGGTTTTCCTGGGTGGAGTGCCCCAGGAGCTCGACGAGCGCAAAATCGCCGAGCTCATGTACAGGTTCGGCCAGGTGGAGCACGTGCAGCTGATGCGGCACACGCACAAGAAAACCGCGGAGAAGAAACCGGACGACACCCACTCGTCGCACCGAGGGTTCTGCTTCGTGCGCTTCACGACGGAAGAGCAGGCGGTGGCGGCGTTGGACGCCGGGGAGGTGAGCGTCGGCGAAGGCGGGAGCGCCATGCGAATCGCAGAGGCGGAGAAGGGCAAGGCGCGCAGGCCCTCCAACGACACCGGCAGCACATCCTCCGGGGAGATGACGTCTTCGCACGAGTACGACCCGGCCGCGGTCCAGGCGGTGGCCGCGGCGGCTGCTCTTCAGTACGACCCGTACGCCTATTACCCGCACCCGGGCCCGGCTGGATATTACGACCCATACGCCGCCCAGTACGCGGCGCAGATGCAGTACGCCCACGCGGCTCAGTACCACGCCATGCAGCAGGCGCAGCAGGTTCACTACGCGGCTGCGATGCAGAGGACACTGTACGGGGATCCACTCACGCCTCCGACATCTCCGACGGCGACGCGGGGCGGGAGGTGGAGTCCCTCGCGGGGATTTGGATCAGCCGCGCTTCGCGAGAGGCAGGTCTTCGTCGGCGGTCTCCCACGGCTCACGACGGAATCAGAGCTGTTTCGATTCTTCTCCACGTACGGGCAAGTCGACGACGTCAAGATCGTGCTCGACGCACAGACGGGCCTGTCCAAGCGGTTCGGATTCATCACGTTTGCGGAGAGAGCCGCCGCGGAGGAGCTCAAGGCCAAGAAGGTGGTGAACTTCAGGAAGGGGTTCATGCTCAACGTCGGCAGCGCCAAGAAGAATCACGGCACGTCAGCGTCGAAGGACACGTCGGACGCGGGGTCATCTCAGCACGTGCTCGGGTCCGAGTCCTCGGCGGACGACCTCGCGGCGGAGATGCAGTCGATGGCGATGGAGGATGACGCGTCGGAATCGCAGTTTGGTTCGTCCCTCACGTCCTCCAACTCCGGGTCCGGTCTCACCACTCCGAGGAATTCGACCAACTTGGACGGTAAATCCGCGGTGACTGAATCACCCGTGAGCACGCTGCGCGGCGAAGGTGTCCTCTCTGGTCGATACGTGATGGTGACCAAGGATATTAACTACACCAAAGCCAGCTTTCTCGTGATCGACGGCGGTGAGTTCCTCCGCAAGATCATGGATGAGACCGGCGCGCTGGTGCGAACCAAGGCGAGGAAGAATAAACGGAGCCGGAAGCTGTCGATCGAGGTTCGCGGCGAGACCCGCGTGGTGGACGATACCTGGGCGAAGATCGATGCGGAGATTGAACTCCGCTCGTCGAGCGCACATCACGGCGGCTTGCAGCCGGATAGCAGATCCAGCAGCATCGGCCAGGGGTCCATCGACGAGGAGCTCGACGAGGAGTACCAGGATGCGACGTTCCTCTCCCTCTCACCTCCCGCGATCGGTGGGTTCGCCGGGCGGTCCCCTCCGAAGGTGAGGACCAAGCTCAGGTTCGAGGGCAGCACCCTCGCGCCGCCGTCGTCGCCTATTCTCATGAGGTCCACCAGCCTCCCGACGCCCAGTTCGTCGGAGACGCCGATGTCGCCCGTCAAACGAGCCCTGGGAAGGCTGCGAAGGCTCTCCGACGCATCGGACACATCGATGGCGTCTGATTCCAGTGCGCCCAAGCGCCACTCCTACGACGGGGGTACGAGGGCGCCTGAATCCGCGGTTGTCGCCGTGGAGGGCATCGGGGTCGGCACCGACGCCGACGAGCTGCACGACTTTTTCTCCTCCTTCGGCAACGTCCTGAACACCGAAGTGACGGTCAAGCTCCCGAATAAGGACGGTGCCACGAAACCCTCAACTCCAACCGGACCCGTCGCTTTCGCGTTTGTCCAGTTTGAAGACTGCAAGACGGCCAGGGAGGTCAGATCGCAGAGAAATTTTGTGTTCAACGGGCAGGCCATCGAGGTGAGCTCGCCGGACAGGTACCACACGTATCAGTCCTCGAGGAACCACCAAATGCTGGATCGCAGCATGACCGGCACACCCGCGTGTTAAATATCCACGCGATACCCTTCGTCATCAGAGTCGACGCTTCCAGCGTCGACTCGACTCGAAGGTGAAGAATCCGGAGCGACTCGCCTCGACTGAAAAGGTCCCGGCGACTCTGTTCTCACTTTTTCAACTCAAGACCCGGCAGGTACGTCCAGTGAGTGTTGTACTAAAACCGCTAATCATCGCCATCATGAGAGGCGTCCCTAGCCGCTAATAACTAATAACCAATTTGCAGAGACACGACGAACCGCGCCCGCCCCTGAGTCAACTCTTGCCCCTGAGTCAACTCTTGTCGAGTCCATCGTCCATGCTCCCCAGCATCACCCCGCCGTGAATCTGTTTGTCCCTGCCCTTGATCCGCCTCGCGTCGAATTCGTCCCATCCCACCGTCGCTCTGATCGCGTCTATGTCAGTCGGACATCCCCTCAGAGACACCCGCTCGAGTTTTGTACATCCGAGAAACACCTCAGACGGCACCGACTTCACCCGGGTCCCATCGGCGGAGAGCGAAACGAGCGCGGTGAGTCGCCCCCACGCGCTCGGTAAAGCCTCCACCCCTACGTTTCCGTCCACCTTCAACTCAGTGAGCCTCGAGCACCCCGCGACGTGCTCGAACCCACCGGCGTCTCGCGCCTCTTCGCACGTCAGCCGGTTCCTCGATAGGTCCAGCCTCGTGAGCTTGGTCAGCCCGCCGACGCTCTTCGGAAGCGCCCGAACCCGGTTATCGCTCAACACCAGCTCCTCGAGCCGAACCAGGTCCCCGATCGCGTCCGGCACGTGCTCGATCTTATTCTTCTCGAGACGCAGCGACTTGAGCGTCGTCATCTTGCACAGAGAATCCGGCAGGCGGGTAAGCACGTTGGATCCCAGCGAGAGCTTCGTCACCGAGGTGAGCTTCAAGCCGACATCTTCGGGCAGGCTGGCGATGGAGTTACGCTCGCAGTTGATGGACCTGACCTTGGGCCCGAGCCCGGTGACGTACTCCGGGAACGACGACCACCCCGCCTCGCGCTCGGATACGATCCCCGTCTTCCCCGCCGTCTCCTTACGCTTGGACGCGTTCGTGGTCTTGTTGAAATCCGACCCCAACTTCTCGAACGCGACGGAGATGTCGTTCGCCATACGGGAGAAGAAGTCGCTCATCGTGACGGCGGGTCTCTCGACGGAGCCGCACCGCCCGCCCTGTTTGCCCTCGCGAACACCCCGCCTTTCCCCCCGTCGACGCACCGGGAGTGGTGTTTCGCGTCGTGTGTTCTCGAGCAACCGGCAAAGGACCCTTCGAACTCAAAAAACCGAGGACGAGCTCCAAAAGGCTGACGCGGCAATTTGTGACTAATCGCCCGCACGGAAGATCTTGAAATTGCATCGAATTGCAAAGCCAAACCAGGAAAAAGATACAACACACGAACAAAAGCCCGTTGCCTGAAACGACGTTTCGAGGATCTTGATCCGCTTTTTGAGAAACCTTTCCACGGTTCCCAAGGTTTCTATTCAGCCACTCACAATCCAGTGGACTCAAGATCCTTTGTCTACGCGGACGGGACTGCCAACCATCTGGACGCCTTGCGAAAAGATTCGATGATTCCGATGGATTTATGGCCCCGGCACGTGCAAACAGTGAGGCTGACTGGAATTCCCCCGGGGAAAAAGCAGGAAGCAAAAAACATTTTCCAAAACAGGCCTCATTGGACCTCGAATCGGCATCATTGGCAAACGCGCATGGAAGCAAAACAAGCTTTCTATTGGACCATAAGCCAAACGTTTTCGCACTTGACGAATGAAAACGCTTAAAAGTGCGAAAATGTGGCGGATAAGGCCCGCACAATTCCGCCCGCATAAAATGTCGCCTCCCCCGCATAAAGTTAACACGCCCAAGCGTTGTCCTCGAAACGGGGCGGGTCGGCGACGTCACACCGCGCGTCGCGTCACGAGGAGCGAGAACGAATGGGACGTGTATGCGACTACTGCTCAACAGCTAAGGCTGTCATATTCTGCCGGGCGGATTCCGCGCGGCTGTGCCTCGCGTGCGACAAGCAGGTGCGCGAACTCCCCGTACCCATTAACGGCGAAACCATAGGTTTACCCGGGACGGAATGGGCGAAATCCCCGTCGACGCGCCTCGCGGGGCGCGCGTTCCCGTTCGATGCGACGTCGTAAACGCGCGCTCGATGCGACTCGATTGTTCGATGAGGGCACGTGCAATCACGACGACGCGAAACAGACGTTTCCTGCGTCGTCGCGCGATGCTCGTCGCGTTTTGCCTCAGCTCCGCGTCGGAACAAACCGACACGACGAGCTCCGACATTTTCTCACCGTCTCCCCGCTTTCACCCCCTCCCAGGTGCACACGGCGAATCAGGTGGCTCGGAGACACGTCCGTTCGTGGTTGTGTGATGCTTGTCAGAACGGCTCGGCGAAGGTGCGTCGGCGCCCGCGCCTCCAACATCGTTTTCGCGCGCGTTTGTCGGAGCGGAGAACCCGATAAAATCCTCGGGGTTTAACAACGCTCGTTTGGCTGTCCAAAAAATGAAAGCGCGACCCTCCCGTTCGTCGCCGACGCCGACCCCCACGACGCGTCCAATCCCTCGCGAATACCTTCGAGCGATAATTAACCGAACCCATTTCCCTATTCCTCCCCAAACGCGCAGGTTTTCTGCGGACAGGACCGCGTCGTTCTGTGCGAGCCGTGCGACGAGTTGACCCGGTCGGTGAATGGGAGGTTCGAGGGCAAAACCGTCCCGCCGAGGGTACCGCTGAAGAGCTTCAGCCTGCAGGACGAACCGGTGGACGAGCACGGCGCCACCTACAACGGTTCTCACGCGACGATGCTGTCGCGTCATCCGTTCAAGGAGGGGTTGGCGTTGTTCCCAGTCTCGGGGGGCAGCGGGAGCAAGCTGTCGGGGCTGACGGGCGGGCCGCACCGATCGGGGAGCGGCTCGCTGGGTCTGCAGCCCGGGAGCGGGAGGACGCAGAGTGGAGGCGGGATGCAGGGGTTGTCGAGGCAACACAGCGGGCAGAGGGTGGTGGGCGGTATGGCTCCTTACACCATCGGAGGCGAGGGACTCGCGGGTGCACACAACTACGGAACAGCCGGAGTTGGAGGCGCGCCCGCGTGGGACCCGTTCCAGATGGTCGGAGGAATTACCCCGCAGCAGCACCAGTACCAGCTCCAGCAGCAGCAGCACCAGTCGCAACAACAGCGCGGTCTGCTGCCCCAGTTTCACCACCAGATGGGGGGCGCCGGTCCCCCGCCCATGCCGTCGCTCGCCAACCAAGGGGGCGTCCCGGGCTACTTCACGGACGAGACCGGCATCTCCCGGGGCAGCAGCGGCGAGCGGAGCGCGTACGCGTGGCTGCCCGGCCCGCACTTCGACGGGCTCATGAGGAACCCGTCTCACTCGTCGAACGGCTCGGATCCCATCGGCATGTACATGAACTTTGATTCACCCGAAGTTCGACTCGCCGCCAACGGGAGCAACTCCGCCGGGGGTTCGGGCGGGAGCGACGGCCGGAACCAGGGCGGCAGCAACACCCCTCCCGAAATCACGGGTGACCCGCGCATATCCGACGCCTCACACCAGGAGGCGACGTCCACGCAGCACTGGCAGCAGCAGCAACAACAACAGCAGCAGCAGCAGCAGCAGCAGCAAGGACAGGTTTTCGCGAACCCCGCGGATCCGATGCAGCAGCAGCGGTACCCCACCCCGATGTCCGCCTACATGCCCGGTATGGATTTCCCGTACCAGGGCCGCGTGGGTACGGCGATTCCATCGACGAGCACGTGGTCTCCGCACCACATCGGCGGCGGATCATGGAAGGGTCGCGGTTCTTCCCCCAACCTGGGCCTGCGCTCCAACCCCACTTCCTGGTCCACGGAGGGATCCGGCGGACTTCAGGCGCAGTTTGGCCAAGGTCAGCCACCGCACGGCGTTTACCTGCCCGCTCACCCGACGCCCGCTTTCATGCAGCCCCAAAATCCGTTCGGAACCTACGACTACTCGTCCTACCCGAGCATGATGCCCGTCGCGGGTGGAGTGCTGGTTCGGCAGGATCGGAACTCTCAGGGGAGCGCGGAGGGAAGCGGCGGCGGCTCACCCCCGAACGGTGGGAGCGGCGGCGGGAACATCGGTGGCGGTGGCAGTGTCGTCGCCATGTCGAGCATGCTTCCCGGCGGCTTTCCGTTCGAGGGCACTCCCGGCGCCGGCACCCCGGGTCAGGAGGATGGCGAGGATGGCGCCATCGAGCATCCGGGCTCGATGGCGCCGGGCACCGCCCTTCGCAAGGAGATGCTCATTCGCTACCACGAGAAGCGTAAGCAGCGTCACTTCAAGAAGAAGATCCGATACGAGTCGAGGAAGGTTCGTGCGGACAACCGGGTGAGGATCAAGGGGAGGTTCGCGAGGGCTGACGCGCCCCTCACCGCCATCGACAAGAGCAGCGTCAAGAATCACAAGGACATCAAGACTGAGACCACTGACGCAGAGCACGACGAAGAAGATGTCAAGAAGGAAGACAAGGAACAAGACAAACTGAAGCACGAGTTGAGCTCGGAAGTTGCCGCGCCGGCGCTGGTCACACCTGATGTGCTGCCGGGTGTGACGGCGTGAGCGACGGCGACTTCAATAATTCTTTTGTGCGTCTCGTGATCATTATTCGATGAGACGACACTGGAATCAACTCTGGTAAGACACTTACCGTGTGAGTATGATATATTCATTTTGGGCCAGCCCCTATGCGCATGGGGGGGCGGGCCCATACATTGTTTCCTCGGGCGCCACAACTTTTATTACGTGGCTTGCAAGAGGCAATTTTTTTCTCGGCGCAATCCGACTATTAGTCCGTAGACATAAGATAGGGACACTGTTGTATTATCACGTGTTAAATGAAGGAAAAATATAATCCAACCCGTTGCTATCGCTCACTCTTTCTTTCCGCTCGAGCATCCGCCGCCTCCGTCTGGGGACTCGATGATGTTCTCCCCCGGCATCGTCCTGTCCACGTGCTGCGGCTCCACCGACATCTCATAGTTGCCCTTGTCGTTGACCTGCGCCTGGACGACGTGCAGCCTGATGAACGACTCCGCCTCGACACCCTCCTCGATCTTTTTCTTAGCCTCCTCTGGTCCCAGATGCGCGGAATCCTTCGTTGATTGAAAGGGGTTGGGCGGAAGGTTAGGTTGGAAGAGGTGGGGAAGATTTAGGGTTGGTCCGTGTTGGCGCTCACTCACCTGAAAGTGCTTGCGAATCTCCTCTCGCGACGCGGCCAGCGCAGTCTGATCGCCCCTGAACGCCACCGCGCGAGCGCGAATTAGCTGCCTGAAAAGGCCTCGCGCCGTTGGGAGAGCGGTCATCGCACGCCAAACTCAGAAGAAGGAGTCGGCACTCTGATCGCCTGTGATCCGCTGGTGGCGAGGTCGTGTAAGGACCAACGACACGCCTCAACGGTCTGACTCGAACGAGTACAAGGTCGGGGCTACGGTACGGTGGAACCCGGCACAAAACCTTGGGTCGAAGCGCGCCCGTGACTGTGAACGTTCGTCGGGGTCCTCGTCGTCTTTTTCAGTACTCGTAGCTCTGAGATCTCGCCGTGAGAACTTCCAACTGTCGGGACTGCCCCCCTCACTTCGAGGCGCACACGAGGGCGTCTAAATGCGAACGCACCACGTTCGCTCCACCGACGGGGTCGTCCTGGAGGTACACGATCGTGGCACGTCACCTTCGTCTAGTTCCTCCGGTCTCGAGCGCGATGAACCCATCACGCTGCTCCTCGCTCACGCGAATGGCTTCCACTCGAGAACCTGGGACGCCGCGGTGGAGGAACTCATGCGTGTAGCCTCGAGCTCCGAGGGCATCGGGGGCCGAACCGGGGGTGTCCGCGTGATCACCTTTTCGTTCCGCGCGCATGGATCGTCCACGGCACCGATCGGCGGAGGCAAGGACGCGCTTCGGTGGGGTAAGTTCGCGGAGGATCTCCTCGCCCTGGTTGAGCAAACGCCCGGGCTCGTCAGGGGTGAGCTCGTCGGAGTTGGACACAGCCTCGGGGCGCACGCGATGCTCCGCGCGGAAGCGTCCAGACCCGGGACCTTCGCGTCCCTGTATTGCTTCGAGCCCATATTCGTGTGCGATCCAGGGAAGTTGCCGCCGTTTGTGCCCATGTCGCTCGAACGCGCGGCGGCGAAGAGGAGGAGGACGTTCCCTTCCCGTTCGGACGCTCGCGCGGCGTACGGATCGAAACCCCCACTGAGCATTCTACACCCCGGGGTGCTGGAAGCGTACGTTCAGTACGGGTTCGTCGATACCATCGGAGGTGAAGGGGCCGGGGTCACGTTGGCCTGTACGCCGGAGACGGAGTCGACTGTTTTCGCAAACGGAGGTGTGGAGGCGGAGGCTTTCGAGCTGGTGGGTGGTGCAAAGGTTCGGTGCCCGGTGACGGTGGTTCACGGCGCGACGCATGATCCGAGGGATGTGTACGGCCGGTCACCCAGTGATGCGATATACTCATCCATCATTTCGCCACTCATCGCAGAGTACATCGGCGAGAACGCGGCGGTGGAGTATGCGCCGGCGCTGACGCACTTTGGGCCGCTGCAGGATTTGGGTTGGTTCGCGAAGAGCGTCGGCGCGCACCTGTCGCGCACCGGGGGCGCTACACGTCGCAGCCGATTGTAAGTCCGTAGGCGGTCGCCACTGGCATGCAAGCTAGTATTAGTCTAGATTAGTTGGTAGTTTGAACGGTTTCGCCTGCAACTTTCCTTGGAGTTTCCAACTGAGCAACGACGACGAAGTGTGGAGAAGAAGCCTTCTCACACCTCACACCGTGCGGCGCCCACCGTACTTCCTACCCCATATCGCGCACTCCTCTTATCGAAAGTTGCGGGTTTCCCGCTTGGGACATGTCGTCTACCACGGATGCACTCCCAAGGCACGCGAAGAAGCGCAACGTGCTCATACCTCTTGGACCTGACCTGGAGTTGAACAGGAAGCTCTTCGCGTGGGCCGCCAACAACGTCTTCGATGACGCCGACAACGTGTTTGTGTGTCACTACCTTTGGACGGATCTCGATACGAAGGGTCACGGCCTTCAGGTCGTCAACATCGACAAGCCTCTGTATACGCCGGAGGACTCTGAAGACCACGCCAGCGAAGCCGCCGAGGCTGAGTTCCTCCCCCGTGCGGTGAGCGACGCACTGAGAAGACAGCGAAAAGCATGTCCTAGCGCCACGTGTGTCGTCTTCAAGATCTACAACTCCGCAACAATCCATTCAGCCGAGGAGGCCCTCATCCAGATATGCAAGGGCAGCTTCCAGTCTTCCGAGACGATGTTTCCTGACAACCTTGCGATACCGAAGCCCGATATAGTTTGCATGGGAGCCAGGGGTCGAGGCATACTCAAGCGTTTCATGTTGGGTTCCGTGTCCAACGCCGTCGTGAGTCGAGCTGAATGTTCGGTGTGCGTCTTTCGCGATTCCGATTCCAACAGGGCGGCCGAGCGCGACACCGACGCCGCATCGCTCCAGCATCTCCAAGCCCATCCCACGGTCGCCGGCAACCCCGGGATGTGCGCTTTCATTGATGGGCGCGTGGCTACCCTCAAGGCAAAGGCTGAGATACGAGCCATCTGCATCGCGCTCGGAGGCTCCGACGCGTCCATCGCAGTTGTCAAGTGGGTCGCAAAGACCCTGCTCCGACCCACCGATCGCGTCGTGTTGCTGCACTGCGAGGACAAGAAGAAGTCCGAGCGCAGCGGCCTGACCAAGGAATCAATCGCCGCCAACATGAGCAAGTGCGAGGAGGTTCTCCGAGGGTACCTCGCCAAGCACCCCGATCCGGCGGGGCAAGAATACTGCATCATCGAAGAGGAGGGCGAGTCTCCGGTGGATGTCAGAGACAGGATGCTGGACTTCATCCAGACCAAGACGGACATCAACCTACTGGTTCTCGGGAAGTCGAATCGACCTCCCGGCATTCGAAGCGCGCTGCTCGGCACTTTGCCTCGCTATGCTCTGAACCACGGGAAATGTCCCATCCTCGTTGTAAACCCGCCGGCTGAACCTGCACCGAAGGTGTCTTCAGAGATCGACTCCCCGGCTGCCGCGTGACCAGCGAGTTCCAAGCCTGAATACTTTTTCATTGAGAAGCAGCGCACCCTGATGCGATCACACAACGATACGATTACAAGAATACGACAAAACAATTTGACATCACTCAACACGTTGTCTCTTCGCGCCCTCCTGCTCGCAATCCGACTGATCATTCTCCACCACCCGCATCCCTGGACACTCCACAAGAAGCGTCCCGCCTTCGCTGTCCGCTAACAAGGACTTTGAGAGCTTAGAGCTCAGCCTGAAATCGTCGCCGTTCCACCCGAAACATCCAAAATCCAACAAGTCGTCACCGCCTGTCGTCGCGGTCTTCTTCGTGATCTCTCCTGGTTTCCAGTCAGGCGTCGCAGGAAGAGATCCTCTCGGTTTCACGAGCTGAATCAGCATTCCAACCAATTCATGATGCAAGGGCGTCACATCCTTTGGCTTGTGGTTCAGCCAGATGTTGGCGAGGAAAGTCACCCGCAAAGCGTCGTCCTTCGGTGATCCTACCGGAATGATTCCCGGAGGGAACGATTGCGGCAACAAGTCATGAAGCACGCCGTGCAGAAGCCTCCCATCGAACGCGATGTGCTTACCGGGCTTGGGGTAACTCACGTACACTTTGGTGCACTCTGGCGACGGCGAGAGACCCGCGGGCGTGCTGTTGCCGTGCCTGGCGATTGTCGGGACGGTAAGGCCGTCAAAGACAACCGTCGGCGCTCCCTTGGTCAGGTACGTCACGGTGGAGAGGTGGGGATGCACGTACAAGCCGTGGCTGATCCTCAGCTCCTCATCCTTGTCCCAATGGAGCGGTATACTCTGCCCTGAACCGCGCGATTGCACCCAAAACTCGACGCCGCTCGTCTCGGGGTCAAAGTCTTCACAATCTTTGGTGTGATGCTTGAACACAGCTGCTGCGATCTCTTCGAGCGCACACCGAGGCGTTTCCATGGCGTCCGCGCCGAGCCATTTTGTGTTCCCGGTGGCCCTATCGACGATGATAGCTTCTCGAACGAGGTCATCGAAGGTGGCCTGCCCGGCACCGTCGGGTTCCGGCGGCGGCAGCGGGACGAATCCATCTGCGACCGTGAACGAGTAACTCATGCCGTCACCGCTGCCGAAGACTCGCCCTTCACCATCCAACATGACGAGCATGTCATCGGACTCCGAATCAGACCATCCAGCGGTCCATCCATCCGGGAGTATTCCATCCGCCCCAATATCACATGGATTATCCATCGCGCCGGCTCGAGGAGACTGTGTCAGCGGCGTTGCCTCCTGCTAGGGCAACTTCTTTCTCGGAAAGTTCGACAGTCGCGTTTTCCCGATACGAGTACAACAACCCTGGAAGGTCAACACAGCACACTCGCACTCACGATGCGCGCAGTCATCGCACCTGCTTCGTCGCCCGTGCGGCTCTTCGCACCTCGGGCGCGACCCCTCGGCCGTTCGCGTCACCCCGTCAGGGTCGCCGCTTCTTTCTCCTTTGAGGGCAGCGCGACGAGCGAAACCAGCGAAGCCACGGCTAAGCACGGCGGCGGCCACGCGGGGACCTCTTCTCCAATGGTCAGGCTCACCGAACGCGGTATCCACGGCGCAGGAGACGAGTCGCACTCTCCCATCCCGCTGATCACCGGGCTCGAATACAAGGCGGCCCCAGACGGCGCTGTTCACCTTCCCCCGCCCGATATCCGCGGCCACGACTCTATTTCCTTCGAGAGGGTGGTCGCCGAACGACGCTGCTGCCGAGACTTCGCCGAGCTTCCCACGGGACTCTTGCACTTGTGGGAGATCGCCCAGCTCTCCTGGGCAGCGCAGGGTATCACCGCTCCAGAGACATCGCCGGATCAGTTCGGTCACGCCGGGTGAGGAGTGTCTGTAGTTGCTCTGTCTGTCCGTCCAAGAAACTAACATTTTGGTCTCTCTACGCACCGCAGTGCCGCAAGACGTGCAGCGCCGAGCGGCGGACGGCTCTATCCTCTCACCCTCTACGTCATCACATCGGAAACCGTCGGAGGTATCGTCCCCGGCCCGTACAAATACCTCCCGGAGTCTCACGCGCTGCTTCCCATGGGAGTCGCTCAGTGCCCGCCCCAGCAGGGTGAGGTTGACGACGAGTGCGAGTGCGAGGACGACGGGGGCGACTCCGACGTGCTCGGCAAGCTGCTCCGCTCCACCGTACCCCAGGTGGCGCGACTTCAGCACCAGTCCTGGATGGATACCGCCGGTGTCATCTTCCTCATCTCGGGTAACGCCTCGGTGACCAAGTCGCACGGCGGACTTTACCAAAGGTTCGGCGACGACCTCGTCAAGTTTGAAGCCGGTTGCGTCGCGGAGAACCTCGCGCTGCAGGCCACCTCGCTCGGTCTTGGCGCGACGTTCGTGGGTGCGTTCGAGGCGGACCAGGTCAAGGCTGCGATCGCGTCGAGGGACGAGGGCGAGGTTCCGCTGCTGATGATGGCCGTCGGCGTGCCCAAGGGATCTCACAGGGAGCACCACGGCGGCGACGGCGTGGTTCCTTTCGAGGACACGTGAGGACACGTGAGGAGGAGGAGGAGGAGGAGGAGGAGAACGACGACGACACGACACGAGAAGCATCGCACCCTTTCAGACGGTAGCACCGTTAGCTCTGGTACTTTGTGTGTAGAGCCGGTGTGCCTTCCATCCTTCATGATCCATCGATCGCTTGCACGTAGACGAAGCAGTAAACCAGTCAACGCCTCGTCAACCTTTATAACTCTCCTTATCCGCAGTTGTCCGCACTCGCTCGAGCGCCCGACATGCACGTCATCCGTCTCGCGTCCGTCTGCGCGGCTCCCGCCACACCGGCGCGAAGCACGCGTCGTGCCCGCGGTACCGCGAGACCCGGTATCGTGCGGCGCGGCGCGGTCCGCGTCGCTGCGTCCGATGAGGATAGCCCCGGCTCGTCGGCACCATCGGAAGATCCTCCGTCCTCGTCCTCGGCCTACGGAGGCCCGAACATGTATGCGGACTCGCAGGCCATAGCCCCGCCCTCCCCGCGCCGAGTGTTCCTTGGCACTCTCGTCACCGGCGGCCTGGCGCTCGGAGGTAACTTCCTGGGCATCACGGGTAAGCTCCTGGAGGGGTCGCCTGACGTGGCGGAATCTCTGAGGCTCGATTTGATCTATCCAGTTGGCGGGTTCAAGCGGGCCTACAACCCGGAGAAGGGCTACGAGTTTGTGTATCCGGAGGACTACCTCGGCGACGCGACCATGGTGGCACGCGCGGCGAACCAGCGAGAGTCGATGAACCCGCTGGATCCTCCTGGGCTGGGCGACGTCGCCAAGCCACCCAAAATCTTTGGCCAGACTGTGCAGGAGCCTCAGTCGGCGTTTGGCCCCATGGGGGGCACCGGGGAGGAGAACGTCTCGGTCATCGTGAGCAGGTCGCCGCCCGGTGGGTTCAAGCTCGACAGGTTCGGTGACGCGCAGAACCAGGCGACGTGGCTCCTGGCCAACGTCTTGGCACCCCCGGGCAGCGGCAAGACGTCCGAGCTCTTCGACGCGTACACCCGCACCTCGGGCGGCGGGACCAAGTATTACACCTTCGAGTACACAATCAAAACCGACGCTTGGTTCAGGCACAACGTGGCGGTGTTCGCGGAGAAAGGGGGTCGGCTGTACACCCTGGTGGCGCAGGTGCCGGAGGTGGACTGGGCGCGGCGGCGAGAGGCGTTTCGCAAGGTGGCCGACTCGCTCAAGGTATTTGTTCCCACCGGATAGTTCAAGGGATACTTGTAGTGCTAAAAGATGTACGTAATAAGACGAGTACTGGTGCGTCAGAAGAGGAACCTGTGCGTTCGCTCGTCGTGCGGCTCGAACTGCACCTTCACCCCCGTGAGCTTGTGGATCTTCCGTTTCCCCCGTTGGTATTCCCGCTTGATCAGCTTGGGCAGGAAAGAGTCCACCGCCGCCTGCAGGACGCCGCCGATTGTCTCGCACGTCGCATCCGCCGTCTGCGCCCCGATCCTCAGAGCCCGCTTGCAGTTGTTGGGTACCATGTTCACCGTCTTGTCCACCAGCGCCACCAGCGGGTGCCTTCGCACGGGCCAGCCCACGGCCATGCGCTCCTTCTCGAACGCGTACTGCCGGGGAGTCAGCTTGAAGTTGTACGGCAGCTCAACCGCGGAGCCGCCCCGGCAGCAGTCCAGGAACATCACCAAACTGCACCCCTTCGGCAGGCGGGACACGAGCGTCTCCTGAACCTCGCTGTCGAGGATGGGCCCCTCGGTCTTGTAGTCGCACGGCACCAGCCCGTCCTCGGCGACCACGGCCTCGTCGTCGGTCTCCGATGCCTTCGGTCGGTTGACCCGGACGCCGTGCCCTGAGAAGTGCACCAGTAACGAGTCCCCATCCGCGGCGCCAATCGCCAGCCAACGCAGCGCCTCCATGATGTTATCCTTCGTGGGCGCGAGTTCGCCGGATTTGCCGTTGGGGTCGTCCCTCAGTACCATGAGGGAGTCGCTGTCGTTGGCGAACCCGACGGACGCGATGTACCTCTTCATCTTGGACACGTCCGCCCACGCGCCGTCGAGCGCCGACTCGGTGCCGGGGTAGTTGCAGCCGATGAGCACCGCCCTGGTCCGCCCGCTGAGCCCTTGGGTGTTCGCGCACCGCGGGTTGAGGATGCTGAACGGGCGTCTGAAGTCGAACTCGATGTTCCCCGCCGACAGACGCGGCACGGTGGTGTACCCCTCCTTACTGAGCCACTTCTGCATGCCGACCATGGTGGTGAGCCAGCTCCTGTCCGGGGGTTTCGTGCGGTCGGATTCTTTCAGGTAGTGGAGGAGGGCGTTGGCGCAGGCACCCCCCGCGCCGCCCTTCCCCGCGCGCCTGGGCATCCCGTACCAACCCATCCCGGATTCGAGTGCACCGGCGATTTCTCCCTTGCTCTCGGACGATACGCCCGAGAACATGACGACGTGCGCGTCCGTCGCCGGGGATCTGCAGTCGGTGTCGTGGTGAAGTTTCACGGGTTCGCCGGGGGCTGATTTCATGAGCGCTCGGACGCGCTTCTTGCGGTGTGCCTCGCGCACCCTCTGTTTCTTGCGTTCATAGTCCTTCTCCTTTTGGGCGTCCCGAGGCTTCGGGGTGGAGGATGGGGCCCCGGAGGGGGGCTTGGAAGCCGAAGGCATGGGTGTAGCGCCCTTCCTTCTGGTACCCCCCCGAGGTTTTCCGTGAACGTTCCGTGAAAATCAGCAACGGTCCTGATCTCGGAACCTCGTTTTGGCTGCTGACGTGGAGAAGGTCGGTCCAGTGCCAGTGACGCATCGAGTGCGTGCACAATCAGGAGGCATGATTTCACTGACAAGGAGCGCGTGCACAGCGCGAGCGCCCGAACGCATCGTCTCGAGACGAGGCGTGACGAGGCGCATCACCGCTCTTCCACCCAAGCTCGCTGATGAAGTCATCACGTGTTCGGGAAGTTCATCGGCCGGAACAACGTCTCACGGGCGTGAGGCTGAACGCGATAGTCTCACGCTGTCCAGGCGTGTCTTCGGGCCATCCATCGCCGCGGCACTCCTCGTACCAGCCGTGTTCGTCGAACCACCCAACGCCGCCGCGGGAAGCGTTTCTCCCGCGGCGGGTATAGAGACTGTGGTACTTCGCACGGCGTCAATCACTCCGGACCAGGCTGCCAACTACCTAGTAGAGGCCGTTCCCGGGCTCGTCAAGCGCGACGACGCTCCCGCGGGCAGAGCGATCGTCACGGGTGCGGGAGGTATCGCGCTTGAACTCAGGGGCGGCGGCGGCGACGAGGGAGATGAAGGTGATGATGGATCATCCTCGTCGGTGAAACTGCCCTCCGAGCCTCGAGACCCGCCAAAGCTCGCCGCTATCTTTGTCGGCACCGATAACCCCGCCAAGGCCAGGAACACCGCCCTGCGAAACGGCGCTATACCCCAGAGGGAAGGACCGGGATCGGGCGAGAGGTGCGCCGGCGACGCCTACGCCGGTTGCGTCGCCAACCTGATCGGGTTCCCGTTGGTATTCGTCAAGACGAGGTCACCCAAACCTTCACTCGTCAGGGTCGCCGTGTCGGGTGCCCTGGACGCGAGTGTCGTGGTGGACGCTCTCGGAGGGGACGCGAGTGGCCTGAGCGTCGATCCCGCGGGGAAGGGCCAGGTTGGGGTGGTGGAGAGAGCCGCTGAGGATCCACCGCCGCAAGGAAGGGGGGTGATATTGACGCCGGCGTCGGGTGGTGCTGGAGGACTTGAGCTGAGGGCGGGGGACCGGGGAAGCGCCGCGTGGAGGGTGCTGGGTGTCGCGGCGACGGGCGGGAACGTGTTCGTGCCGCCGTGAATGACCGTGCGCGGTCTGATTAGCTAGATTTGTCGAGTGATGTTGATGAGAGGCGACTGGTGCTCGCGTCGAAAACTGAGTCTGATACGAGGTCCCCAAAAAACTCCCGAGATGCGCCGAATCAGCGAAGCCGAATCTCATCCGCTCGCTCAAGTTCAAGCCGCGGGATAATTCGCCGTTGACGACCACTTCGCCGTGCACGTGGGCAACCATCTGTCACGCGGAGTCAAGGGCCAAGTCACTATGCCCAGTCACTATGCTACAGGAGGACGGCGAGTGATGGGAAGCGTCGTCTCCTAAAGCACGGTTTTCAGACAAGCCGCGCAAGGTGAGCACCGACCGAGATCTTGGCGGCCCGGTGCACAATTCCCAAGATCTTCACCGAGCGACCGGCTCACCTTCCATCCAATCCCGTTTCCTCGCAGCGCCGCGTCTTCGGACGTGTACATCCATACGTCGCGTTCGCGCGTACGTGATCTAGGCGAGCTCGTCACGATTTCCACGCTCTGCCCACATGCCTTTGCATTTCCGCCACCAAGAATTCAAGAATTCCGCGAATTTATCGGCCACGTGCCCAATTTATTGGGTTTGTTCCAAGTTCTGTTCGCCTTTCTCGGAAACGACCAAAGACCACGCCTCGCGCGTTGGCATCACCTTCATGCTCGCTCAGGAGCTCAGGATCAAGTAAGACCCCGGGCCGCCCGTAAGTCCCGAGGGCATCCACAAGTTGGAATTGTGAAAAGGAAAACACCCCCACGGGAAAAAGTGGCGTAAGAGGCATCTTTCAGTTTCCCTCCAGTGCGCCGGTTTTGTTCTCAGGTTCACAGAGGAATTCATTCGCAAACTACTACGAGTCCACCGCAGAAATGCGTAAGTCCAGAATTCTGTGTTCCGCCTCATGATGTATCACCCAGGTGCAAGTTTCATTCGATTCGCCCACTGGGCACAAATCACCGAAGAAAGAGTGGAGAGTCGCGGAGAGGTTATCTTTTGTCCTGGCACAAATCACCCCACGCCCCGCGCTTTCGCCTTGCCTTTGATCATCGCTTCACCGTCACAAGCCGTAGCTGCATATTGCACACGCGCGCGTCATGCCTTTCGAGTCTTTGATCTCTCAGGAACACATCGCAAAACGATAACGCGCTTCGCTGCCACACCGATGATTTACTTGGTATTACGTTCAAGCGTCCGAGATCCGGCGTCCTTGCTGCAGTAGAGTATTCCCGCACGAACTTCTATGCCCATTGATTCGTCAATCCGCGCGGTATTTCTGCATGTTTAAGTCGTCAGTTTGCTCACTTTGGTTCGCTTGGAACTGTGTGGTTTGTTTGGGTTCGCGTCTTCTCCCCAGGATGATTATTCGACTCTCCTTCGTGGCGCGGTCATCAGTAGGTCAGATTTGTTCTTTCCGACTAGTTCGCTTGGGACCAGGTTTTCGTGTGCCATTCCCTTAAAAAGCTCCAGACATTCTTTGTGTTTTGGTTCTGTTTCCAGCCAGTTAGTGCTTCCGCCATGGGTCACTGTTTGTTTATTCACCGCTTCGCCATCCGGTTCGTTCTTCTTCATTTCATGTTGCGGCTCAAGTTGTTGTACAGTGTTTCATCGATCGATCACGCGGCGTTCCAGTTGTTCACTTTCACAGCGTAACGATTCATTTGCTTCATCGCTTTGTCTCATCGCAATTCGTTCTGCCTATCATTTCATCACATCACTTCGCTGAGTGTTTGAGCGCTAGAAGTCTTTTACGAGTGGAAACGTTTATCATGTTCTTCGCCACCGAGCAGAGTAAGATGTGAATTGTTTCTTCAAAGATTAGCTTCTTGTTGCTAGGTGTGGGTTAGAGTTTGTTGTGTTGGCTTTAAATGGGTTGGTTATCCTGGAGGATGGTTGAGAGGTTGGACATTGGACTTTTTTTGGCTTGCTGATCTCTCTTTCAGGGAATTCAGGGACTTTTTTTAACTCCCCCGATGATGGCGCGCGCTTTTCGCCGTGCCGGAGGGCGTCTCAAAGATGTGCCCCTTGACCGGGGACGAAGGGGTTCGAAGCCCCATTGAGAGTATGACACGGGGAGTGACTTTTTTCTGTTTTTTTGTTTTGAATTGCTTTGTCTAATATATCGACGCGTTAACCTCGACGTTCTCGACACACTCGCGGCATAATATTTTTTGCCGACTAAAGAATCAATCCGAGCCGCCCTCTTTCAACGCGACCACCTCTTCTCCTTCACCCTCCCACTCCTTCTCCGCCTCGTCCAACCACCCGAGACCAGCCAGCGGCAACAAGCTGCTCATGTTGCATATCAGAACCAGCCAGAAAAGGTTCGTGAAATCCTCTGCGGTGACGCCCAGGTAGCTCGTCAGCGCGGCTCCGAGCGCTCCTGAAGCCGCGCCACCCGCGTTGAACACCGACATGAGCGCCGCAAACAACGTCGCCTCGACTCCCTCGGGGCATATCTTGGCCGCCAGCACGAGCACGGGCAGGAAAGACACCTCGCCGAGCACCGTGAGCACCACCGTGTCCCCCAAAGCGAAGAACTGGTCGCTGATGCCAATCTCGCGGTTGTACCCAGTGACCAGCGCGAGCTGCGTGAGACCGAGCGCGGTGCCCACGATGGCGGACCAGAAGAACATTTTCTTGAGCTGGACATTCTTGAGGTACCCGTTGTACACACCCACACCCACCAGCGCGGCGACTGACCTGGCGAGCGCGACTCGACCCAGAAACTCGGGGGTGAACCCGAGCTCGTTTGTGGTAAAGTAAAACATGGCCGTTCCCGGGTTTGGGGTCGCCTGCCACAGGAACACGAACGCGGTCGGCGCCCATATCCGCCGCTGCTTCCCGACGGACCACAGCTTCTTACCGAGCTCCACGAGCTGGCCACCCACGGACTCGTCCTCCTCTTCCGGAAGAGCCGGCTCGGCGTCATCTGCCGAACTCAACTCATCCGCCGGTTCCTCCTGTACCAGCAGCGCTGCACCCGCGATGAGCAGGGGGAACAGCGCGGACACCCCGAACACGTACTTGGTACCGTACGTCTCGATCAGGGACCCCGAAAAGTACGACGACGCGATGCCTCCGACGGCCACGGAGCCCCAGCACAGGCTCTGGAGAGACCCGGAGAGAGCCTGCGACTCGCCGCGCGCCCTCGTGACCACGATGCTGTCGATGACGACGTCGGCGAACGCGGTGGAAAGTGAACCCAGGGTGAACGCCAACACCGCGCCGGGCACGTCGTTCACCACCGTGCACAGTGAGAACCCCGCACCCGCGCCGAGGAACCCGCACAGAGCGAGGTAGCTCTTGCGCTTGTAACCCGCCAGCGGCACCGAGTCGCTGATGAAGCCCCACAGCGGCTTGACGAGCCAGGGCACGCTGGATATGGTGAAGATGATGGACGCCTCCGCGGGCGATAGACCGAGCTCATCTTTCACGAAGTAGTCCTTGGCGAGCCTGGACAGGCCGAGGATGCCCTGCACGAAGTACACCAACACGATTGCACTGACCTCGGGGGTGAGAGGTACTCCGGCGAGTGTGATGCCGGCGAACCCGTCGCCTTTGTCAGCCTCGGAGGTGGAGGGCGAAGCATCCGTGACCTCCACCTCAACCTCGACTGACCCACGGTCGGGAGGAGCCGCCTGGTGTCGAGCAACCTTCCGGTTTGAGCGCGGCGTCCGGCGCTGTGAAACGACGTGGAAGCTGGATGATGATTTAGGTGGGCGAAATGGGCGCCCCGGCGACGCCAACGTCGTCGAACGCCTGCCCAGCGAGGCGATGCGCCGCCTCACGAGCGTCATCGCCACCTTATCAACCATAGATGCCATCCCGATACGCCACACCCCCCTTCTCGCGCGCGTCACCTGTGGATAGGAGCGCCAATGGGAGGTGCCTTTTTGCAGTTTGGCAGTCTCAAGATCCACCGCCGGTTGTTACAAGTAGGGTAAATAAGTTAATCGGGCGCGAAGGAGGGACTGCGCCTGGGAGGACAGCCGCCCGTCGCGATGAGTTTCGCGATCCACAAGCAGGTCCACCCGCCCACCGGCGTGGACCACGCGGTCGCCGCGTACTTCACCCACCCCATCGGCGACGGCGGTCCCCCGAACCTGGTGGTGATGCAGGCGAACCATCTCACGGTGTTTGCGATCCGACGCGATCCCTCGGCGGACCCGTCGGGCGACGCCGCGCTGAGTGCCAAGGCTGTGGCGCTGGCCAAGAAGAAGAGGAAGACAGACGGCGGCGACGGCGACGACGACGAGGACGAGTCCGACGACACGCAGGTGTCCCTCGAGGTCGTCGCGGAGTTTGACCTCAACGGGACCGTCGGATCCATCGCCGTCATGCGCAGGCTGTCCGGGGCGCCCAGGAACCAGAGGGACGCGCTGCTCATCGCCGTCCGCGAGAGCAAGCTCAGCGTGATCGAGTGGGACCCGAGCGCCATGACCATCGTGCCGTCGTCGCTGCACTCGTGGGAGACCCCGGTGGGCACGGGCGGCGTCCCGTCGGCGCTTCGAGTCGCGCCCCTCCCGCCGCTCGCCATCGCGGACCCGGAGGGACGGTGCGCGGCGGTGCTGCTCCGCGCGGAGGGCCAGTCCAGGCTGGCGCTGTGCCCCGCGGTGGACGGCGACGGTGACGACGTCGACGGAAGGGGCCCGGGGCCCGCGGCGAGCGTGATGAAGTCGTACGTCGTGGACCTCACCGCCGATCTCGGCGTCAGCGGGACCCGGGACGCGGCGTTCCTCCACGGGTACGGCGAACCCGTCGTGCTTCTGCTGCACGAGCGTGAGCCCACGTGGGCGGCGAGGATGCCGCTCGTGAACAACACGTGCGTCCTCACCGCGGTCAGCATCAACCTCGACACGAAGAAATGCACGGTGATTTGGCAGAGGGAGAAGCTGCCGAGCACGTGCTACCGGCTGTGCGCCATGCCGGATCCGCTCGGAGGCGCCATCGTGCTCTCCAACAACTTCTTACTGCACGAGTCCCAGGAGAGCAGCAGGGCGCTCGCGCTCAACCCACTGGCGGGAGGCGTCACCTTCGACGACGCCACGACGGCGGCTGCCGCGGCTGCGTCGGCGGCCGCGGCTCAGGCGTGTACGGCGGGCAACGCGGGCGCCACCAACCCGGAGCTGGCCAACCCAGCCTCGTTCGTCGCCACGCGCGAGGGTACCGAGTCGGCGCTGGGTGTTTCCGTCGAGCTAGACTCCGCGCACGCGGCGGTGTTGTCCGAGCGTCAGGTGCTCGTGACCACCAAGCAGGGTGCGCTCATGCTGCTCAGCCTGAGGGTGGAGGGACGGAAGTTGGCGGCGAGGGGCGCGATGCACCTACGACGCGCGGGAGGTGCCGTGCTCTCGAGCGGCATGTGCCTCGTCACGAAGCGGCTGCTGTTCCTCGGAAGCAGGGTGGGTGACTCCCTCCTGGTTTCACTGAAGCAGAAGGAGGCTGCCGGCGCGGCGCAGATGTTGCCGGCGGCGGCGCCGAAGAAACGCAAGGCTGGCGAAGCCGAGCCCCCGAAGCCCCCGCCCGCCCCGACGAAGACCGCCGTTAACCCCGACGACGAGGACGAGCTCGAAGCGATGCTCTACGGCGAGGGTGAAGGCGGCGCCGCGGGTAAAGCTGCGGATGTCGTCGCGGCGGATTCAGATGCGGTGAAGGAGGGTGAGGGCGACGGCGTCGGCGGCGTCAGCGCGGCGACGCTCAAAGCCGCCGCGAAGGCTGCCAACGCTGGACGCAAGGAGGATCCGGGATACACGTTCACCGTGCGTGACTCCGTGCTCGGAATCTCCCCGATCATCGACCTCACCGCCGGTGCGTCCGCCTCGGTGCAGGGCGACACGGAGGAACGTGCGGAGTTGGTGGCGGCGTGCGGTCACGGTAAGAACGGCGCTCTGGCTATTTTGCAGAGGGGTATCCAGCCCGAGCTTGTCACCGAGGTCGAGGCCGGCACCCTACCCGGGCTCAAGGGTACGTGGACGGTGTACCACGAGGCGAAGGATAACGAGCGGCTGCGCGAGTCCGGCGCCGCAGCCGCGGCGGCCAACGTTGATCCGTTCCACTCCTACCTCGTCATCTCGCTCGAATCGACCACGATGGTTCTCGAGACGGGCGAGGAGCTGAAGGAGGTGAGCGAGGCTGTGGAACTGGTGACGGATGCCGCGACTCTCGCGGCGGGTAACCTGCACGGCCGTAAGCGCATCGTGCAGGTGCACAAGAACGGCGTGAGGATATGCGAGGGACCGGTCAGGATGCAGGACGTAGCCGCGGCGGAGATGCCGGCGGCTGGCGACTCGCCTCCCGGCCTGGAGATCATCGCGGCGCAAGTTCTCGACCCGTACGTGCTCTGTCGCATGTCCGACGGTTCCCTGCGCGTGCTCAAGGGTGACGAGGAGGCGGGGTCGGTGGAGGCGATGTCCCCGTCGTCTTATGCGAACCTACCCACGGGCGAGTCCATAGCGGCTGCCGCGCTGGTGGACGACTCCGTGCCGGCGGCGTCGCGGCCGGGGCTCACCACGCGAGAGCCGGGTTTCCTGAGGCGCGCGGCGACGAGCACTGGTACTTTACCCGAGGATGAGGAAGGTACCGTCCTCGCGGTGACGCGCGTGGGAGGCACGCTGGAGCTGTACGCGTTACCTTCGTGCGAGCGGATCTGGAGCGCCGACGGTTTATCCGAGGGTTTGAACATTCTCGCACCCGGAGGCGCCGGCGAGGACGCGGCGATCGACGCGGACGCGGCGGCGGAACAGGTGGATGATTACCCCGCGCCGGAGATTGTGGAGTTTCGTCTCGACGCGTTCCCACGGGCGCACGAACGGCCGATGCTCACCGCGCTCAGGGGCGACGGCAGTGTCTTGGTGTACAGGGCGTACGTGTGCCCGCCCGGGTCTGGCAACGTGGACTTTGACGCCAAGCCCCAGCTCCGGTTCTGCCGCGTGCCCATCGAGCTCGAGGGCGGCGGCGGCGGTATGGTGGATACGAACGCCCTGTCCGGGTCCAGGCTCACCAGGTTCGAGCGCGTGGGCGACAGGGGTGGTATTCGCGGCGTCTTTGTGTCGGGCCCCCGGCCGCTCTGGCTCCTGGTGCGCCGCAGCCGAGTTCTCGCCTTGCCCATTCGCGGCGAGGCTCAGCGAACCGTCTCATTCACGCCGTTCCATAACGTCAACTGTCTGAACGGTTTCATGCTGGGAACCGCCGCGGGAGGTGTGAGGATCTGCCAGATCCCCGGGCGGATGCACTACGAGGCGGCGTGGCCCGTGCGCAAGCTCGCGCTTCGATGCACGCCGCACCACGTCCAGTACCTCCCCGACTTTCGTCTCTACGCGCTTTCAACCTCCGCGCCGGTCAAGTGGAAGGACCCCGGCGTCGACGAGGACGACATACACATGTCCACGCTGGTCAAGACCCGCAAGGCGAACGCGATGGCCAAGGGTGCCGTCGAGCAGGTGTTCTCCGTCAGGCTCCTCGTGCCGGGGACGTTGGAGTGCGCTTGGCAGTACACCGTCGAGCCTGGCGAGCACGTGCAGAGCATCCGCAACGTCCAGCTCAGAAACACGATGACGGGCGCGCTGCAATCGATGCTCGTCGTGGGAACCGCGCTTCCGGGTGGCGAGGACGCGCCGTGCCGAGGCCGCGTGCTCATCTTCGAGGTTGTCTGGCAGATGACGGATCGGGGCACGCGGTGGCAGGGTCAGCTCGTGTGCGTGCGGGAATCCAAGATGGCGTGCACCGCCCTGGAGGGTGTGGGCGGCCACCTCGCCGTGGCGATCGGTACCAAGCTCATCGTCCACTCGTGGGACGGTCAGCAACTCACGCCCGTGGCGTTCTTCGACACGCCGCTGCACACGGTCACCATGAACGTGGTCAAGAATTTCATTCTCCTGGGCGACATTCAGAAGGGTGCGTTTTTCTTCCGGTGGAAGGATACGCCAAACGAGAAAAACTTGGTGCAGATGGCGAAGGACTTCGAGGGTATGGAAATCCTCGCCACCGAGTTCCTCGTGGACGGCAGCACGCTCAGCATGCTCGCCACTGACATGACCGGCAACGCGTACATATTCTCCTACGATCCCAAATCGCTCGAGAGCTGGAAGGGTGCAAAGCTTTTAACGAAGGGTGCGTTTCACGTCGGGTCGCCGGTGCACCGCATGGTCCGGTTCCGACTCAAGGCGCCCGCGACGGCGGGACAGACGGTGAGCCCCGCGGAACAGAAAGCGATGGCCAACAAGCACGCCGTGTTCTTTGGCACCCTGGACGGCAGCCTCGGTATCCTGGTGCCCATCGAGGAGGCGACGCACGCCAGCTTACAGTCGCTGCAGAGGTACCTGACCTACGCGTCACCCCACGCGGCGCTCGCCGGCCTCAACGCCAGGACGCATCGACACCCAAAGACGACGGAGGGTAGGCCGATGCGGCAACCCGCGCCGCACTCCCTCCTGGACGGTGGTTTGCTCGCGGTGTACGAACACATGCCGTGGAAGGCTCAGGCCAAGGCGGCGAAGGAGGCGGGGATGACTCGAGACGTGGCGCTCGGGCACCTCCACCAGCTCTCCGCGCGCACCGCGTTCATGTGAGCGTAGCTTCGTTTGTAAAACTAGGTGTTATGATAATTACATCACGCTATTGGTCCACGAACTGTAGCCTCTTGACAGCGGGCACGGTTTCGTTGAACTCGGAGTGCGACTTGAA
>Ga0302114_10000424_pt1 | contig 29682 bp, 14 predicted proteins | sample AG5_Surface_MG_FD_203107 | JGI IMG/M metagenome (GOLD analysis project Ga0302114, IMG submission 203107) | Marine microbial communities from Western Arctic Ocean, Canada - AG5_Surface | ecosystem: Environmental > Aquatic > Marine > Oceanic | place: Canada: Western Arctic Ocean | collected...
CACTGCGCCGGTGATCTCGCATTACCCCGCGTTCGTCCCGGATCAGCTCTCGGAAAGCGGGGAAGAGCAAGGGATTATTCTGTGCATTGGTCGACGCGTGTTAGTTTCCCTGCTCTCTGAGTCAGCGAATCTACACCGAATTATTATACGGCGCGATTAACTCAATAATAACCCTCCAAAGTTTTGCCGACCGGTCTCAAAATCGTGCCCAAGAGACCCTAACAGAACCGCACAGCTGTGAGATACGAAGGTAACTTTTCCGTCGCCGCGGGGCAGCACACTGGGTCACCGCACGAGGAAGCATCACCCTCGCTCCCCATGGGCGCACCCTCTCCCAACGCCGTCGATGGGAACGTAAGTCCCTCGTCCTTCCCACCTCCGCGCGCGCTCGCGTCCAACATCCCGCGCGCTTTCCCAAAATCCCAAATGCGCACCAGAAATAGAACCATACTAAATGCCCATATCCTACCATAGAAAAAGGAAATACCGTTGGCGACGAGTTAATGGATGAGTTAAAGTACTGTGTCGAAGCTGAAAAATAAAGATCCCGTGCTGACGCGAAGCCAGCTCACGATATTTTAATTCGGGCAGCTTCGGGGATCGGGGTTAAACAGTCACGATATTTTAATTCATACAGCATCGGGTTCGGGCAGCTTTTTAACCCTCATTCCTGGTTCGGGCATCGCAACCCGCACCCGATATTTCATCCCGTTCTCGAAACCACAGCTCGTCAGTTAGAGATTTGGAGGACCGAAAATTGCCAATCGTAATGCGTTATCGAGGATATCGCGTTATAGGAATCCAGTCAGACGACAAAGTCTAAAAGCGCTCATCTTCGCGACGAACTTCCCAATGTGACATGACAACCCTGCCCTGTCACCGCCAGCCTCTGGGAGGAAGGTCTGCAATCTTCTCATAAAGTTCATCCTCACCGCAGTCATCCTCCCCCTCCCGCGACCCCGACCCCGTTCCATCCGAGTCGGAGTCGTGATCCCAAATGTCGGAATCCGACGACTCGTCGTCCCTATCTCTCTTCTCCCCCAAGATTCCACGAACCTTCGGCTCCTCGTCGTCGCGCTCCGTGCCCATCGCGTGTCTCAACAGTTTCATCTGCGTCTTCACGTAAAGCGCACAAGCGTCAACGGCGCCATCACCCGGCGTCGACTCCCACGCCTCTCCCCGCGCACCTCCCACCTCGTCGTCTCCCAAACTCTTGGCGATGCCGTTCACGTGGAAGCACGCGTCGAGCTCGCGCCACGCCGCGCGGGCGAGCGCGCGCAGGTTCCACCCCTCGACTCCCAAACCGCCGAGGTCCTCTGACTCGTAGTAGTAGTTACCCCGCTTCAGATACCTCATCGCCCTGTCGTATCGATCGCTGTAGTCATCGTTCGGCGCGCAGAGCACCCTGGCTGCGGCGATGGCGACAGGGACGAACTTCCCCACGATAATCCCGGCACCACCAGGAAGTTCCTGGAAGTTAACCTCGGCGTGTGATCCCTTCTTAGCGCCGACGACTTTACGCACCGCTTCCAGTCGTTCCCGCCATCTCTCCACGCGCACCGCGCAGGGCATCTCGTGTAGCTTCAGGTAGGTAAAGTCGAACTTGGCGTGCTCCCTGACGACGAACCCGTGCGACGTGAGCAACTCGCCGTTGTCCTTCATGCCGTAGTTGATGCACAGCTCATCCCCGGCCTTGACCTCGATCCCCGCGTCGAGCGTGTACATGGTGGGCTTAGATTGCGTCCCGTGCGATCGGCCCGTCTCGTGCCGCGACCTCCACTCGTGGTTACACGAGTCCAACAGCGGGACGAGGCAGTCGGTCTTACCGTCGCCCGTGCTGCTGGAGAACCCTCCGCCCGGGAGTTTAAGCCGGATAGCTCGTGACCAATACACCGCGTGCGCCCACGTTAATCGATCAGCCCCAAAGAACTTTAGTGGGAATGCTGTCGAGTCTTTCGCGAGCGAACGCGACAGGCGCCGTAGCCGTTCCTTGTCTTCCTTGACCTTGCCGTGCATGGGCGTGTGTTGGAGCAGCCGTGTCAGTGTCTCGGTGTCCCACGATATCGGCAGGTTCGCCACGAGCTCGTCACCCGGGAGTGATGCGATGTAGGGCTCCCACCGCGACTTTGCCCCGCGCCGGCACTCGTTGAGCAGGTGGAGCTGCAGCCTGACGCGGTCATCGATGGGCGTACCGTTCACCTTGAGCGCATCGAGCGCGCGGACGAACGACTTAAACTCCGGGTCGTCGTCGTCGTCTCCCGACGCGCCCTTCTTCGCGTCCGTGGCTCGCATGAGACAACTCAGCGGGCACCGGAAGAACGACTCGCCCCTCTTCACGTCGCGAGCGGCCAAGACCCCGACGCCGCCGGGGCCCTTCCCCACGCGCACCGCGTCCACATCGCCCCCTTCCTGCTTGATCCACTCCAGGAGCGCCGCCCCGCGACTCAGCCTCTCATCCGAGTCAGCGCTCACCATCTCTGATCTCTAGTCTTGGGTTTGTCCGATGAATTAATTAATTTTGATAAAATGCTGCCGTGACTACGTGTGTTACTTACGCCGCGTTGGCGGCGCCCTCGGGGTTGTTCAGGGTACCCCCCAGCGCCTCCACGATACGCCGTCGGATCCCACGCACCATCCCTATGCACGTTCCCGTGATCGCCGCCCACCCGAACAGCGCGAACAACGCCGCCGCGGACGCGAACCCGCCCCAGCCCCGCAGCTTCGACTTCAACATCAACCCAGCGATCTTCTTGCGGCGCTTGTCGAGGTTCACCCTGCAGTGGTACTCCTCCGCGGTGCCCTCGCCGAAGACCTCGCAGGACTCCCGGTCCACCTTGCCTTTCCCCGCGGACGCGAGCGCGGTGAAGAACGACCGGATCGCCTGGACGAAGAGGCCGAAGAATTCACGAACTGAGAGTTCGGAGACGGTTCGCGCGAAGGTGTCCCGCGTGGCTCGCACGATGGTCGATCGCACCGCGCTCGGCGGGACCAAGGACTCCGGCGTGGCCTGCACCAGTATCCGCCGGAGCGCGCTGCCGGAAGATGAACCGACGAGCTCCTTCACGAGCCTGTTGACGCTCTCGCGGGTGTGCTGTTCCATCGCGCTATTCTTCGCCGGCGATTGATCCTTCCCGTCCACAGTCTTGATGTCCTCGGACGTCATCTGGGAGACGCGCTCGTTCGCGGCGATGTCCGCGACGTCGGCACCCTCGGAACCACCCGCGGCGCCGCCCGCGCTCTCCGTCAGCGCGATCAGCTTCTGCCAGTTGACGTCGCCGTCCTTCGCGAGCAGCATCTTCCGCAGCTGAGCCCTGCCACGCTCCGTCTTGGGCGCCATGGCGCGGAAGAGCGCAGTGGGCGCCGCGAGCTCGTACATGTTCGCGCCCGTGCGCACCGCGCAGAAGTCCAGCGTCGTCAGCGACCGGATGATGAACACCATGTACGGCGGGAGCTGGAACCGCCACCGCGTGGAGAGCTTCGTGAGGTCCACCACGAGCTCGGTGAAGTTGGTGAGCTTCTTAGTGCTCGGGTCCTCGCCGTCCATGCACTCGACGAAAGCCGTTCGAAACGTCGCGTCGTCGCTCTCCTGCCATTGCCCGCCCAGTCCTTCCTCCCCGGAGTACGCCGCGGGGGTCCCGTTCGCGTCCACCCACTGCTGCGGCGTCGTCGGTAACATCTCGATGATCCGCAAGTTATCGATGAGATCCATCCAGTCGCGGTTGAGGATGGAAAGGATGCACCCAGCCATCGCCTCCTGCTGCGCGTTGTTGACCCTGCACACCAGCCCAAAGTCGAGCAACGCCAGCTTACCGGTGTCGGTGAACAGTAAGTTACCCTCGTGCGGGTCCGCGTGGACCAGGCCGGTGCGGAACAGCTGTGCGCTCGAGCACTCCACCCCCATCTGCACCATCTTCAGCTGCGCCTCCTCGCCCAAGTTCTTCATGGGCTCCCCGTCGATCCACTCCTGCGTCAACACCGTGCGCCCGGTGAGGTGCGCGTGGTGCCGCGGGACGATGACGAAATTGAGGAACCTGAGCGCCCTGCGAAACGCCTCCGCGTTGTCCGCCTCGCGCGTGTAATCCAACTCCTGGAAGATACCCTGCCCGACCCTATCCACGATGTTCGCGAGGCCCTCGCTGCCGTTCAGACCCGACTCCTCGAGCCAGATCAAAGCCATGCGAGAGATGTGCAAATCGAGTGCGATCCGCCGCAAAACCCCGGGCCTCTGAACCTTAACCGCGACGCGCTCGCCGGTGTGCAGCTTACCCTTGTACACCTGGCCGATCGAAGCCGCCGCCACGGGAACCGCGGTGAGCTCCGCGTAGATTGGCTTAGCATCCTTCGATCCTCGCCACGTCGGATCGCCCGGGCACACCGGCCCGTCGTACTGCGGGTCCAGGGCCTTGAGCGTCCGCCTGATCTGCTCGTACGCGTCGTCGGATGGGAACGCCGTCATCTGGTCCTGTAAAGGCTTGAGCGCATCCGCCGCCTCGGAACCGATGATGTCCGGCCTGGTGGACAGCGTCTGCGCCATCTTGACGAAGACGGGACCGAGCGACGCCACGCCGTCGCGGAGCCGCTCGGCGCGCGTGCGCCTCTCCTCGGGGACACCCGTTTTCTCCTCCCACGTCCACGTGGCGTAGATCCCCGCGCCCACCGCGGTGACCTCCGCCAGACGCACCGCCACCTCAGCGGGTGAGTTTTGAAAGTAAGCGCCGATGAGTAATAGCTTCGCCGCCGCGGAATACCCCTCCATCGATTCGGAAAAGTCGAGGACGATGTCGTCGAGGGTGTCGTACATGGACGCCTTCTGGCGGATGATCTCCTGCTCCTCCGCGGATAAGGAGGTCTTGATGTTGATGTTGGCGGCGATGTCGGCGATCTTGTCCTTGATGCGCTCGGCGTCGTCGAATGACGCGGTGACGTTTTCCCAATCAGCCTCGGGGATTTTGCCGCCATCCTTGGCGTCGGCGGTGGGTCCGCTCTCGTCGGTGGGGACGATCGCGGTGGGGACGTGCGTGCCGCGGCGCGATGTCGACGTGAATGTGCTCGTTCGGAGGGAGGCGTCGTTCACCCCGCGCGCTCCGTCGACGTGAAGGTCGACGCCGCGAACCCACGGTTGGGGGCACGCCGCCCTGGCGCGGACGATGGGGCGCGCGGGGGTCTTGGGCGCGACGGGCCGGGTGCCGTTACCGCGCGCGCGGGATATCGATCCCGGGACGGCCGCGACGCCCGCGAGCGCCATCACGCCCCGGCTCGCCATCCCGTACCCGGAAGGTCAAACGCGCGCGCCTCCCTCGTGGGCGAGAATCCAAGTTTTGTGACCCTGTGGGCGGGTTTTTGCCAGGCGGCGTGCTGGGCGCCTTCCCTGTTCGCCTGCGCTGTCGCCCTCGACTCGACTCGACTCGCGCGGGTGCTCTCGAACGATACGAAGCGCCGGTGCGCGTCTGTGGAACCGGAACAGAGCCCAGGCCGCGGGCTGTCAATGGCCGAGGGGCGAAAGAGGCGTGGCTCCAAGTCACTCGAGTCCACTTTTCCTCATCCATCTTTCGTCTCTGATCTCTCATGCGGCCACGCGGCCAAGTTCAGTTTTTAATTTTGGAGTCATATTCGCAAAGTTTTGAAACTAAATACACATACAGACTGTATCGACCTTAACTCGAGGCTAAATTTGGCAATTTTGGCAAAACGCGCGACGCGAGCGAAACACAGACGCATTCAGTTCAACTCTCATCATTCAATCACAGGTACTCGCTCTCGGGTTGCTCGTCCGCGGGTTCCGCCTTGGTCTTTTTCGGTATACGAAATCCCCCAGACTTGCCCTCCCCCGGGCTCATCGCCAACCCGTCCAGTGTCTCCCCCGCGGCGTCATCGCACGAGTCCTTCCGTTTAGACGCAGACTTCTTCCCCGACGAACGTTCAACCTTTGGCGACGCAGACTCCTTCTTCGCCTCCTTCTTAGTCTTCGCCTCCTTCTTCGGCGTGGCCACCTTCTGCCTCGGCGGCGTCCTCAGCTCCTCCGGCAGCGCCGCGCGCACGTGCGCCAGCTCCGCGATGAACAGCGTGTTGTGCGCCCACCCCGCGTACGCACCGAACACCGCCACGATGGCATCCTCCACCGCGTCCATCACTTTTGGAGTCAAAGACTTACCCTCCAGCTCCCGGCAGTAGTGCTCCACCGCGAGCTGCCAGACGTGCGTGTCCACGGGGATCGCGTCGTGCTTATCGAGGCTGAAGAGGCACGCGCACGCCGCCACCTTGGGACCGACCCCGGGTAACGTCGCGAGATCCGCCTGCGCCTCCTTGTACGTGCAATCGTTTCGGAGCTTGGACAGATGGACGTCGGCGCCACCTTCTTTCGCGATCAACGCCGAGACGCTCCCGGCGATGAACTTGGCCCTGTACCCGAACCCCATCCCCCGGAGGTCTGTCTCGGTCGCGGCGCGGAGCTGGTCCACGGTGGGAAACGAGTAAAAGTCCCCGAGCGGCTCGCCGTCCATTGAAGAATCTTTTGTCGGCGTGGATTGATTCGATTGATTCTTGTTTGACTCCTTCTTTGGCGTGCCCGTCGGGTTCGTCGTCGCCTTTCGCATCGCGCGTAAGGCGTCGTCGTGACACACCAGCTTGGTACCGTACGCCGCGCACAGTCGTTCGACCATGCCGTGTATGCGCGATATGTGGTTGTTGCTGGAGCATATGAAGGAGAAGAGGCACTCGGCGGGATCTTGCCGCAGCATTCGGCACCCGGGCAGATGGGGCTCCAACTTGGCGAACCGCGCGTCCGCTTTCGCCCATCCCACCGACAAGGACGCGAGGGAGACGGAGAGGTTGAAGTAGTCCGCGAGCGCCGCGGCGTCGTGCGTCGCGTCCTCGCCGTTCGGTCGGCAGTGCACGCGGTACAGCACGTCGTCCGTCGCCTGGCGCATGGACACGACCCGCTTGCCGATGACGCCGACGTAATCGCCGTCCGTGTTGAGCCTCCAGCGGAAGGACTGGCCGGTGGGGAGGGTGTGATTGAGGACGAGCTCCGTACGGGGCGTCCGCAACGACACCCACCCACACTCCGCCGATGCGTTATCCATGGACCCGGTGGGACCCATGCGCGATTGATGGATTGCCGCCGCCCGGATCGCACTCGTGGCGCCGATACCTCCCGCGCGCCCTCCTCCTGCCGCGGCGCTCCTCGCCGTGAGCCTGGACGAGATTCGGAGCGTGTCCACCGCGTGTGTGACCGCGTGCTGCGTGACCCTCGACGCTCGAAGCATGCGCCGCCCGAAGTGGACGCCGTGTGCGCGTGACTCGGAAGACGCGACCTCTCGCCTCCCGAAACAACGCCCGCGATGATTTTTTTCGGGCGTTTGTTCCCAGCCCCGAGGCGGGTCCCCTCCGAACGCCACACTCACGCGCGCGCGGACGACGACGCCATGGGGACGCAGAAGGAAGTCGACTGGGACGCCCCCGCCATCACCGACGTCAAGATGGTGCACAAAGGCCCGTGGGGACCGGAGGGCACGCTCATCCCGATCTCCATAAAGGACTTTGAGAAGAAGAGCTCGATACGCCGCAAGGTGGCCGCCGCGTCCGGTCTCCCTTACGAGCACGTCAAGCTCATCCTGGTGGGCATCGCGCAGATCGGCGCGGGCGACAGGCGGACGAACATCAAGTACGGCAACTGCGGCGTGGCGGAGGGGATCGGGCTCACGTTCTCCACCGCGGCCGCGGGCAACAAGCCGCACCAGCCGAGGGCCACCGGCAACAGGGTCGACAACAAAGGCAACTGGACCCAGGAGGACTGAGTACCCGCGCGACATCCCACTGGACCCAAAGCGCACGGGCACACACACAGACGACGAGTGCTAAAGGCATCGAACCAGAAGACGTCGCGTTTCGTTTCATTCATCATCTCCGTCACACTATCGCGCCATATAGGACGCGGCTACGTAGGACGCCCCGGGCTTTGTAAATAAAACCAAAGTGATAGTGACCCCGCCTCCCTCGTCGTGAGCACACACGCCTACCTACTCGTGGTGGTAAAAGTTATGCGTGTACTCCGAGTACCACGGCTCACCATCCTGGCCGAGGTGCAAACAGTTCATGCACTGATCGCAGAAGAAGCACGGGTGACACGGCGCGTGTCGATCGGAGTGCGTCACGTGTCTCGCCTCGAACACGTCGCACATCTGGCACTTGCGACGGTACTTCCGCCCGACGAACAGTCTGGCGGGGTAATCCGCCCGGTCCACCGGGTCGTCCGGGTGCGCCAGCCGGACGTCGCGGATCACCACCGGGTGCTCACAGTGCGGCTCCTCCATGTGCGAGTAGAGGTAGGGCTTACCTATCACGACGTCCAGGTCGTTGAAGGTTACGTTCGCCATGCTTTTGGACACAAACGCCGGAGGTCTCTTCTTTCTCTCCGCGACCAACGCCTTTTCCCCGGCTTCGAGCGCGATTTGCCGCGCCTCGGCGTCCTCGGTGCCCTTGGCAAGCTCCGCCTCGAGCGTCTCCGTGCGCGCGGCGGTGAACGCGTCCAGCGCGTGGTCCCGCATACCGGGGCAGGACATGTAGTCCTCCGGTGAATTCCCGCCCGCCTTTTCCGCCGCGTCGTCGTTCGTCTTTTGCAACTCGACGATCTTGGTCGAGTAGTCGATCGGTGGGATGGGTTCGGTCCATCGCGGGTGCGGGACCGGGGGTTTGGGGTGCGGGTACGGTCCTTTGTACGGCCACTGCGTCTGCGTCTTGAACGGGCGCAGGTTGGGCCACTTGCCGATGGGGTACTTGGTCTCGTCCTCGGGGTCGTCGATCTCGGCGTTCGCGGCGGCCTCTCCGTTCGCGTCATCAACGCTCGGGTCGTCCCGCAACCCGCCTCCCCTACCGCCGCCCCCACGCTCCGCGCCCCCACTCGTCGTCTCCGTCCTCGGCGCCGCCGTCCCGCCGGTCTCGACGGATCCCTCGGGCTTTTCCACTATAACCGGATCCGCCAGGCCCGACGGCGGCGCCGGCAAACCCCGCATGTCGTTGTAGAAGACACCCTCGATGAACAGGTACCCGTCACGCTTGGGCGGCAGGCCGATCTCCGCCGCCTGCAGGTCGCTCCTACACTCCACGGCGTCCTTCCACTCCTCCAGCGTGGTCGTCCCGAGCACCACCAGCTCCTCCAACACCTGTTCCGGATTCGCGGGGTTGTGCATCGAGACGAAGATGAGAGTGTCTTTCCCAGCGACGACACGCCCGGTGGGCCTTCTTCGTCGCGTTCGAACCTCTGAAGTCTCCGCGGCGTGAGGTATCCCGTACCCGCGCCAACGCATGTTATCCAGCTCGTCCGCCTCGCTCTCCCGCCTCTCAGCCACGCACTCGTACACGTCAGTCGCGGTTTTGTACTTTTTGCGATCTTTTCGCTTACCCAACCCTTCCTCCCGGGACTTGTACGCCTCCTGGAGTGACACCAGCTTGGTGCTCGCCTCCTTCTCCAGACGTGCGTACTCCTCCTCGGTCACCAGGTTCATCCCCGCGAAGTTTGGCATCGGGTACTGTGACTCCTTCACCGCGGCGTAACTCCGCCGGCTCTTGCCCAGGGCGTCGCCGTTGGTCAGGGCGCCTTCGGTGATTTCCCCAGCCGCCGTGATGGCCTGTGACTCGGTGTTCAGCCCCGGGACGAGCGCCAATGCGAGTGCGTTCTCGGCGGTACTTGTATCGTGTGTGGGGGTGTTGGTATCGTCGTCGGAATCCGGGTCGTCGTGCGCGGCGTGGCCTTTTCGTCTCTTCCCCTTGACCTTTTTCTTTTTCGGCGGTTCTTTTTCGGCGTCGTCGGCGCCCGCGCGCACAGCTGTGTCGGCACCCCCCTCGGCACCCCCCGCACCCCCCGCCTGTGCCTGCTCACGCTCCAGCCGCGTCCTCTCTTCTTCTTCGCGCTGCATCCGCGTCTTCATCTCCTCGATCGCGCGACTCACCGCCTTGTCCACCGGCTCGATCACGCAATCATCCACGTTGACGTCTTCGTCGGTTCTGTCCTTCAAGAGCTCGTCAGCCTCCGCGTCGTGTAACAGCGCGTCGAGCTCGTCCAGCCCCGCCGCGCTTTCCGCCGCGAACGTACCGATGTTGATTGGCAGCCAGACGATGTCCGGGTCGGCCGGGGGCGGGACGGACCGTGAGAACGTGAGCGTCCGGAATGGTTGTTCGGTGATTGGCTTTGGGACGTATCTCTTCTTTTGCTGCTTCGAGGCGTCGGGTTTGTCGGGCTTGGGCTTGGGCTTGGGGCCGGGCTTGGGCGCGGGCTTGGGCGCGGGCTTGTCCTTGGTCTTGGCCGCGGCGCGGTCGAGGAAGCCCGGGGCGAACGCGGCCAGCGGGCGGTCGTCGTCGGAGTCATCTTCCCTCTCAGCCCGCGCGGGAGATTGCTCAATCTCAGCGACCGTCTCGCCCCCGCCCCTGCCCCTGCCCCTGCCCCTGCCCCTGCCCCTGCCTCGGCCCCTGCCGCCGCCCCGGCCGCCGGTGGTCTCCGTCTCCCTCGGCGGCGCCTCGATATAAGGGTCGAGGAAGCCCGGGGCGAACGCGGCCAGCGGGCGGTCGTCGTCGGAGTCATCTTCCCTCTCAGCCCGCGCGGGAGATTCGTCAATCTCAGCGACCGTCTCGCCCCCGCCCCTGCCCCTGCCCCTGCCCCTGCCTCGGCCCCTGCCTCGGCCCCTGCCGCCGCCCCGGCCGCCGGTGGTCTCCGTCTCCCTCGGCGGCGCCTCGATAGGGGCGGATACATCGACCGGCGCCGCGGACTGGGGCGCTCCTCCTCCTGTCTCCGTCGTCGCCTCCTGCAGCATCCGCACCAGCGCCGGGCGGGCGGTGGCGGACTTGGGCTTGATCCCCTTGAGCTCCAGCGCGCGCCTGAGCTCGGCGGCGGTCATCTCCACAGGCTTGAGCGGCTCCACGTCAGGAGCCGCATCCGTCTTCGGCTTCTTCCGCGGCGGCATCGTCCTCCGCTGCGCGCTCTCCTCTGCCGGTTCAAAACGAGAATCCCCGATCTTCGACTCTGCCGAGGAGAAATGTAAAACAGAATTGGACGCGCGGCCTGCTGTGAGGCGCGGCCTGGGGGGGTGGCATGGCGACGCCACCCGATCCGGATGACCCCGGCGAGGGTCCGGCCATGACGGGCGTCTTGAAGGAAGACTCGGATTCGCGGTCGGAGTCCGGCTCGGACGCCGGCACGTCCGGCAGCGACGACGACGGGAGCTCCGGAAGCTCGGACGACGACGACGACGAGAGCGAGCCGATGCTCAAGTACCAGCGGCTCGGCGGCGCGGTCCCTTCGATCCTCTCCGACGACGTCGCATCGTGCGCGTGCGCGGGGGGTAACATCGTCGTCCTGGGAACCAAGCGCGGCGCGGTCATCGTCCTCGACCGCGGCGGCAACGAGCTCCGGCGATTCGCGGACGCCCACAGCGCGCCCGTGAACGACGTCTGCCTCGACGCGCGGTGCGAGTGGGTCGGCTCATGCGCCGAAGACGGAACGTGCGTCATCGTCCCGCTCTACGACGACGACGACGACGCGCACGCATCGTCCGCGTCCTCCGACATCGTGCGATGCGAATGCGACGCACCCGTCCGATCCATCGCGCTCGATCCGAAGTTCGCCACGCGCCGATCCCGTCGATTCGTCCGCGGCGGCGACGACGGCGCCTTGGTCCTCAGCTCCATCGGTCCTCCTTCAAGGAGCGGGTCCACGACGTCGTCGTCCCAGGGCAGGCATGACGTCGTCCTGCACGAGGGCGAGGGACCCGTACGTCGCGTGCGTTGGTGCGACGCGTTGATAGCGTGGGCTAACGATTCGGGCGTCAAGGTTTACGACGAGCAGCGCGGTCGACGGATAGCCTACGTGGACAGGCCGAAAGGGTCCCCGCCGCCGCACAAATACGCGCCCCACATCGCGTGGTGCGACGGGGCGCGGACGCTGGTGGTGGCGTGGGCGGACTGCGTCAAGGTGGCCAAGGTTCGGACCCGGACGTTGACGAAATCGGAGCGGATGGGATATAACACGTCGCGGGTGCCCACGCTGAGCGATCCAAACCCCGGTCTGTCTGGCTCCGCTTCGGCGCTATCCAGCAGTCTCCAGAACATGCAGATCGACCTGGACGGGATCAAGGCGAACGTCGGTAAGTTCGGCGATCACTTGACGCAGCAGCTGAGCGGCGTGCTGGCGGGGGGGTCGGGGGCGGGCGCCGCGACATCCGTCGACTCGACATCCGGAACATCCGGCGGTGTCCGGGCGCGTCGGATGGACGGCGTGGACCTCGCGGGTGACGAGCCCGCCGCGAAGACGACCGTGGCGCGGTTCGTGGAGGTTGTCGCGATGTTCCAGACGGACTTCTGGATCTGTGGGATCGCGCCAAGTTGGTCTCCGGAGAAGTTAGTCGCGTTCGCGTATGCGGATTCGAGCGGGGGTTCCTCGAGTCGGCCCGAGGTGAGGGTGCTGACGTGGCAAAACGAGGACCTCACGTGCGACGCGCTCACCATGAAAGGGTACCAATCGTTCAGCGCGGGTGACTACCACCTCGCGGCGTGCGTCCCTACCGACGAAGACGACGGAGTTGGAAACGAAGCGCGAGTGAACTCGGACGCTGGTTCGAACGACGCGGCTTATTACCTGGTGTCGCCGCGGGACGTGCTGGTCGGCAGGGTGCGCACCGCGGCGGACAAAATCCGGTGGCTGGTGGAGACGCGCGGGGATTACGAGGGCGCGCTCGAGACGTGCGACGCCGCGGTGGCGTCCGGCGCGATGGCCCACGACGCGGACGTCTTTGGTCAATCGGTCAATCGACGCGACGAAGGCGAAGAGTCGTACGACGAGTCTGGCGATGAGTCCCGGCGGAGCGTTAAGGATATCGTGGCGGACATGTACATCCAGTCGCACCTGGACACGAACGACCCCGCGCGCGGCGCCTCACTCACGCCGCGTCTGTTGGGCACGGACACGCGGGCCTGGGAGCGGTGGATCGGTCGGTTCGCGCGCGGCGGTCACTTACCCCACCTGGCGCCGTACGTCCCCGCCGATTCGCCCCGGCTGTCTAACAACGCGTACGAGACGGTCCTAAACGCCTTTCTCGCGCACCCAAAAGACCACCCGCAGTTCCTAGCCACGGTCAAGGCGTGGCCGCCTCGGATCTACTCGGTTCCCTCCATGGTCTCCGCCGTTCGCAGAAGGTTGGAGCACGGCGGCGAAGGGGGATCGCCGACGCTGAAGGAAGCGTTGGCTGAGTTGTACCTGGCGGATGGCCAGCGGGAACGCGCGCTTTCGATGCACCTGGAACTCGGCCGTCCGTCCGTGCTCGACTTTGTGCAACGGCACGACCTGCTGGGCCTCTGCGTCGAGAAGACGGAGGGTACGCACGAGCCCAGGGACACTGGGAGGGACACGCTCGCGAGGTTAGCGCGGCTGGACCCGGGACGCGCTTCAAGAATGTTGGTATCGAGCCGGGCGGATTTGGCGTCTGGGATCCCGGTGGACGTCGCTGTGCGCTCGCTGATGGACGCGGTGCGCCTCGCGGACACCCGCGGGACGCGCGAGTGCCTCCACCTCTACCTCCGCGAGCTGTTCGACGCTGATCAAGACGCCGGCGAGCGGTGGCACGACGCGCAGGTGTCCCTATACGCGGAGTTTCACCCGAATGAACTTTTACATTTTCTGGAAACCGCGCTCGGGTACGACGTATCGTCCGCGCTGGCGACGTGCACGGCTCGCGGGTTACTTAAAGAGCGTGTGTACTTACTGGCACGCATCGGGGACGTGCCCACCGCGCTGGACGTGATCATCGGCGGGTTGGGTGATGCCAAGTTCGCGGCTCGGTTCGCCAGGGACCATTTGAAATCTTTTCACGATGAGTCCGACTTGGGCGACGACGACGACGAGACTCCGGGTAAGTACGCGGACGAGCTCTGGGAAGGGGTGATAACTCGCGTGACGGAGTGCGCGGGTTCGAATCCGCACCTCGTCGGGGACCTGATGGACGCGCTGGGCGAGGTGGACGGCGTGGATCCTCGGCGGGTGTTGAGGTCGGCGCCGCGTGGGATCGACGTATCCGGCGCGGGTGTCAGGCTCTGTAACATCTTACGTCGGAGCCGACGTGCGGAGAGTGACGCGTTCGAGGCACGGTGCGACGCTGAGAGGACGCTACGGGATATTCAGGCCAAGGTGGACGCGGCGAGACGAAGGGCGTTTCACGAGAGGGCCGTCGAGGTTGAGGACTAGAGCTAGTTTTTGGCGATAATGATGAGATTGCTTTATGGCAGTTAAAAATCGCGGGCACAGCGATCCAGTCTCGCTTTTCGACGCTTTTTGCAATCCTCAAATCCAATTATGATAAATATCTTGGGACGTCCTCACCGCCTTTGATTTTTATACTCGTACACGCACGCTCCTCGCCCGGTCCATTGGCCATTCAATCTCGCGCCAAGTCCGCTTGTCGTAGTACGCCGTAAGATGTCGGCCGCCATGTCCGCCATGGCCGCGGCGCCCATCAGGGCCGCCTCCAGCCGCAGGGCCCCTCGCGCCCGCACCGGCGCCAAGGTGAGAGCCCACCCGGAGAGCCCCCGGAGATTCATTCTTTCCCTTGAAGGTTCACGAGAGCCTTTGGCAACGAACGCCTTGGCGGCGCCGCGTGGGACGCGGCGACGTGCGGCCGCGTGCGGCTCCGGGGTCCCATCTCGACCGCGGCGTCATCCACGTGACTCTCGTCTCGTCCTCGTGGCCCGCGTCGACGTTCGATCGTTCCATCGTCGCCGTTCGAGCGCGGCGGCGAGACCCTGGCGGCGAGCCCGGGCGCATCGCACATCGACCGTCGTCCTCCCGCCGAGTCGGCCCCTCTCGTGAAGATTCTCGCCCCGACCTCCACCTCCTCACGCCTCCGCTGACCCCGCGTGTCTCGATCCAAACGCAGGCTTCCAAACGGAACCTCGCCCGCCCCGCCGTGTCCGATCCTTCCCAGGTCTCGGTGAGTGCCCCGCCACCCACGCGTCGCCCCCGCGCGCGACGCCGGTTCGAGCCCAATCCTCCCTCCGATTCGCAACCAAACACCCACCCACACCCAAACCCCGAAACGAGGGTCTACGGGAAAAAAAGAAGAGCACGCGGCGGGCCCTGCCCGGCCCCCCGCGCTCGCCCTAGACACTCGGGTCCACGAGGAACCGAGACCTAAACAACCCACGACGCCCATGACACCCAAACACGTGAATGACCACCGCGCTGACCGCGATCCCCACGTCCCTCCCACCCACCGAACCCACAGCCCGGCGTCGATCCCTCCGTGTTCACCGAGACGGAACTCACCGCGTCGCAGATGCAAGACCTCGCGTCTCAACGGCCCGTCGCCAACTTCGAGTCCCAGTTCGGCGACGAGCCCCGCAAGGGTGCCGACATCCTCGTCGAAGCGCTCGAGCGCGAGGGCGTGGACTGCGTCTTCGCCTACCCCGGCGGAGCCAGCATGGAGATCCACCAGTCACTCACAAAGTCAAAAACCGGGGTCCGCAACGTGCTGTGCAGGCACGAGCAAGGTGAGGTGTTCGCCGCGGAAGGGTACGCCAAGTGCACCGGCAAAGTCGGCGTGTGCATCGCCACGTCCGGCCCGGGCGCCACCAACCTCGTCACCGGCCTCGCCGACGCGCTCCTCGACAGCGTCCCGATGGTTGCCATCACCGGGCAGGTTCCCCGCCGCATGATCGGCACCGACGCCTTCCAGGAGACGCCCACGGTCGAGATCACCCGCCAGATCACCAAGCACAACTACCTCGTCATGGACGTCAACGACATCCCGCGGATCGTCCGCGAGGCGTTCTTCCTGGCGTCCTCCGGGCGCCCCGGCCCCGTGTTGATCGACATCCCGAAGGACGTCCAGCAGCAGATGAGCGTGCCGTACTGGGGCCCCAAGGTGTCCCTCAACGGCTACCTCTCGCGCCTTCCCTCGCCCCCGTCGCACCCGCAGATGGAGCGCGTGCTGGACATGATCAAGGAATCCAAGCGCCCTGTTGTGTACGCCGGCGGCGGATGCCTGGACGCGGCGCCCGAGCTGAAGGAGTTTATCGAATCCACCGGGATTCCAGTCACCAACACCCTCATGGGCCTCGGGTGCTACCCCGCGTCCGATGAGCTCTGCCTCGACATGCTCGGCATGCACGGCGCCGTCTACGCCAACTACGCCGTGGACTCCGCGGATCTTCTCCTCGCCTTTGGCGTCCGTTTCGACGATCGCGTCACCGGCAAGCTCGAAGCTTTCGCCGCGCGAGCCAGCATCGTGCACATCGACATCGACCCCGCGGAGATTGGCAAGAACAAAGAGGCGCACTGCCCGGTCCTGTCCAACATCAAACCCGCGCTCCGCACCCTCAACTCCATCATCCGCGCGGACAAACCCAGCCTGGATTTCGCCGAGTGGAGGGCGTCCATCGCGGAGCAAAAGGTTAAGTTTCCGTTTGCGTACACCCAGACGGACGACTACATCGTCCCCCAGCACGCGGTCGAGCTCCTGTGCAAGATGACGGAAGGTAAGGCGATCGTGTCCACGGGCGTCGGGCAGCACCAGATGTGGGCGGCGCAGCACTACAAGTTTGACGAGCCCAGGAACTGGCTCACGTCGGGCGGGCTCGGATCGATGGGCTTCGGCCTCCCAGCCGCCATCGGAGCCGCCGCCGCGCGACCCGATTCTGTCGTCGTGGACATCGACGGCGACGGCTCCTTCGTCATGAACATCCAGGAGCTCGCCACGCTGCACGCCGAGAACCTCCCGGTGAAGATGTTCGTGCTGAACAACCAGCACCTCGGCATGGTGGTGCAATGGGAAGATCGATTCTACGGCGCCAACCGCGGTCACACCTACCTCGGCTCCCCGGACCAGGACTACGCGGTGACCAAGGACGAGGCTGACATCTTCCCCGACTTTGTCAAGATCTGCGAGGGCTTCAGGGTTCCCGCCGAGCGCGTGGTGAGGAAATCCGACCTCCCGGCTGCCATTACACGCATGCTCGACCACGACGGGCCTTACCTCCTGGACGTCATGTTCCCGCACCAGGAGCACGTGTTGCCCATGGTGCCAGGCGGCGGTTCCTTCAAGGATACCATCACCACCGGCGATGGACGCACGCCCGAGACCAAGGACATGAAGACGCTTTAAAGGAGCTCTTGTCGGTGTGAGCGTGCGTGTACGTACGACGGTGTGACTGCGTGACTGTGGAGAGCGCGCCAGTACACGGGGAGAAGAAGTCGCGGGTGGGTGTTTATTAGGAGACAATCGCCGGGGATGTATTGACTTTGAGCGCGAGTGCGTAACGAGAGAGGAGGTGGAGGGTGTTGAGGAGGGCCGCGTGCCGCGTGGGTGAACGGCGCGGGGCGGCGGTTTGCGTTAGCCTTTACGATGATACGAATACCATATTACGTTTTCATTCAACCGAGTGACGAGTGACGAGTCGAGCGGGGCCTTGTGGTGTTTTTTGGTTCTTGGGGGGTATTTGCCGTGGTCAACGCGGTTCACGGCACCATTGCACCATGCGCCGGTTTAGCACGGAGTCGACGGTGCGACGGTCATCCTCGCGGCATGATACGCGCGTGGACGAGGCCGCCATGCAGGCCAAGATGAAGGAGCTCCGGGGTCTGATGGCGAGCGAGCACGCGGCGAGGGAGACCGTCTTGGACATGGCCACGCTGAACGGGGGGTCCATCTGGCAGACGTCTCGTCACCCGGAGGAACGGGGTCGCGAGCAGCCGATCCGACCGAGCGTGGGTGTCAGCGGAGGCCGTGGAGGAAGGACCGCTCAGCCGCACAGGACCGGACCGAGGCTTCGCGATCTCAGCGCCGAGGACATGAGCCTGGTGGAGCGCGCGAGGATGCGCGCGTCGACGGACGCCAACGCGCGACCCTCCAGCCATGCGTCGACGTCCAGGCGACCGGACATCCCGGAGAGGAGGCCCGGGGCGTCGCGCGGGTCGTCGCGCGTGCGCACGTCGGTGGACGTCCTCGACCACCTCCGCCCCGACCTCATCGCGCGCACGATGGGCGTGGTCGCGCAGCCGATGCCGACGCACACCGCGAGGACGAGCGCGATGCCGTCGTCGCGCGCGGGCGGGGGAATCTCATCGGGGATCTCGTCATCGACACACGGCACCCGCGGAGGAAGGCCTGGGTCCCCGCGTGTAGAGCACGTCGTGCTGCGCTCGGGGGACCTGCGCGGACAGCTCAGCGAGGGACGGCTCGTGCCGAGGCCGCCGCCGGGCGGTGCCGCGGGCGGGCGACCCTCCTCGCGCTCCTCCGAGGCACGGCGTGACGGGAGCGGCATCGCCGGAGCCGGAATTCCCGCGACGGGAGCCGGGGCGGTACGGTTCGGGGGACTCGGCGCGGTGCCCGCGATGGACCTCGGGATGGACGAAGACCTCATGGCATCGGTGGAGCCCGTGGGGGGCGGGGCGAGGCCGCGCACGGGGGGGAGGACACGCGTGGAACCCATGGAGTGGCGGTCATCCAAGCGCGACGGCGCCGACGTCCTCATCACCGCCGACGAGTCATCATCCTCGTCTCACCCGAGTGCGAAACGAGAAGACACGACGAACGTGCGCACGGCGGGTGGCGTCACGATCGTGAACGAGTCGGGCGGCGCCTTACTCGACGGAAGCTTCGACGAGGACGCCAACAGGCGCGCCTTCGCCGAGGCTTTAAGGGAGTGGAGAAGCGGAGGCGAAGAGAAAAACAACGAGGCACCCGACGAGACTTCGAGCGGCTCTCCGCTGGTGGTGAGGGAGAGCACGCGGCCGGCGACGGCGGCGGCGGAGATGAACGTGCAGACGGACGGCACGGGTCCCAAGGGTCTCTACGTCGGTGCTAAGAAGTCCGGGTCGCCCGCGGGTAAGTCGAGTAAACCCATACATACGGCCAAGCCGGGGGCGAGTTACTTTGAGAGGCTGTTCGCCAAAAACGTGGAGCGAATGGCGGGAAAGAAAGTCAGCGACCAGATGCGGGCCAAGTGATTTTAGTACTAACACTTACATGAGACGCGTTTGTGGTTTTATTCGATTCGAATCGTCTCGTTGAAAGAATGTGGGCGACCCTGCGTTTTGGAGTCGCCGCGCTGCTACTGCTACTTACCTTCAGAAGGTTAAAAAAAACTTTTGGAAAAAATATGTCCCGCGTCTTCAAGGGACTTCGTGGGCCACGCGGGCGATGGTCATGGCATCGCCCGTCGCCAGCTCCAACGCCCGGATGCACCCGTCGTCCTTGAGGCACTCCTCGGACTCCGACAGCACCGCCGCGGCGACGTCTGAAGCCTTAACCACGATCGCCTTCTCCGCCTCCGTCACCGATCCGCCAATCTTAGACCCGTTCATCGCCGACATGATGGCGTTCCACCCAAAGCCCAGCAGGTTCATGAACGGGATCGTCAGGTGCCGCGGGACGATCCAGAAGTTGATCGCCTGCGCCGGCATCCAGTACGCCCACATCGCCGTCATCGTCATCCACTCCCCGGCGTCGTACTCCGTCACCATCATCTTATCCGCGATCTTGCCGGGAACCTCAGTGACCCCACACTCCCCATTCGCAAACGACTTTAAACCGAAAAACGTTGGGAGGTAGATGACGGGGCACACCACGAACTGGTCAATCACAACCATCGTCGCCACGCTCGCGCTCACCCCCGCACGTTTCGTCAGGAAATCCCCCGCGGGTTTCATTAAGCGATTGTACAGTCCGTACTGAAACGCGCCCACGTACGTCAGGCCCAACGCGAAGAAACAAAACACCCGTCGCTTGTCAACCTCGTCAAGCCGCTTACCTTCCAGAAGCGTCTGCACCGCGATGTCCGACGCCACGCACTTCCCCACGGACGTCACCAGCGCGGTCGGGAACGGGTGCCGAACAAACGTGGCGAGGTACGCCGCGTACGTCGCCGCCTTGGCCCGGTTGGTGAAGCAGCTTCGAAACGCGTGGTGCGTCACCACGTCGATCCAGCTGGCGCCCGCGTGCCTCAGCGCATCCGCGGAGGATACCGGGGTAGACTCCAGCAGCTCGTAGTGGTGCTTGACGGCTGGGAACTGGCGCGACGAACCGGGCTTGCGACGGGCCGTGGATGCCGATCGTTTGGCGAATGAGCTCACGAACGGCTCGAGCTTGGCGCCGCACTCCGCTCGGAGCGGCCCGAGAACGCGGTTGGCGTACGGTAGCAGTTTAGACGCCGGGTGCGACACGACGTCGCGCCACGACCCGCCCGCGTGCCTCAACGCGAACGTGGGCCCGACGAGTTCCCGCACCCCGCCTTGAGCCGCGCGGACGCCGGCTGTGATGCCCGAGAGGGAGGCTCCGTTGGTCCACGCGGCGTTAATCGCATGCCCGATCTCGCGGCGCACCGCCGGATGCGTTGCGATGTCGGTCCATCCGCATCCCGCGTGCCTCAGGGCCTTGACCATGTCGATGGCGACGCGCGTGGCGTCGTCTCCGGGCTCGGCGCCCCACTTACGCCGGGCGTTCGCCGCCGCCTCGACTTCCCATCGCGCCCGTAGTTGCACGAGTCCTTCGCAGGTTTGCGTGCTTCGCGCGCGGCACTGATCTTTCGCCGCGCGCGTCGCCTTCTCCTCTGCGACAACCTGCGCGGGACCCGATCGAGCGGTCGCGGTGGTGTTCCGTCCCGTGGATCGAGCGGCCTTCACCGCGAACCTCTTCGCGAAGCGCCACATGGCACGCGCCCCGTACTACTACCACTCTGGGGGCGAATTCGCGCTTAACCCCTCCAACCGGCGGCTATACAATCACCGTTGGTTGCCCCCCCCGCGCCTCTCGCTCACCACCCGCCGGTCCCGCGTCACCCACTCGCCTTCCCGCCGTTCGAACCTTCACCCGAACGATACGAACCCGCGTGTTCACCCCGCGCACGGCCGAGGGCGAGCGACGAGCGACGACGGTGAGGTCGCGCGTGTGTGATTGTAAACTTCCAAGGGCACCCCGGCAACTGAAGGGGCGCCCCAAGATTTTTCCCGAAGCAACGTGCGACGCACAGGCAGCGCGGTGAAAAGATACGAGAGACGAGTTGACAGTCTGCAAAAAGTGTCAAAAGTGTCCCTCCATTTCGTGAGTTATAACTCAAGGTCTGGATCCATCTGGAGCCAGTGTCGTCTCCCTTCGAACCCTCTTCTGTTTTGACTCGAACAGCCTCGTCGGTGGGACGCACCGAGGAGGCGCGCGTGAACCACCGCACGTCGCGAACTCTCGCGCACTTCGCGGATAGTATCGACCGGCTCTAAAAGCCGGACCGCGTCGTCGTTCGCGGCGGTGTGTCTCGATCGCGGGAGGACGGTACGTGCACAACCCCCCAGCAATTATCAATCTCTGTTTCCTCGTTGGAGATGAAATAACGAGACATCGACTGAGATGGACGCGTGAGGTGACGTCCGGGATCGTGCGGACGTCAGCGCGGCGCGATCGCGCGGGGAACCGCCTGCATCTACCGTATCGAGGCCGGACCCCGCCTTTCCGATGCCAAAGACGCGCCCGAACCGTCCCGGCGCGCGCTCGGGCAGGCCAATCTGCGCGAACGTTTTGGCGGGATTCTTCATCCCCGATGCCGCCCTCACACCAGTGTCCCGTCCCCGACACCCATGTGCGATGCGCTGACCGCTCAACGCACCACCGCATCTCTCCTTCCACAGGTACTTCCCTGAGATCCCATTAACGACGCGCCGGGCGTCGAGGCGATGGACGCGCCCGCGCCCGCCGTGGACATGAGCTCAGAGCCGGTGACCGCTGTGCCGACACCCATCGCCGAGCCCGAGCCGCAGGCGGAGGCGGCGCCGGCGTCCATATCGATCGCATCGATCGGTGCGCACGTCGAGACAGTGACCGTCGCGAACGATGTTCCCGTCGCTCCCGCGCCCGTCCCCGCGCCGGAGGATCCGATCCAGCCGGCTCCCACGGCACCTCCTCCCATGGCACCTCCTCCCCAGGCGCCTCCTCCCATGGCACCTCCTCCCCAGGCGCCGCCTCCCTCCCAACTGGTGAGGGAATCCGTTCAGCTCAAGGCTTCGGTGCCCGGGAAAGAGAGGGCGATCGCGCCCATGCCATCCGTAATGCAGCAACAGCAGCAGCAGCATCAACAGATGGCCGGCGTTCAGGTTCAGCAGCAGCAGCAGATTCAACCGCAGATGGCGACCGCGAGCGTGGGGGACCTCGCGCAGTACCAGCACCTGCAACAACTCCAACAGCTGCAGCACCTGCAACAACTGCAGCAGCAGCAGTCGTTACAAAAACTGCACGCCATGCAGCAGCAACAACGCCTATTGTCACAGCTCGGCGGCGGATCGAACATCACGCAGGCGCAACTCGCGCAACTCACCGGCGCGTCGCAGATGAACGGCGCCCTCGGGCAGATGAACGCCGCGGGTCTGGCGCAAGGTCTGAACACGCAAGGTATGACACCTTCGAAGCAGGCCGCCTTCGCGAACCAGCTCATCACGTCGCAGCACCAGCACGCGCTCTTAGAGCAGGCGCTGAAGGCGCAGAAGGAGAAGGAGGAGGCGGAGGAGCGAGCCGCGTTGGACGCCGACTACGCGCGCATAGCCGCCGCGGCGCGAGCACCGGCGCAGGTACCGAGGGAGGAGCGCGTCGCTAAGCGACCGCGCGAGGAGCAGCCCGCGCGGCCGCACCACCAACCGACGCAGCCCGTCGCGCTGAAGGTTCCGACCCATCTCCACCTGCAGTACCAGCAGGCGCAGCGAGCGGTGCGCGAGGGGGGCGCTGCCGCACCCCCCGCGCCGCCCCCCGCCGCACCCCAAACCGACGCCGTCGCACCCCCAGGCAAGCCGACGCCGGCCGTGATCTACCCCAGCACCGGCAGGCCGTCCGCGGCGATGAAGCGGAGCAACGAGCGAAGCGCGATTTCACTCGGCGCCACCGTCTTAGACGAACCGGACCCGATGGACGGGGACGACTGGTTCTCCATGGACGTCGCCGCGCGGTTCAAGGCGTTGATGCCGCGGTACGCGCGGCTCACCGCTGAGCTTCGGGACGCACGCGACGCGCTGGAGAGTGAGGTTCAGGTGCGAAAGGGTTTGGAGGAGGCGCTGAGGGAGGCGAGGCGAGAGGCGCGGGCGGCGAAGGCGTCGGAGGATCGAATCGTGAGTTCGCTGCGTTCCATCACCGCGTCCAACGCGGGTCTGTCGCCGGAGATGAAGGCGCGCCTGCGCATGACGCACGAGACGCCGCCGATGAGCGAGGAGCAGCTCCGGGGTCTCATCGAAGTTCCTGAAAGCCGGGAGGGAGCCGGAGCGGGCGCTGAAGGCGGCGGCGGACAAGCGCGGGGCGGTCGGGGTGGCGGTCGCGGTCGAGGTCGAGGTCGCGGCCGGGGTCGAGGTCGCGGCCGAGGAGCTCGCGCGTCTTCTTCGCCCAATGGGAGGCACACATCCCCCAACGACTCCCCCGACGACGGCCCGAGCAATGAACGAGCCCGCGGGCCGCCGGTACACTCGGACGATGATGAAAGTTCGGACAAAGAAACGGATGACTACGCCAACGGTTTTTCAAGAACGCACGGCCGCGATACTCGCGGGTTGGGACGCGCTTCTTTAAACGAGGTCATGGGCCGCGGTGCCGCGAAGGGCGTGTGGGTGGAGACCGAGCTGGGCAGCGCGTACTTCACGCACGAGGACGAGACCCCGTTCGACATCGGCCACAAGATGCGCATCCACGGTAACACCCTGGTGTCCCTCAACAGCTGGTACCTCCAAGGGCTGAAACTGCGGAGTAAGCTCAAGGCTGGCACCAGGCTGTGGCTCGAAGCGCGGTTCGACGACGAGCAGGAGATATTGGCGGATGACTTGAAGGGGCGGTTGGAGAAGGTGGTCAACGCGCTCGCCAGGCACAGGTTCTACTACATCTTCGCGCAGCCCGTGGATCCGGCGGCGCTGAACATTCCGGATTACTTCGACGTCGTCAAGACGCCGATGGACCTCGGGACGGTGGCCCGGCGGGTGAGCGGTGGGACGTACGGGTGGGATAAGGTGCATTTGTTCGAGGATGACGTCCGGCTGGTGTTTGACAACTGCGCGTCTTACAACCCTCCTGGGTCGGACGCGGCGACCATGGGTAAGATGGTGGAGGAGGAGTTCAACAAGAAGTGGATAGAGCTCGGGTTCGTGTTCAAGGATGCGAGCCGAACGCTGCCCAAGGGCCCAAGGCTGGACGTGGCCGGCGCGACCAGAGAGACCCCGGGAGGTGGGGCTGGTGGGGACGGCGAGACGCCGGGGAAGTGATGTTAGTCCGAGGTACTAAGACGACGGTTTGTGATTGACGACGAAGACTGTGAGACTCTCTGTGTGAAAGTTACGTGACGCACACGCGGGTGTGCGAAAAATATCTGACGTTGTGAGACAAAAACGGCATCAACGTGACTGCCCAACTGTTCTTTTCTTAACCCGGGTTCACGAATTCCACTCCTACACGAATGCTCCATCACGAACCGCCGCAAAATTGACCTGGCGCGGTAATTCGATATTCCAGGGTTTACGCCCTACCAAAAACCATACGGAGATTGAAGATTCTTTGCGCCACAAATTGGGAAATGGGATCATGATAATTTGTCCGATGGATTACTGAAAAGTCGTCGAGTGCAAGTTCTCACGGTTTCCAAACCCAGAAAGTGCGATTCCCTTTTCGCCGCTTTTTTACCTCTCGTCGGCAACCTCCAAGCAACGACAGCGTCAGCAAAAACCTCCATCATAAGAAGGCCTTGGAAGGGCGCGCCTGGCACAGCGCGTGACCCTTTTCGGGTCCCGGAGCGACTCGGGCGGCTGACCGAGGCGACTTTACGGGCACATTCGGCGGCTCGGGCGCGTTCGCCGAGCATAGACGCGGGGGGCGGCGCTCGTAAGGCTCCGTAACCGACCCGGCTCCGAAATCAAATCGCGCTTTCATCGCTGAACAAAACGATGGGCGGTGGGCGCGCGACGCGGGGTTCCCCGGGGGAGGGCGCTGAGGTGGGATCGTCGCGCCACGGCGGCAGGTCCTTCGCGTCCTATGCCCCGAAGGACGCGGGATGGTCGCTGGACGACTACGCCTACGACCCGAAGGCGCGCGAGGTGGTCAGCCGGGGCAGGATCGTGACCGACTCGGGGGCAAATTTTGACGCAGGCGGTGGAGCCGCGTCGCTTCCGGCCGCCGCCGCGGGCGGTGGCAAACAGCGCGAGGCTAGCAAGCGCGCGCGCAGGCCCCCGTTGCACACCACCGAGGATTTCGAGCACGACGCCCCTAAACCCGCGCCGAGCAACGGACACGCGGCGAGCAAGGCGACCGAAGGACTCATGCTCGCGCGCGTCCGGCGGGGGAAGAGCCTCGACTCGACCGACGCGCCCTCGAGCCACCGAAGCGGCGGGGGGAGCCTCGCGTCCGCACCCTCGGATCCCGGATTCCTCCACCCGCTCGCGGGCATCCGCCAGTGCCCCGTCGACGACTGCACCAACTGCTGCTACCCCAGCAGCAAGAGGCGAGTGGAGCGGGTGCTCTGCGGCGAACACGCCGTGGCGCCATCCTGCGACGTCGGCGGCATCCCTCGACGGTTCTGCCAGGTGTGCTACGTCCTGCACGGGCTGGCCGCGTTCAAAGGGAAGAACAAGACGTGCACGGCGGTGCTCCAGCGGAAGAAGGTGATGCGCGCGCAGGCTATGGAGGGACGGATGAGGGCGACGAATCAGAGCGGCGGTGGTAGCGGCGGGGGCAGCGGCGACGGCTCCGTGCACGGCGTCTCCAACGGCGGCGTGAGCTCGATGAACGCGCAGGTCACGCAGCGTGCGGACACCAAGAAGAAGCGCAAGGCGGCGCAGAAGACGGGAGGCGGAAGCTCGGAGAACGTGGACGGCGTGAGCAGCGGCGGGAGCGGCAGCGTGGTGCTTCCCTCCAACATTCCTCGCGAATCGACCGGCAAGCGGAAGCTCGCGAACGGTAAGTCGACAACCAGCGACGACTCGGACCCGAGCGACGACCCCGGCGCGCCCGCGTTCGACCCGTGGGGCGTGAAATCGCAACCCGTCGACCACGGGCCGTCAAACACGGCACCCGTCAACCAGGGCGCCGCGGGTCCCGAGCAAGGCGGCTTTTTTCAGAACCTGTGGCACAGCACGGCGCAGGCGGTCGGCGGCGGGTGGCACGCGCAGCGTGAGCGCGAGGTACTCCTCGAGCGGGCGCTGCTGCGGGACATGGAGCACGGCGCGATCTCCTCGCTCACCGTCCCGTCCGCCGCGATCAAGGTTCCGGACATGACCCCCGAGGTTTTCCTCCGCCGGCAACTCGAGCACACGCACTCGGCGCAACAACAAGCGCCGACGAATGTCGCACCCGCGCTCCTGAGGAACGTGGACACGTGCGCGTCCCCGATCCTAGACCCTGCCGCGTCCACGATGCCCACCGCCGGCTTGGTTCCCACCCCCGGCTTGGTTCCCACCCCCGGCTTGACGAACGTCGCCGACAACGACTGGCTCCAGTTCTTCTGCGACGCGAGGACCGCGCCCGGCGTCGTCAACGAGGACGACGGCTACGACGTCTTCATCCGGCCCGGATCCCTGATCTTCGGCGTTCACTCGCAGTCCGCGGTGCCCGGGGTGAGCTCGGGACCCGCGGAGATGTTGAGGAGCGCGGCGGCGGCGGACGACGGCATCGTCACGCGAGCCACCACCCGGATCCAGACCAGGTCCAGACGCCGGGCCGGAGATACAAACACTGACACAGGCACAGACACACACACGGGCTCGGAACCCTCGCGTGGCTTCGACGGCTCCTACGACGCGTCCGGCCCCGACGGCCTCCTTCGCATCCCCGAGGGCGTGTTCGGTTCCTTCAACGGCGAGATTTGCAAGCTGGAGCACGACGGCGTGACGGGCGAGACGTTGACGGTGCCGGTGCGTGGCGCGCCCGAGGGTCTACACGCCAACGCGCTGGCGTCGGAGGAATCCGTGCTGGATTCCAGTACGTCCGTCGCGCGCGTGCGGCTGCCGTTTGCGTTGGACGGGAGCGTCGCGCTGGTGTGCATGTTCCGCGGCGCGCACCTCCCGTGTACGATCACCAGGAGGGGCAAGCGGGAGACCGAGCTCACGATCTCTTTCAAGCCCAAGGGTGGGTTCAGGGCGGCGGAGACGTGGCGATCGAGCGGCGGTAAAGACGACTCCGACGGCTCCGACGGCTCCGACGGCTCCGAGGTCGCGAATGGATTCGACGACTACTTTGGGGACGTGGAGGGAACCGCCACGCTGGAGGCTGTGATCGCGGAGGGGCACATGCGCGGGCTACCCGTGGGCGCCGCCATCCCGCTGCTCCTCACGCCGGACAAGGAGCTGAGGCTCGAGGTGGTGGACGCGATGAACCGGCTCGAGTGGTCGAGGAACGCGCGGGCGGGTGCCAACTCCCCGTCACGCGGCTCCGGCTTCTCCTCCGACGCCACCACCGACTCCGAGGACAACGGCGACGAGGACGACCAGCCGCAGATGCCCCCGCCCGTGGCGCTCATCTCCATGCTGGGCGCGGTGCTCGCGGCGAGGAACCGGGGCTTGGACGCGGCGCCTCGACTGGCTCGCGGCGCCGCGGCGATGACTCGATATTTCCGCCTGGAACACACCGCCCGGCGGATCGGGTGCGATTACGACGCGTGGGGACGGAGTGGCATGGACGGGTACGGCCACATGGGTGCGTACCACGGTGTGCTTCCCGGCGGCGTGCTTCCCACACTGTTCAACGCGGTGACGGCGGTGCTGGCTGCGTTGTGGCACGTCCGGCTCGTCGGGTTCACAGCGGTGATGTTAGCGGCGACGGTCAAGGCCGCGATCAAGGCTACCGGCGGAGGGATCGTGGGCGGGGTGCCGGCGTTGACCTGGGACGTCGCGATGAACCCGGGGTTCATCGCTAGTGTCCTATCCGTCGCGATACCGGCGGTGACGTACCGCGAGGCGCTCCGTTTCGCGTCGAGTCCGTCTGACCCGGGGACGAGTAAAAAGCGGGGCGGCGGTTCAAGTAAGACGTGGTCGAACGCGCACGCGAAGCACGCCGTACGGGCGCAGAACCGCGGCGCGATGATCTGGCCGTTCGTCGCCATCGCGTTCGCCGCGATGCGCCTCGTGAAGCTCCGCGGCGACGCCAGTCTGAACAGCGCCAAGCTCTTGCTCGTCGCCGCCACCGAGATCGTCCCGGCGGCTACTCTTTTGGTCACGACGCAGTTCCCCGAGTGGAACACGCGCGCTAAGCGACGGGCGAACTGGCCGGCGGTATCGGTGACGGTTCATATCGCACGAATGGCCGCGTGCCTTCTCCGCGGCCACATGAACCACGCGACACGAACCGCCATGTACGTCGGACAAATGACCGACGCGGTGTCATCCACGCTGGCGGTGGCGATGTTCCCGATGTGGGGCGCCGCCGAGACGATCCAGGTGCAAACCGGGGTGGTGGCGTGCGACTGGATCGGCCACTACCTCCGCACGGGGACCACCCCGGCGTACCTATCACCCGCCGGCGGTCAGCTCCCACTGACCGCTGTGGAGGTTTGGTGCCGGCTCGTGTACGAGTGCGTGTGGCGGGTGCTCACACCGGCGGCGGCTAACGCGTACGCTATGCATCGGATCGTTAAGTCGCACAGACGCCGCGTGGTGTTGGTCGAGGACGCGCACTCCGAGTGAGTGTGTTCTCATTCGGTCCTCATTCGTCAGCAATAAGGACGAACTTCATTCTTTTCTCTCCTCCCGCGAACTACTTTTGTTCAACTTTGGTTTCATCATCTTTGGTTTCATCATCTTTGAGGTTTCGTAATTCGGTTGTCATAATAAAGAGAGACGTCTAAATCTAACTCGTAACGTCAGAGCTCGTCCTTGATCGCCGTCCTTCCCGGTTTCGGTCGACCCGTCGGCCACACCTCCCGCGCGATCGCCCCCAACAGACTCCGCCCATCCCCGGGGTGAAAATCCTGTCCCAGCTCCCAGATCATCACCCCCCGCAAACCGGCGTTCATCGCCAACTTTACTTTTTTGGCGATTGTATCCGGCCCGTTCAGCGAATACTCCCCGCTCGGGTCCTCGTCGCCCCCGCCTGTTGTCCCTAGTCCCGGGTGCTCCGACGCGAGGTCCTCGTACGTGCGCCACCCTTGTTTCCACATGCTCCGTCCGTAGAACGGCAACCCCAGCGTCGCGATGGATTTGTTCATGCCGGTTCGCTCCAAGTTCTTCACGACGTTTTTGGCGAGTTCCATGGTGGAGTGCCCGCCCGGGCCAAAGTCGTACGCCATCCCGTGCGCCATGTCCACGTGCGCCGAGGCTCCAAACTCGGTCAGGATCTTCTCCTGCCGCCCGTCGGGGTAGTACGCCATTGATATGCTGAATCTTTGGCCGGTCTCGTCGCGGTGCCTGTCGAAGACTCGTCGGGTGATCTTGAGCAGGCGGTGTAAACCTCGCCATTCCTCTTCGCCGTTGGGGTATTCCCAGTTGAAGTCCACGCCGTGCAGGTTGTGTTGCCTGACGAAATACAGCAGCGTCCTCGCCAGCTTGCGGCTGAGGGCTTTGTCCTTGGCGACGGTCGGGAACCCGCCCGTTCGTTTGTTGCCCCCGATGGACAGCACTAAATCGCAGCCGTGTTTCCTGGACGCCTCCTGGATGGCGTCCATGTGCGCGTGCGGGAACCGATCGGACGCCGTCAGCTTGGCGTCCTCGGT
>Ga0302114_10000425_pt1 | contig 29663 bp, 21 predicted proteins | sample AG5_Surface_MG_FD_203107 | JGI IMG/M metagenome (GOLD analysis project Ga0302114, IMG submission 203107) | Marine microbial communities from Western Arctic Ocean, Canada - AG5_Surface | ecosystem: Environmental > Aquatic > Marine > Oceanic | place: Canada: Western Arctic Ocean | collected...
GGTGCCCGATGACAAATGCATGAACAAACTGATGAGATCTCTCACCACACGCCAGTACCTTTTCCCGATTTTATATACAGGTATTGTTTCGCCGAACTCCGTCGTTCCTGACTGTTTGCGTGTGGAGTTAAAATATTTTATTCCAACCGTCGCAGATTTTTTCAGATCTCCTTTTTGCGCAACTCCAAAACTTCTGACGGTTGGTTAGTCACTGAGACGGTCGCCCGGACGCCGGCGTCCGCTTCTCACGACCCGGCGGCGCGGCTTCGTCCGGCGAAGAGGCGGCGTAGCGCCGGATCCCGGCCCGCGGGCGACAACACCGGTCGCGTGCGCGACACGGTCGGGTCTTCGGCGGCACTTCGCACTCGGCAAAAAAGTGCGGGAGCCTATCCATTTCCGAGTGCTTCGAGCGGTGACACGCACGCGCGAGTCCACGAGACCGGCGACCACCCTCGCACGCGGCGAGCGGGCGCGCACGGCTGACACGTACGTATCCCGTCTTCCACGGCGCGCGTCGGGTGTCGCGTGGGTGCAGAAGCCGTCGGAAGGTCAGTTCGCCGGCATTCCCTTTCAAAAGTCTTTGAAACCGCGGTTCGCTTTGGGGGTTTAGGGGTTTGGTGGTGCGCTCGAAGCGACGCTCGCGCGATATCGGCGCGCGATCGCGCTCGACGGCCTCCGCCCCGTCCCGAACGCCGCCCGTGCCCCCACCGGACACGACCGCGCGCGATCGACCGGCATCCCGGGCGATCCGGGCCCGTCGCACCGCGCGTCTCGCCCCCGCGTCCCCCGCGACACGTCACCTCCCAAATGCGCATAATCGCTCGCACCAGACCTCCTCGCCTGACCGACCACCTTTCCCTCCGCCTCAGGCTGAACACGCGCGCACGATGACGGACCCGCTGGATCCGTCCGCCACGCACGGGCTGGACCTCCACGACGCGCACCACGTCTCCATGGACAAGTTCGACCTCGGACACCTCAACGGCCTCGACGACGTCGACGACCATTTCCCCGACTTTGACAACGACGAAGCGTTCGCCGTGCCAGACGTCAAGCCCGACATGAGCCCGCACCATTCGAACATGGACATGAACATGAACGGCGGGGGAATGATGCCGCAGATGATGCCGCCGCCCGCGTCCGCGTCCATGCCGCCGCCCGCGCACATAAAGGCGGAGGCGTCTGATGTCAATGGCAATGCCAACGTCAACAACGGGAACAACGGGAACAATCGAGTCGGGACCGAGATGGACGACGCCGCCGCGGCGGAGGCTGTCAAGTCCGGCTCGCACGCGGGTACCACGGGCACGAACCTGTACGACGCGCAGTGGTCCAAGGAGGAGCAGGCGGTGCTGGAGCGCGGGATGGAGACGTACGGCGCTGACGCGTACGCGAGTCTGTGGAGGTACATCAAGATCGCCGCGACGCTTCCGGCGAAGGGCGTGCGGGACGTCGCGCTTCGCATGCGATGGATGAACAAGCGGCTGGGGAAGAACAACGGGGGGAACGGCGAGGCGCGCGGGTCGAAACGGAAGGCGAGCTCACCGGATGCCGACGATAAGGCGAAGGGTGGCGGCGGCGGCGGCGGCGGGACGAAAGGGAAGAAGAAAGGGTCCACCCGGCCGCCTTCGGTGTTTAGCGTCGGGCTCGCGTCGCCGCCGCCGGGGCACACGAACGGTCACACGAACGGGCACATGAACGGTCACGTAGCCAACGGGCACCATCACCATCCCAACCAGCAAATGCAGCAGCAGCAGCAGCAGCAGCCCAACGGCGGATTCGCGCAGCAGACGCCGATGAGGCAGCGGCAGGGACACAACGCGCACAACGCGCAGCAGACCCCCGCGGGTGCGAGCGGTCGAGTGTCGATGGGCTACGGCCACCCGCACATGGTGGACCACATGGGTAACGTCGTGCAAACCCCGGGCGGCGGGATGATGATGCAATCGCCGGTGCCCACCGGGATGAACACCGCGAGGTACAGCGAGAACGTGGGCATGCAGCCGCCGTCCGCCGTGATCGGGGAGATGGCGGCGGGCGGGTCGACGGGCACGATGGGCCAACACGTGATGGGCGGGGCGGTGATGGCCGGGGGTTCGTACCCGATGTCGGGCGGTGCCACCGGTGGTGGGTACATGTCCGCGCCGGGGATGTACGGAGGAAACTTTGGGCATTCGCAGGCGGGTGGGATGATGCGGCACGGGGGCGCCATGACGCAGGGAATGCAGGGAGGCGGCGGCGGCGGCGCTTACGTGACCTTCGACCCGTCGATGGGCATGCATCAGCCGCATGGCATGCAGGGCGGGATGGTCATGGTCGACCCGAGCGGGACGATCGTGCAGTACCCGCAGATGCAGATTGTCCACCTCGAGGAGCACGGAGGCCCCGGGCGGGTCACCGGCGTCGTGGGTGAAATTTTGACGGAAAACGTCGACCTCGTCGGTCGCATCCGCGGTAACCTGGACGCCATGAAGCCGCCGAACGGGAACATCGAGATGCTCGCGAGGCTGCGCGATAACATCATGACCGCGCAGGAGCACATGATGCGTGAGGACGGCGCGGGGCAGATGCCGCCGCTGCCCGTGGAGATTGACCACCACCTCGCGAATCAAATTTTACCGGCGCCGAACGTCCCCACCGTCGGGCACGTTAAATCCGGCGGTAAGACCACCGCGGGCAAGTCACCGGCGAAGGGTGCGAAGGGCGGCGGCCGCGGCGGCCGCGGTGGCAAGGGATGAAGAGGGGGTAGAGGCAAGGGCGGACGCAAATCGTAGATACAACCATTCTTTATATTCATATGCCGTCGCTCTCGAGACGAGTCTTTTCAGTTGTTTGAGTTCCCGAGGCCAGTTTCGTGAGTTCCGAGGCGAGACCTTCGTCTTTGTTCTTTCGTCGTATCCGTCGCGTATCGCGGCGGCACAACTCGAAGCGCGCGGCACGACCACGGCAGCCCACATCCGCCATGGGGTACGAGATGCACGCGGGCCAGACCCTGGAGAGGGGCCCGATCAAGCGCGGCGGCCTCTACATGTACGGCAAAGAAGGCTGGTACGACTTCTTCGCCACCGCCGTGAACCAGGACGGCGAGGGATACTGCGACGCGAAGACCATCGGGTTCAAGCACTGCGCCGTGAGGGACGACGGGCGCGAGACCCAGTTCAGGCCCAACGCCGCGAACATCAACAGGAAGCCCGGGTGGAAACCAACCAAGTCCAACACGCAGAAGTCCGCGCTCATGGTCCTCCCCACCGACAAGTACGACAACGAGTACCTGGGCGGCCACATGCCGAACTACGAACTCAACGGGTAAGCGAACCCTCGGCGGATCCGAGGCGATTTCTCGCCCACGCGTTTTCCGGACGATTCGGGAGGCGAAGGGTCGCGGGTGAGACTAAAAAATTGGGGTGAGGAGCGAAACGGGACGGCGGGGTTTCACGGACAGGACACGCCTCCAACGCGATGCCCGGAGCAGCTTTCTTGTATACATCTTCGACGTCGTTCGGTTATATTCACAATGACGGTGACAACGACGTTGAAGAGAGAGCCGTCAGAAAGCCGCTCCGGGTCACGCTGCATCTAAGGCCTTGAACCACTCGTTTTCTGCACTTCACGCCTCAAGACGCTCGCGCACATAGCATCAACTGCTTGTATCAACTGCTTGTCATGAGCTCTGCGCGCGAGTTTTGAGGCATGGAGTGCGGACTACGACACAGATGCACCGTGTATCCGCGATGGAGGTACTACTCAGCACGATTGTAATCACGACGACACGAGCTCTTCACCACAAAACTACAAAACTACCCGTCCCTCGCCCTTCTCACCTCGACATCGCCAGCTTCAAGTCCCCCGCCGCCTCCCTCGTCCGCTCCGTCCCACCGGACACCCGAAGCGCCTCCGCGACGTCCGCGAGACCCAAGTCACTCGCGAGCGACTTGCACTCCGCGCTCCCGTTCAGCACCAAGGTACCCAGCGCGATCAGCGCCCTAAACCGGCAGTCGTCGTCGGCGGCGGGGCAAGACAGTAACAGCTCTGAGCCCGCGGAGACAGCCTGCGCGGCGCACTCGCCCGCGACGGTGGACGTGTGCACGCACGTGGACATGTTGAGGATCGCGGTGGCGAGCGCCAGCCTGGCGGGGGTCTTGGCGTCCGCGGATGCCGACGCGGCCAATCCATCCTGCGAGTTGAATCAAGAACGGCGGTTAGAAGATTGAAATGAAAAGTGTCGCTTCGTCGAACAGCGTTTGCGAGCGGGAGTGGAGTGTGCGCCCGGTCACATGTCCCCCCGGCGACGGATAGTTCGCGCGGGGCACGGCGATGGGACCGGCGGCGCGGTGTGATTCGATCTCGCCCCGCGATGGTTGAAACGCGGACCAAGGAACGATCGCACGGCGAGACGGATGTCAAAACCAAATACGCAAAAGCGGGAAGGAGGAACGGGAGCGGCTTCGTCGTCACTCACCAGAATCTGAGACGCGTGCAGCAGGAACGCGTCCCTTAAACCCGCGTGCTTGAACGCGTTGCAGAACAGCCGGCCCGCGGTGAGCAAGTTCGCCGGGAGCCTCGGCGTCTCCGCGACGGACCGGGCGCACGCCGCCGCCGCCGCCGCCGCGAGCTCCGCGGAGACCCCCGCCGCCTCCCCTCGCAGCGCGACCATCCTGCACACGTCCAACAGCGGAAACAGCTTATCGACCGGCCACGTGTTCAAGTACGTGACCAACGCGGCCACCGACGCGGCGCCCGGCGGGTCGCCGCCGTTGCACGCGGCGGCCACCTCGCCCATCGCGCCATCCTCGGCGCCGAACTCGGAGAGCTTCTTGAGAATCCCGTCAAACTTCGCCGCTTCAAACGCGAGCGGCGTTTTCATCGGAAGAAACTTGAACGCGGGAGCGGCGTTGGAAGACGTTCCGGGCGTCGGCGCGGCTGAGGGCACGTACGCGCCGCCGCCCGTGAACGGATCGTACGACCCGCCGCCGGGCGCACCGCCGCTCGCACCGCCGGGCGCGGCACCGCCCGGGACGTAGGCGCCCGAGCCGGTGAACGGGTCCACGTTGGCACCCTGTACACAAAACACGACGTCAGTCTAATTGCCTATACGGGAATAAAATAAACTCACCTGCGTCACGTTCTCGGCACCCACGTTTTGCACGATGAAGTTGACGACTTGCTCGCGGTACTCCATTGGAAGCCCGGACGTTTCTAGAAACGTCTCCGCGGCATCGTACGGGTTATCGCCGTTGTCGAACGGGAGCTTCAACGGCGGCGCGCCGTCCTTAAAGTCCACGTCGAAGACGTAGTCGTACTCTTTCCCGCCGTACGTCTTTTTACCAGAGCCGTCTCCGGAAACTCCGGTGACCTCGCCGAGACGTTCCCACGTGGCACTCGCGGCGCTCCACGCGTACGCGGCGACCACGCCGCCCTCCTCCTTGATCACCTTCGTGGCGCCGTCCCTGTCGCCCGGCGTGAGCAGCGCGGACGGGGGTTCAGTCTTGAGTTTGGATTGAGCGTCGGCGAGTGACTTTTGCGCTCGCTCCGCCGTCCTCTGACTCATCAAATCGTCGAGGGACTTGGCGGCGTCTGGATCATGTCGCGCAGTCTCCGCGCTCCACACGCGCACCGCGCCGTCCGCGCAGCACGTCACGGCATCCGCGTTTGGTAAAAAAGCGACGGACCAGACGCACCCGGGGTGCGGTATCGTCTGGACGCACACCCCCGAGACGAGCCACACGCGGGCGGTATCGTCCTCGCTGCCGGTGATGACCTTGCTGCCGCACACGCTCGATGCGACGGCGTAGACCAGCGCGCTGTGCCCGCGGAAGTCGGCGACGACGGCACCCGCCGCGGTCCACGCCCTGGCGGTCGTATCGTGCGACGCGGAGAGCACGAGCGCCGCCGGTCCGTTGATCGCGAGGCCTCGGACGGTGTCGGCGTGTCTGCCGAAGACGACGCCGTCGCCCGCCGCGTTCTTCCACGCGCGGATGGTGGAGTCCGCGCTTCCGGAGAGGAAGCCGCCGCCCTGTGCGGCGGGGAGGGCGACGAGCGCCAGGACGGACGATTCGTGTCCCGTGAGAGTCTCGACGCATTCGTACGACTTCGCGGGATCGTAGATCTTGATGGCTTTGTCCATCGACCCCGACGCGATGCGTCCGTCGGATAGGATGCACACGGCCGTGACGTCCAGCTCGTGCCCTACCATCGTGGCCTTGGCGTCGCCGGTGGCGGGGTCCCACGCGATGAGCTTCTTGTCGCGCCCGCCGGAGACGACGGAGTTGGTGGCTGGGGCGTACGCGAGCGCGGTGACGAAGGATTGGTGCCCGGCGCAGACGGTGCTGCACGCGAACCCGACGCCGCCGATGGCCTCGCGCCATACCCTGACGGTCTTATCGCGCGAACACGTGGCGAACGCATCGTCGCCGCACACCGTGACGCCTGGCGAGTCATTCGGGATGTTGGGAAAGGCGGGGGGTCGACGTCAGCGTTTCGTTCGTTCCACGGTGGATGAGGGGTCGCGCTCGAAAAAGATCTTTCCGGGGTGGCCGAGATCCCATCAAAGAGGCGCGGGTGCGTCGCGGTGCGGGTTCGGTGAGGCGTCTGAACGCACCTCGCACGTCGTCCTCGTGGCCCTTGCAGTCGGCGCGAAGCTTGTATTCGTTCATCGCGTCTTCCCAGTCTCTCGCGTCTCGAGGATCTGAGCGGGGGTGTGGGCACTTCCCACGATGTTAGCGGTCGTTCGCCAGTTCGGGTCGGACTGCTCAACTGCAAACACAAACCTAGAAATGAGCGCGATTCCCCGTCGCCCGAACCACAACGCGCGGCGCCGTATCCCGCACAGGAGAGGTCGCCCCCGATCGACCGATCCCCGATCACACCCGCACCGGCGACATCGCATCGAGCGGACCGACACCCGCGCGACTCGTCCGCGATCGACTGAACAGCACCGGCGACAACCGACTGTGATCGTCCGGAACGCGCGAGAATCCACCACCATGGCGGCCGACGACGATGACGGGCTCTACGACGAGCTCTACGGCGACGACGACGACGACGTCCCGATGGAGCCGCCGCAGATCCCCGCGAAGGAGCCCACCCCCGAGCCCGAGCCCGAACCCGAGCCCACGCCCGCACCGCCGCCCACCGGCGCCAACGCCGGCGACGACGACGACAGCGACGACGACTTCGACATCGCGCTCGACGCACCCGACGAACCAGACCCAGACTCAGACGGCGAACCCGACGAGTTCAAGATCATGCTCACCGACACCGAACAAAAACAACAGCTGTACCAGCAGCAGTACGGCACGGAAGAAGACGCGGGTGCGGCGGCGGAGACGGAGACAGACCTCGCCGCGGGCGACGAAGGCATCCCGGGAATGCCGGGCGCCGCGCCCGATGAACCCGCGCCCGTCGACCCGATACACTACAGGTCCAAGACGTTCGTTCGAGGCGCCGCGCCTCCTCCCCCGGCGCCGCCGCCGGGTATGCCGTCCAACCCAGCGGCCGCGCGAGGCGGGCCGCCACCGCCCGCGCCACCGCCCGGTCGGCCGAGAACGACGGGAGGCGCCGGCGTGCCGTTCGGATCTTCGCTGGCGTCGGACCTCGCCGGCCGCGGTCCCCCGCCGCCGGCCCCGCCGCCCGGCGCGCCCGGCGTGCCCAAGTACATCGGTCCGCCCGTCCGCGAACCGCCCCCGCTGCAGCTGGAGGATGGCGAGTGGAACACGTACAACCGGCAGCCGCCCAACGCTAGGTTCAACGAAAAGGGCCAGCGGATGATGCCCGGCGGCGAAGGCGGCTCCCGGTTCATCCCGCCGGAGGAGTACAAAGAGTTTTTGCAGCTCGGGCACGGCGGGATCTTCGACGTGGACCTCGACAACGTCGACGTGGCGCCGTGGCGTAAACCCGGCGCCGACGTCGGATCGTTTTTCAACTTTGGATTCAACGAACACACCTGGCGGCGATACGCGTCCGACGTTCGACACGCGAGGCTCGAGCTCGCGTTGCAGGAGAAGATCCAGACGGTCGGCGATGACGACGGGTATGACATCGCGTACCCGCACGGCGCGCCACCGGAGGTCATGATGCATCGTAACATGCATGGCGGGGGGCCTCCGCCGGGCGGCGGCGGCGGCGGCGGGTTCGCGCCGCCGCCCCCCGCGGGGCCTCCGCCGATGGACCAGCCGATGGGCGGATATCATCACCACATGGGACCGCCGCCGCCGGTACCCCAGGGCGGACCGGGGATGATGATGGGCGGCGTTGGCATGGGCATGGGCGGCGCGGATCCGTCCATGGGCATGGGCATGGGCGGCCCGCACGGGGGTATGATGATGGACCCGCAGGATATGCCGCGGTGGATGCGCGCGACGATGGGCGCGCCGCCTCCGGATGTTGTCGACGAAGAAATCGAGGAGGAGGTCACGGAGGAGGTCACCGACGACGAGGAGGAGGAGGACTACGGCCTCGTGCTCGCGGGCGACGACGATGGCGGTGAGGACGACGGCGGTGAGGACGACGACGCCGACAAGCCGAAGGGGAAGAAGACCAAGACGGTCACGCGAACGGTCAAGAGGGTCGTGGTTAGGTCGGAAGAGGAGAAAGCCGCCGTCGCCGAGGAGAGGGAGCTTCTCGAGACGGACCCGATCGCGGCGATGGCCATCGACCAGGACTCCGTCTCCAAGGATGACGTCAAGGCTCTGGACGAGATGGCTGTCATGTCGCAGATGCAGGCGCTGCAGATGCGTCACATGCGACTCATGCAGGCTGGCATGATGCAACCGGACCGGGTCCAGGAGCTCCAACGGCACGTCGCGGACGGGCAGGCGCTCATGATGACCATCCGCGAGTGCGTCATGGAGATGCAGGCGGACGGCCGGTGGATCGAGCTCAACAACATGATGATGGGCGGAGGAGGAGGAGGAGGAGGCATGGGCGGAGGCGGCATGGGCGGAGGCGGGTACCAAACCGCAAGGACGTGCCACAAGTGCGGCCAACCCGGCCACATCTCGCGCGAATGCCCCAACGCACCTGGTGAACAGCGAGTCTGCCACAAGTGCGGCGAGGGCGGCCACATCGCGCGCGAATGCCCCAACGCGCCGGGTGAACTGCGAGTCTGCCACGTCTGCGGCGAGGGCGGGCACATCGCGCGCGACTGCCCCAACGGCCACCGCCCGGAGGAACGCGCGTGCCACCAATGCGGCGAGAGCGGGCACCTCGCGCGGGACTGCCCGCAGAGCACGTGCCACTCGTGCGGTAAACCCGGTCACAGGGCGGCGGAGTGCCCGGAGGCGCGGTGTCGACGATGCGGCGAGAAGGGGCACATGGCTCGCGACTGCACCAACCCGCCGATGTCGATGTCCGCGCGCGACAGGGGTCCAGGCGGCGACCGCGGCGGCGACCGTGGCGGCGACCGCGGCGGCGGCGATCGCGGCGGTGGCGACCGCATGCGGCGCGAGGATGACCGCAGGCCGCGCGAGGATGAGTTTGGAAGGCGGATCCGCGACGAGGACGACAGGCGCGAAGAGCCGCCGAGGCGCGATCGCCCGCGCGAACGTTCGCCGCGCCGGGACGACCGGGGAGGACGCGACGAGCGGGACCGCGGCGGTGGATCACGGCGCGTCGTCGTCGTCAGGCGCGGCGGCGGCGGAGGCGGAGGAGGCGATCGTGGAAGGGCCCCCGAGCGCGGACGGGACGAGAGCAGGGACCGCGGCGGCGGTCGCGAGGGTGGCTGGGGATTCGATCGCGGCGGCGGCGGCGGCGGCGGCGGCGGGCGGGACCTTCGAGACCGCGTCGGAGGCGGGCGTGACGACCGCGACCGCGACTCGCCGAGGGACAGCGGCGGCGGCGGTGGAGGTCGGTCGCGTGAACAGAGGGACGAGAAGCAGCGCAACGTCCGAGACCGGGCACCCGCGGAGAAGCGTAAGTCGAGCGACGGCGGCGGGGACAACTCGGGCCACGGGAAACGCAGTCGCCGATGATCCATCGAAGTTGTATTACAAATTCCGTGTCAGCCTACTCTCACCTGAACCACTCGGGCGCGGGGGTGACGACGTAGGACGGCAGCATGGCCTCCTTTGCCTTGTCGCCGCCGACAACTCCGCCTCCGCCGTACTTTTCCTCCCAAAATCTATTTCGAAGGAGGTGCGCGCACCACACGTCGCGGACCTCTTTGGTGCACACGTGAACGCCCGCCTCCTCGTGCTTGGCGATGAGGGCGCTGACCATGCGCTTGTGCGCGCCCGTTCGCGGGTTCCCCCGTCGGAAGTCCACCTCGAGCACCGCGCGGATCTCTCCCTCCTCGTCGCCCTTCTCCGACTGGTACCATCGCACGCCGCGGCTGAGCATGACGAGCTCGTCGGGTTCCCCGCCGCCTTCGCCGTCTCCGTCGTCCCCCGCCGCATCGCCGCCGTGCAGCCGCCAGACCTTGAGTTTCCCGTCGATGAACCTGCCGCACGCGACGAGGCTTCGGCGGTACGCCAGCGCGTTGGACACGCCCGCCACCAGGTCCTCGCCATCGACCGGGGCGTGATGCTCGCCGGGCGCGAAGCATCGCGTGTCCTCGTCCTCGCCCATGTGCTCCTCCAGGCTCGTGTCGTCCGGCCACGTCCCGAGCTCCTCGAGCACGACCGGCCCGTCGGTCTCGTCCGGCTCGAGCATGTCGCGGTCGACGCCCGCCTTCGCCCTGGCGGCCTTGTTCATGCGCGTGTTGACCTTCTTGACGCGATTGGCGGTCGCCCACGTGCCCATCGTTGCGGCCATGTTCTCCTCGATGTAGTCGTGGATGTCGCGCGCGGTCGGGTCCGGGAGGACGACGCGGAGCTCGGCGACGATGCGGTCGAGCTCGGCGGCCTGCTCCTCGGTCATGGGCGCGAGGCCCTCGTCGCCGCCGCCCATTGTCGTTGCGTCACAGAAGTCTGGTGGTGGTGCGTCTCGGAGGGTCCTACTTGATGTACAGCTGTGGAGGGAGGGCGGACGGCCGCGCGGGTTTTCGTATTAGGTTTTCGTCTTTGTTACATCGCGTCGAGCTCACCGAGGGACGGCGCGTCGCGCCGGGGCGGGGCTACTCCCCGCCCGCGTCGCCGCGGCGCTCCTCCCTCCCCTGCCGCCGCAGGAGTCGGGTCTCATGCTCGAGCTAAAAATAATAATGGGGGGTCGCGGTCCCGTCGCCGTCAGCCTCGTGGGCCGGGCGGCGGGTCCGGGCACCGGGGAACGTCCTCGCGCGTCTCTTCTCGGACCGATACGCCGTCTGGGGTCTCAGACTTTGGGCGTCGGTCGTCATACACGCGCGGGGTCCCCGGGCCGGGTCCCGCCAGTCGGCGAGAGTCGGGAGCCGCTCGACGATAGGATCTCTCGTCGTCGTCGCTTACGCCACCTTGCGGCCGCCGGATTTGAAGCCCTTCGGAGCGTACTGCTGCTGGGACTTCGTGCCCGTGCGTCAGGGCTTGATGAACTTCTTGGCGCCGAACTCGCCCTGCACCGCAGCCTTGGCGATGTGCACCTTGTTGGACTTGCGATCGAAGCCGGCCGCCTTGGACGTCAGCTTGGCGGTCTTGTCGTCGTCGGTGGACTCGCATCCCTCGGGCTCGGCGAAGAGGTCGTTCATGGTGACGGGGCGGCTCATGGTCCGCGTTTGTCCACGGTGTGGGGGTCGCCGGCGCGGGGCTTCTCCCTCTGGGGCTCTCGAGGCGTGCCGCCGGTGCCGTCGCGTGTGGCGAGGCGCAGGCAATCGAGCCGCCATTTTCCTCGTCGGGCGGGGTGGACATGGGACCTCTCACACAAGACCTGAACAGAATCCTGCATTCGGAAACTTCGGATGCGTCACGAATTGCAAAACTGGCGTCTTCTCAAACCGCCTTCACGCGCGCGAACGACACCGGACTCGCGCGCGATACGCCGGGCGGGGTTAGGATCCGCGTGTCAAGCGCTCACCCCTCTCCGCGAGCGACATCGAGACATGACCGTCACGCATGACAACCCAGCGAGTCAGGCTGACCTCGGTGAGATGCGCCCCCGCGAACGCCGATGGAACAATCGCGGCCGAGGGAAGCGCTCATCCCGGATCACCGGAACGATGATCATCGCCGCGTGCTGCTCGCGCGTGCCCGGGGCGCTCGCCGCGGCGTTCGCGGACAGGACCGCGCTCAAGACCGCGGTTGATAACTGTCTGTTGGCTGTGGGCACGGGGGAAAATTGCTGCTCTTCCGAAATGGCCGATTGCGGCGCCGCGGGGAACGTCGACATGCCCAACTGAGACACGAGCCTCGTGACGGACATGTCCAAGTTGTTCTATGATTGCACTGGTGGCGATTGCGGGTGGGATACCGGGTGGGATACCTTTGACTCGAGGTCATTCAATCAAGCCATTGGCGGGTGGGATACCTCCCAGGTGACGAACATGGAGTACATGTTCGCTGGCGCCGCCGCGTTTAACCAAGATATCGGCTCGTGGAACACAGCGCAAGTTACGAACATGAGGACAATGCTCAGTAAGGCCGTCGCGTTCAACCAAAATATCGGTTCGTGGAATACCGCGCAGGTTACGAACATGGCGGGCATGTTCGATGGCGCCGACGCGTTCAACCAAAATATCGGTTCGTGGAATACAGCGCAGGTCACGAACATGATGTACATGTTCCATAACGCCGCCGCGTTCAATCAAGCTATCGGCACCTGGGATACCTCGCAGGTCACGAGCATGAGCAGCATGTTCCAACGCGCCGCCGCGTTCAACCAAGCTATCGGTTCTTGGGATACCTCCCAGGTCACGACCATGGCGAAAATGTTCAACGAAGCAACCGCCATGCTGGCAAGGTACACAAACTGCGGTAACGACAACTCCCACTCTGCGTGCAGCGAGTTCACGTCGTTCGCGAGCTCGGCCGCCGCAATCGATGGTCCTCCCACCGCTTGGGTGCGCAAAGAGAACGCGTGCGATGCCGCCGTGCCCCCCGTCAACGGCGCCGCCGGTACCTGCACCGACACGCTGGCGAGCGGATCAAGCTGCACGCCCACGTGCGACTCCGGGTACGCAGTCTCGGGGGCTTCGTCGTGTTTAAATCGCGTGCTGACGAGCGCGACCTGCACTATTCCGTGCGACGCATCCACCGCGCCCACCAACGGTGCAGTGGGCACATGCACCAGCTCCCTCGCGAGCGGCTCATCGTGCACGCCCACGTGTAACACCGGCTACACCCTGTCCGGCAGCAGATCGTGCAGCAGCGGTACCCTCACCGACACTGTGGCTTGCAAGGCTGACTCTCCCGCTCCTTCGTCTGCATTGGAGACCCCGGAGAAAGCTGCGGCTGTAAGCTGGGCAGTGGGACTCAAGGGTGGCGGTCACGCCGTCCTCGCGTGCGCTAGCGCGCTCTTCGTCATCGTGCTCGGGATGTAAGCCGCGTGTCCCTTCCTTCAGCATCCTTGTTCATCCCGCTCTTATGAAAGTCTTACTTGTAATGTCAGAATGTTTTCCTACCTAACACAAGTACTTATCAGGCCATGATACCGCACACGTATCGTTCCACGACACGCGCATAATCACACCGCTTCACGTACTCTTCTTCCTGGTGTTTTCCTCCGCCCTTTTCCTGTCTCGCTCCTCGTACCACCGCTTCCGGAACTTAACCCCGAAGTTCCTCACGTCCAGCCTCAGGCCGCTCCCACGCGCCGGGTACTCCCGCGGGAAGTCCACGCTCGCCGCCATGCGAAGCGCGCAGTCCCGCCCGAGTCTCACCAGCGTCTCGTCGAACTCCAGGCCACCGGTGGACAGGTGCGGGCCCGTTCCGGAAGGTCTCACCAACTGCGCCGCGATCATCGGCTTTGGCGTGAACGGGTTAGACCCCCCGCCCTCGGTTATGAACCGCAGGGGAACTTCCAGTCGTATGCCGAGGAAGACGCCGGTGTCACGCAGCGGGATCCGCGCTCGCGCGACGATCTCGCGCTCGGGCAACGCGCGGAGGTAGACGCTCGGGGCGTTGTCTCCGTCGCCCAGCCTGCAGCGGACTCGCAAGTCCGGGACGACTTCGGCTTTGAGGAGCCCGATGTCGAGTCCGGCGCCGAGGTCGAGCCGGGATTTGATCACCGTCCCGCCACCCGTGCGGCGCTGCTCGAACAGCCCGGTCTCCCACTTCTGCTTCACCTGGAGCCTGGTCTGCTCGACGCTGAGGTTGTGCGAGGTGATTCCGCCTCGCGTAAATCCGTCGTCGTCATCGGCTGGGGCTGGGGTGTCGGCCCAGCCGCCGTACGCTTTCCGTTGCCTCCTCTCGCGGGTGACCCTGGGTGCCTGGATGTCGAACCGGACCGTGGTCACCGAGCTGCCGAACGCGGCGGCGAGCAACCCCTTGAGTTTGGCCTTGGCGACGTCGATGCCGCTGCTCTTATCGCCGGTGACGGTACTTGCATCGCCGGCGAGGGGGGGCGAGGTTGTGGCGCGGGACGCGGTGGTTTCGGACATCCTCGCGGACGCGGTGGCGCGCGTGTTTCGATCGGGACGACTCGCAGGTCCTGAACCCGATACGCTTCGAACGGTGGCGCGAGAGCGTCACGTGCGGCGGCGCGCGTCTCGTGATGAGTGGCGAGAGCGCCCAATTTCCTCGGAAAGTAACAACAGTGTTTTCGCGCGTCAGGCCCGACACACTCGGTGCTCGCGTGGCTCGCATACCCTCGCATCTTCCTCGGGCGATATCCTCCCGCATACCCTCGCATCTTCCTCGGGCGATATCCTCCCGCATACCCTCGCATCTTCCTCGGGCGATATCCTCCCCACCCTCCGCGATGGAGAAGGTGACCTTCGGCGATGCCTCCATCCCGGGTTACGAATGCGGCGACAAGTCAGCCCCGGCCGTCGTGGTTCTTCAAGAATGGTGGGGGATAACAGAGACGATCAAGCGTCAGGCGCTCAAGCTTCACACCGACGGCGGGTTCCGCGTCATCGTCCCGGACCTGTACAAGGGCGAGCTCGGCGTGGACGCCGAGGAGGCGCACCACCTCATGACCAACCTCGACTGGCCCAACGCCAAGGCTGAGCTCGTCGAGTGCGCCAGGTACCTGAAGGCGACGGGCTCACCGAAGGTTGGCGTCGTCGGCTTCTGCATGGGCGGCGCGCTCGCGCTCATCGCCGCGCAGCACGCCGACGACGTGACATGCGCCGCGCCATTCTACGGCACCCCCGACCCGGGCATCTGCCAGACGGAACAGATATCCAAGCCGGTCCAGGCGCACTTCGGCGCGATGGACAACTTGGCCGGCTTCTCGGACCCGGACGCGGCTACGAAACTCCTCGCCAACCTTCAAGCCGCCGGCAGCGACTGCGAGCTGCACACGTACCCGAACGTCGGCCACGCGTTCATGAACGACACGCCGGACCCGTACGCCACCTGGGAGGCGCGTCGAAAGGCGCAGGGGTTCCCGCCTTACGACGAGACCCAGGTGAACGTGGCGTGGAGCCGACTGCTCCGGTTCTTCGAGAAGCACCTCGTCGGGTGACCTAAGACTGCGATGGATGTAATAACAACAACTGCGATTCTACGAGAGTACTTGTAAAGTGAGATTGTCATACCCGCGCGGCGTGTGCAATGCCCTACGACTAAAGGCACGCCGCGCGGATGCGATGGACGATTCAAACGCCAAACGAAACTTCGTCGTCGAAAAACCGAGTTGGAAGCGATCACTTGGCGGCGAACGCGAGCGTCATGGAGTGCGTGGGGTTGATCTTGAACCCCTGGAGCCCCGACAGCGCCACCGACGCCTGCGTGTCCGTCTCGAACTCCACGAACGCGATCCCTGGTTTGGCCTCCACCATGCGCACCTCCTTGAAACCCGGAAATTGTTGAAACAACATGGACAACATCGCCGCCGTCGTCGCCTCGGGCAAGCCTTGCACGAAGAGAATCTCGTTGGGGGGCGCGGACGGGTCCGTGCGGATCTTCGCCGGGACGCCCGCCGCGGCGTCGCGTTCCGCCTTGTCCGCCTGGCTCTCCTTCTCCGCGGTCTGCGACTCCGCCTTCCGCTTGGCTCGCATCTCCGGATCCCTCGCCTTGGGATCGAACGAACCCTCTTGTTTCGCCGTGGCGTCCGACTTGGTCTTCGCGTACGTGATGCGCATGGGCTTGTCGTAGAACGGGAAGCCCTGCATGGCGCGCATGGCCTCGGTTGCGGATGCCACGTCGGCGAAGACCACCCACGCCTGCCCTCGGAGCTTGTACGACTTCGCGGCGACGATGTCGATGATCTTGCCGAACTGGCTGAAGATGGCCTGCAGCGACTTCTTCAGCTCTGTGGATGGTGACACGCGGAGGAGTGGGGCGTGGAGGGTCAGTCATGAGGTGATTCGCGGAGGAGGCGGGTCGGATGCGCGCGCGGGCATCGGCGGCGAGGGAGGGGCCCGAGGTCGAGATTAGGGTTAATCATTCAAGCCTCGGCCGGTGGGGGAGGTGATCGGGGATGGCGGACGCGCGCGATGGGACGCACCATCCTTCTTGGTCTTTTCGTTCAGGTTGTTGACGTAGATCGTCGGGCTGGGCGGGATGTCCCCCATGCTCGGTGAATACACTTCGGCGTGCGTGCGGGACGCGCGTCTGACACTGTGGCACCTTCGGGCGAATGGTGAAAACCTTCCCACGGTTTGTCGATGAACTCGGCAACGAAGGAGGATTCTTGTTCACTCCGAGCGGAGAAGGGGCGCGGAGTAACATGGCTTCGCTTGCGTTCCACGCGGCCGTCGCGCGCGTCGCGTCACTCACCCGACCGCGATGCGACGACGCACGCGCGAGATCTTCCTCGTCCAGGGCCACCACCACCACGACGTGCCGCGCCGGTAGAGACGACTACGACCGCGAATCATCTTCGTACCCAGCCGCCGACCGTCGCCCGGACATGACGGACGAGCGCCGGTACTACGACGGCGGGCGGCGGTCGTCGCGCACGAACGACTACTTCGACAGGCGCGCCAAGCCCACGAGCGACTCGCGGCCCGCGGTGGACCGCGGGCCCACACGGGCGCGCCGGGAGTCACGGACCCAGGACACATCCATGACTCCCCCATCCTATCCACGCCGGGGAAATCCACGCGACGACGGCTTCCGCGAACGGGAGGCTTCGATGCGCGCCGAGGCTGACGCACGCGCCGCGCGCGAGGAGACCATGTGGCGCGACGCCTACACCAAGCGCGTCGAGGAGAAGCGCCAGCGATGGGACGAGTGGGACGACATGGCCGCCGAGGAGGACACCGCGCGCAAAGATCGAGTCGCGCGAACCAATTCCCGCAAACCGGGTTCCAAGACCCCTTCGCAGCGACGCGATCGGCTCGCGAAGTACAGGGACATCTCACGACGCGCAGACGAGACGTGGGCGGCATCCATCGAGCGCAGGTGGACCGCGGACGAGTCGTACGCGCGAACCACGGGGTACAAACCGAGGGGCGACGGCGTGGACCGAACCATGGATTGGCTCTTCACGCCACTCGCGGGCGCCGCCCGGAAGATCGACGCGTGGCTCGAGGACGACCCGTACAACCCGCTGACTAACCCGGGGTATTACGGCGGGTACGACGCGCCGCCCATGCCGCCGCCGGGTCAGATGTACGAGCAGTACGACATGCCCGGGGGGTCGGCGATGAACGCGATGGGATGGGGCGGGCCGCGACGGGGGGAGGAAAGGGACGAAGACAGGCGCGCGATGAGGACGAAAGCTCCCGAGTACTACGCCACACGGGGCGGCGGTCCTCCTCCTCCTTATTCGTCTCCTTCTTCTTCTTCTTCGCCGCCGCCGCCGCCCGCGGGATGGCGCGAGGAGCGGCGCGGGGGAGGTAACCCGCTCGGCGACATGTTCAGGGGCGGCGGCGGGGACGGCGGCGGGGGGTGGCGCGGAGCCGACCGGGGCGACGAGGCCATCACGCCGGAGGAGTTCGAAGCGCTTCGCGGCGGAACCGATTTTGACAAATACAGGGGCACAGCCTCGGGCCGGCGCACCCGCGGCGGACGCCGGTGACCCCTTAACCCTAAATAGACGACGTGACACACTCTCGTCGCACTGTGCGTAAGAGTGAATACTCGAGTTTACAAATCAAACCTCCTCGAGCGCCGCGCGAGTCTCCTCGCCGTATTTCTCCGCGCTGACCACGCGCCAGGTGGAGTCGCCTTCCAGACGCAGGACATCCTCGTGGAAACCCAGCAAGCTTCCCCTGTGTCCCACGCTGACGTACGCGGTATCGTCCAAGTCGCGAAGGAGCGAGTACATCTTCGCCTCGTTCGCGGCGTCCAACGCGCTGGTGGCTTCATCCAGCAGCGCCACCGGTGGACGCGCGAGTAACACCCTGGCGAACGCGAGCCGTTGCTGTTCTCCTAAACTGAGGATGGAGCTCCAGTCGCCGACGGCGTCCAGCCCCGACGCGGCGTGCACAGCTGTGTCGGCACCCCCCTGGGCGGCGCCCACCTGGGTAACATCCAGGCGCCGCTCCGCCGCCTCCTTGTCCCGCCCCCGCGCCAGGAGGTACCCGAGGTTCACGCGCTCCAGCGCGTCGATGAGCTGCGCGTCGTCCGGCTTGGGCGCGCACCCGGCCACACCGCACTGAAACTCCATCATCTCCGCGTCGTTCACTTCGTCGTCCTCGCCGTCCTTGTTGGCCCAAAACGGCTTAAACGTGGAGTACTCCGCCTTCTGCGGCTGGATCCACGTCGGGTACAGCAGCTGCTGACGCAAAGTACCGAGCACCAGGTACGGCCGCTGCGGGAGGAAATACATCCCGCTGTTCTCGGCGACGTTCGGCGCGTCGGCCGCGGCTCCTCCGGCTTGATCCCTCGATTCGGGGGTTAAATCACTCGCGTCGACGCCGCGCCATCGAACTTCGCCGCCGCCTTGGTCCCACAAACCGGCCACCGCGCGAAGCAGCGACGTCTTCCCCGCGCCCGACGGGCCCATGATCAGCACGGACGACTTGTCACTCAGGCTGAGGTCCAGGTTATCCACGAGCGGCGGTCGCGTCGCGCCGTACGCGCCGGGCGTTCGCACCGTCAGTCCCGTCAGCCTCAACTTTTCAGCCGAATTAATCACGTTTGCATCGTTCGAGTTCGCCTCCTTCCCGCCGTTGAGGCCTCCGCTGACGGACGCCGACGCCGCGTCCATCGCGTTTCGCACCGCCTCCCGCACGATCGCACCACGCGCGATCTTGGCATCCCCCGCGGGTCCAGGCGGCGCGACCAGCGCCGACGCCGGTCCGTTGAGAACCTCCGTCATCTGACCCAATCGATCCGTCACAGCGCTGAAACTCGCGAGACGTTCGATCTGATACACCACGAGTGACACGTCACCGAGTATGTGCGAAAACGCGCTGCTGCTCTGGTTAATCACCCCAAACTCAATCTCACCCTTGAAGTACAGCGGCGCGACGACCGCGGCGGGCAGGAACGTGACCAGGTACCGGTAGCAGCTGGTGAAAAAATCCACGTTTCGAGTCGCGACGAGCAAATCCCCGAGGTTGTCAAGCGCCGCCCGCAGCCTGCCCACGAGCCCGCTCCGCTCGGCGGCTTCGCCCCCGTAGAACGCGATGCTCTCCGCGTTTTCACGCACGCGAACTAAACCGTACCGAAAGTCCGCCTCGCGTCTCTCCTGGTTAAAGTTCAGACCCACCAGCGGCTGACCGAGTTTCGCGGAGATGAGCGTACCTCCCGCGGCGTACACGAATAAAACACCGACGAGCGGCTTGTAAATGCCGAATAAGATGCCGCTGAAGCTCACCAGATCGATCCCGGCGTTCAGAAGCGTGAACGCCAGCCCAAGGGTTTGTGAGGTAAAGGCTGATATGTCGTCGACGATGCGTTGATCCGGGTTATCGATGACGGATCCGGTTTGGATGTGGTAAAAGTTTCGATCGTCCAGGTACTTCTCCACGTACCGTTCCGTCATCCACCCGCGCCACTTCAGCGTCAGCACTTGTTGGTAGTAGTCCCTGAAGACGAACACCGGGATGGCGCCCGCGATGGCGGCGATGTACGACTTTAACAGTCGGTCGAAGTCCTCCGGGTTCTTCTCCGCGATGCTGTTGTAAAAGTCTCGGCCGAGAAAGTTGAAGCCGACGGAGATGGCGGTGGTCCCCAGGGTCATGACCACGACGACGATGAGGAGCAGGCGCGCGTTGCCGGAGGAGGACGGGTCGACCCAGAACGGCGTGGCGACCTCTTTGAACCGCGCGGAGAGGGATGAGAGGTCGACCTCGGCGCCCGCGGGCGGCCGCGATGCGTCCACCGAGGATGAAGATGTCGCGACGTCGTCGTCGTCGTTCACGGAGGATGCCACGCGGACCGATGCGCGACGACGACGACGTGCGTTGTTGTCATCACCGGATGAAGTCCACCGGATAGAGCGACGATGGGCCGCGGCGGCAGCCGGACATGCGGCGAGGCTCGCGACGACGGGGCGAGCGGCGTGTGTCGTCGACGCAACACGTCGATTCGCGGCTCGACACCTCGACGATGGGACCGGGACGCGCGCGTGAACGCGCCACGCCCGCGGCTGGACGCCCACCGCGAGTGGCGCGGACATTCCCGCCGTGTTGACGATGTCGCGTGAGGATCGAAAGCCGCGGCGAGGAGTGGATCGGAGCTGTCGCGTGCGTAGGTGCGTCGACGAGTGCGTCGCCAGCGTGGACAGATCTCCTGGTTGGACGTGGCCGAGATCAGAGACTGTGGAGTCATCGTGTCGTGGGTGCCTCTTCACAGCGACGAGCGCACGGGTCCATCCCGCGCGTTTTCGATCGACAGACGCAGCGCGCGCGATGACTTCGATCGCGTTCCTCGCGCCCGTGCATCACGCGCGGGGCAGATCCGCGCCCGCCGCGCCGCGTGGACACGCGTCCGCGGCGATGCCCCGCGCCCCCCGGGTGAGGATGAAGATCGAACCCGGGTCCTCGTCGAGGGCTGTCCGCGCGATGTCGACGGAGACCTTCGTCGACTCCAGCGACGACGCTCCGTCCACCTCGGGCGGCGACCGCGGTGACGTCTCTGACGTCCGAGTCAGAGCCCTGAGGCGCGAGGGTGACATACCGCGCATCGCCACGCTGTGCTCCGCCGTGTTCAAGGAGACCGCGCTGCCGCTGCCGGACGATCTCGCCGACGGCGACGTCATGCGCGACGTCGCCGACTTTCTCGAGAGCAGATACGAGTCCGCCATGATCAAAGACCTGACGGGCATCACCACCAAGAACCTGCGGGAGAAGAGACGGTGCGAGAACCAGACGCGCGCGGAGTACGGACGCACACGCGCGAGGGCCACATCACGCGAGCTCCTCGCGCTGCAACGCACGCGAACCTCCGTGGACTCGCTCTCCACCGAACAACTCCGCGAGATGCGCTCGCGAATCACCGACGAGGTCGAGCTCGAGCTCGAGCGCGAGCGCAAGGTCGCGAGCCCGGACTACACGCGGCGCGTGCGGTGTAGGCAGTGGATGCAGCTCGTCGCAGACGGAACGGTCCCGGGCGGCGTAGCCACCGGACTCGTCTCCATGCCGGATGGGTACGTCGCGCCGCCGCCTGGCACGCGGGAGATCATAGGCAGCGCGACGTTGCAGGTGTGCGTCCCGGACGCGCCGCTCCCGCCGCCGTTCCCGACGTCCAGGCCGTACAGGTCGTACCTGGCGAACATGGCGGTGTGTCCGGAGGCGAGGCGGAGGGGAGTTGCGACTTCGGTGATTAGGTACGCGGAGCGGGTGTCGCGGCTGTGGGGTTTCGACGAGATGTGGCTGCACGTCAACATCGACAACCCGAACGCGCGGGCGTTGTACGAGAGCCTCGGGTACGAAATCGACGGGGAGGATCCCATCTGGTACCTGGACAGGCGGTACCTCATGAAGCGAAAGCTCTCGTGACGACATCGTTTAAGTTTGGTTGGTTACAAATCCGTGGGTCTCCTAGCCTAGTAGCGCTATGTACACCTACTTGTAGTGCTATTTAAATGAAAAACGCTTCGTTTCCGTAATCGCGCGGGGTCGACACCGGCGCGTCGTGAATAACGTCCCCGACGCTGTCGCCCCACGGGCCCAAGAGCGCGAGACGCACGGCGTACAGCGCCGCGCCGCCGAGAACGGGAATCGCCAAATTATCATTCGCGGCGCCGTCCACGACCAAAGACACGAACGAATCACGACTCCCCGCGCCGCCCTTCCTCCCCACCGACGCCGCGGGCGTACCCGCAGCCTCAACCGCCGCGACCGCGACCCCGGACGCGACGCAGAGCGCCAGCATCGTCCACACGTTTTCCTCATCCTCCACCGCCGTCGCCGCGGAGAACGCGGATCCGCCGAGAAAATGCGCCCACTCCAACGCGTCGCCGTCCGGCATCACCACGTACACGCCGCAGTACAGGAACCACGCGACGAGTGACCCGCTCCAGAAACACGCGAATGTCCCGATCACCGACTTTCCCCCGCGGCCGTACCGTCCCCCGAAGCACCGGAAGTCGCCGAAGACTCGACCTGCGATCGACGCGACGGGGTCGCAAAACGCGAGCTGGCAGATGGCGCAGACTGCCACGTCCGCTGGGAACATGAACAGCGCGGCGGTGACCCCGAGTAGGTACCACGCGGTGCCGTGGATGCGTGCGTGTTCGTTCTCGCGCAGCAGTGGGGAGAGTATCGCGTGTGTGCGTAATGGGCCGACGAGTCGAGCCCACTCGAGGAGCCAGCAGGTGGCCGTCAGCGGTGCGAGCACCGCTGCGACGGGCACCGCGCGCCACTCGCGAAGTGGCATCGTCGCGAAGTCGGTTCGTAGTATCCAGAGCGTTAACACTCCGGGAAAGGCGTGCCACGTCGCCCTGACGAGCTCCGACGCGCGGACGCCCCGGGAGGATGATGACGGCGCTTCGTCGTCGCCATCTCCGACGGGCTCGCCGTTGGCCTCCATTTTCTTTCTCTCCGCGGAGTTGGCGTAGATTCGTTCGCCCTTGCGCTCGTCGCCGAAGTGCGGCGGTGGTGTGGTGACCTCGTTTCGGGGTTTCCTCGGGGAGACAGTCACGGACGGGGAGTCGGGGTCCCCGATGAGTTTGAGGTTCTTCCCCGACGCATGGGGCGTGACCCGCCCGCGTTGTCGCGGCATTTGCCAATGCGAGAAAGCGTCGGAGTTGACAGAGATCTCACACTTTCGTTGGACGACACAAACGGCAATTTACACTTTATGGAGACTGTTTGTACTGTCTCGTTCTGCGCGGGAAAAAACGTGATTTTTTCTAACCGTTGCTGGTTTTGTCGAATTGCAAACACGAGCGCCGGGTCGAACGCGCGGCTCACTCTGCGCAGAGCGTGCGACTCGCGTCGCATCGGGAACCATAGGTCTCCTAGGCTCCTCTAAGAAGAAGACGCCGTCGAAGGACGGCGCGGCGGACCCGACAACTCCCATGTCCGTCCCAGTTTCCAAGCCCGCGGGCGACGCCGCTCCCAACGGAGGAGCCGCGAAGGCTGCGGCTGCCTCGATGGTCGTGGACGCCTTCTCCGCCAAGGTGGCCGGCGCCATCAAGCCCGTCCTCGACAAGGCCGGACCCGTCTTCGCGATCCTCTCACAGGTCTTCGCCGTCGTCTTCCCTTACCTCCAGATGGCGTTCACCTTCCTCGCCGGCGCGTGGGAGAAGCTCCAGCCGTACCACCCCGAGGAGTTCATGCCGGCCATCGCGGGCTTCGTCCTCGTCTTCTTCGGCGGCAACTTCTTCACCCTCGCCGCCGCGGTCGAAGCCTACCGCATGATCGGCTTTGACGAAACCAAGACCGCGCTCGTCGCCCTGCACAAGAGCTACAAGGTGGCGATGGACGCATCCAAGAAGGACGACGAGGTTGACGACGACGGCGACGGCGTCGCCGACGTCAAACAGATCTCGTCCAAGGAGCTCGTCCAACGGAAGATCGGCGTCATCGCGAAAGCCATCGACCCCGAGCTCGTGGCGGACGCCGTCACCGCCATCAACGCCGGTCTCATGGCCGTCGTCGCCACGTGAGTACATCGCCTCGTTCGTCCCGCCGCTCGGACCCATTCTCCCGAATTTATTTCCCAGATCCGACCCCATCCATCCCCCGCGACGCCGCCCGACTGACCACCCGCGCGTATCCGCAAACCCCGACACATACACAGCCTGAAGGTCAAGTTCGCCAAGTGCGTCACCATCGGCGTCACCGTCGGCGGCATCGCGCACAACGTCGTCTCCACCAACTTTGAGCCCGTCATCATGGAGCTCACGCCCACCGAGTACAAAAAGTGGGTCACCCCGGGCGTCAAGTACGCGTGCAAGCTGTTCGGCGTGTCCATCGCCTGGTCGCTGCAGATGACCATCTCCGCGTTCCACTCCGCGTCCCGCGGCGCGCAGCTCTTCGCGCGCGGCTCCCTGACGTACGCCGTGAGGCACAAGTACCTGAGCCCCTCGGCGGTTGACGAGAAGGGTAAGGTTTTCAACATGTTCATCCTCGGCCTCGGGTTCCTCGGCTTCTGGATGCAGTTCTCCAGTGGGTTCTCGCTGCCGTTCCCGATGAACGTCCTGCTCCTGCCGGTCACGTTCGCCGAGTACGGCATGAGGTTCCTCGTGTTCATGCTGGGCTGATCCGTCGACCGCCGGCTTGAACGATGAGGTTCAAAGAGGTTTGAAACCGTGTACAACAGTGGTTTGAAAGACGCGTCGGAGCTCACCTTTTTCCATAGTATGTCCATAGAGCTAGAGACCCGGTCGTCGCATCACCGATAACGCGTGACGTTGTGTTCATATTACCACACGAATCCGAACGACTTTCAGCTAAAATAATAACATCGCTCGCGATCCATCGGTCTTCGTCACATGTTCCAACTCTTCCTCGCGTCCGACTCGAAACCCGCGGCGTCCAGAGCGTCGAACGCCGCTTTCGCCGACTTTTTATCCCCCGGCTTCATCATCATGGCCGCGAACGCGAACCTCGGCAGCGACGCCAGCGCCGTCGCCGTCCCAGCGACAGACTGGAACTCCCCGTTGGGAACGAGATGCTTCTCCCACACCTCGGCGTACGCGCCGAGGACGTCGGCGGAGACGGAAGCCTTGAGAATATTAACAACCTCCTCGTCGGTCACCGCGCCGAGGTACGCCGCGAGCGCCTCGGGTCTACCCCGCATCGACTTGCACCCGCGCTCCAGCTCCGTCGCGGTCCTCGGCTTCTTCGCGCTCTGTTTCTCGCGCAAGATGGCCGCCGCCGCCGCAGCCTTCGCCTCCACCGCCGCCTTCGACTTCTCCGGGGTGGTGCGTTTCAACTCGGAAGATGAGGCGGAAGACGCGGACGGGGATGCCGGCGCGCCGACGCCCTCCTCCTCGACGACCGCGGCGGCTTTCGCACGCTTCGCCGCGCCAGCCTCCTCCTTCTCGAGACGCGCCCTCTCCGCCGCCTCCCTCGCGGCCCGAGCCTCGGACTTCACCCCCGCGTGTCCGGGGTACGCCTTCTCCACCGAGTCGTACTCGCTCGACGCTTCTTCGTGACGTCCGAGCTTGGCGAGCGCCATCGCGCGCCTGTGCCTAGCCTTGGTGTGGGTCGGGTCCAAGGCGAGCGCGGCGGTGGCGTCGGCGAGGGCGTCGACGTGATCGCCGAGTTTTAACCGAGTCGCCGCTCGGTTAGCGCGATACGGCGCCGAAGTCGGGACGAGCGATATAGCGTCGGTGTACGCAGCCTCCGCCGCTTTGAAGTCGCCGAGTTTGAACGACGCGTTCCCGCGGTCCTTCGCGGTCTCCGCGGCTTCGGCGGGGTCCATCGCGGGGGTGAGCGATACCTGTTCGTGGCTCGTGACCTCTTCTTCGTCCTCGTCGTCGCTCGAATCCTCCTCGACGATCGGGACGCTCTTGCGGAGGGGCTTGTTCGGGACCGCGTCGCCGGTGCCGTCCTGGGTGCCGTCGACGGACGCCGCGGTCGGTTCGGCATCGACGCGCGGGTTGGACGGGGGAGGAGCGTCGACCGCCTCGTCTTCGTCGTCTGAGTCGTCAGAGTCTTCCTGGATGGCGACGGGCTTCCTCTGCGCACCGCCTGTGTCTCCTCCCAGGTTGAGCGACCCGAGGTCCATGCCGCCCAGCATCACTTCCGCCGCCTTTTGCATGCACGCGTTGACCTCAGCCTGAAGCGTCTTGCTCTCCGGGTTGGCCCGCACGACGTGCTCGAAATCTTCGAGCGCGGATTCAAATTTTCCCGAGTTGGTCCTCGCCTGCGCTCGCCTGTGGTACCCCTTGACGTACGTTCCGTCGCACTCGATCGCTGACGTGGCGTCCACCTCGGCGTCGGCGTGCCTGCCGAGCTTCAGGTAGGTCGCCGCGCGGTTCGCGAGGAGGATAGCCTTGGTCCGGTCCTCGGTGGCGACTTCGACGGCTTTGGTGTAAATTTCCTCAGCTTCAAAGTATTTCGCTCGGACGAACGCGGCGTTGCCCTCCTTTTTCAGCGCCTCCGCGGCGTCTTCGCCGCTCACCGCGGGTGGCGCGGCGTCGGGCTTTGGGCTTTTGACCTTGGCCTTGCCGAACGCGGGAGATTCAGGGCGGGAGCGCCGAGCGTCGCGCGCCTTCTCCGAAGCCTCAAAGGCTAAACCTTCGACAGTTTCAATCTCCTCGGCGACACCCTTGTGCCTCGGAAACGCCCGTTTGACCACCGCGTAGTCCTCCAGCGCGCCCGCGTATTGGCCCATCTTGGCACGCGCCGCCGCGCGCCTGTGCGTCGCCTTGACGTGCCTCGGGTCCTTGTTCAACACCCAGTTCGCGTCAGCCTCCGCCTCTGGGTACTTTTCCAGCTTGAGCCTCGCCGCCGCTCGGTTGGCTCGAAGCGCGAGCGACATCTTGTCGTCCGCGATCGCGGCGGCGCTCTCGATGCAGGACGTGTAGAAGGACTCGGCGCCATCCATGTCCCCGCGCTTGAACGCGTCGTCCGCCTGTCGCTTGAGCTCATCCGCGTCCCTCTTATCCGCGTCGGTGACCGGCTTATCAGCGGCTTTCTTTTCAGAGGCTTTCTTTTCCTTTTCGGGAGCCTCGTCGCCGGAATCGTCGGAATCCTCCTCGATCGCGATGCGTCTCCGCGCCTCGGGCTTCACCGGCGTCGGGCGCGTCGCCGTGGGCGCGACGGGCGGCTCCACCGGCTCGACGGGAGTAGGCGGCGGCATCTCCTCTTCGATCTCTTCGATGACCATCGGACCGGTCCGCGCCGGTCTCAGCGAACCGCGTCGCCGCTCGTCGTCCAGAGCCCCGCGTTCCGCCAGGAGCTCGTCATCGCCGGGCTTTAACCCGATGGCGACGTCGTAGTCGGCGAGTGCGTCGTCGAGGGCACCGAGCTTCCACCGCGCCGCCGCGCGTCGGTGGTACGCCTTGGTGTAGCGCGGGTCCAACGCGGCCGCGGCGGTGGCGTCCTTCTCGGCGGAGCGGTACTCCCCGAGCTGGTACCGCGCGCCGCTTCGGTTGCAGAGCGCGGCTGACATCGACGGGTCCGCCTCGAGCGCCTCGGTGTACGCGACGATCGCGTCGGCGAATTTCTTAGCCTTGAAGAGGTCGTTGCCGCGGGATTTGGCCGCCGCCGCCGACGCCGCGTCCACCGGCTTTTTCGTTGTTTCCGGCTTTTCCGCCGCGCCGTCGACGTCCTCGTCGGACTCGCCGTCCTCCTCGACGATGGCGACGCGCGTCATCCCCTTACGCTCGACGTTGTCCGTCACCATCCGCCGGGCCTTCGCGCAGAGCCGACGGACCTCCGTGTTCGTCGGCTCGATGAGCTCCGCGGCGGTGAGGTCGTCCAACGCCGCGGCCTCGTCGCCCGCTACGCCGGTTTCGAGTCTCGCCGCGCCGCGCCGCATCAACGCCTTGAAAAACTTGGGATCGAGGTCCAGCGCGAGGTCGCAGTCGGCGATGGCGTCGTGCCACCGCGTTTGTTTCATCAGCGCCGCGGCTCTGTTGCTGTGCACCGCGGGGGAGTCCGGGTCGAGCTTGAGCGAGAGGGTGTACGCCTCGATGGCGGATCGAAACTCTTTGGCTTTGAACAGCTCGTTGCCCTTCTCCTTCTCGCGCATGGCGACCCACTTCTTCTCCTTCTCCGAGGCGCCGCGCATGGCCTGGAGCGTGCGCTGGACGTCGACACTGGCGCCCGGGACGGAGAGGTCCTCCTCCTTGGCGTCCGCGGGCCGGGTGAGGTTGCCCATGCCGCCGAGCATCGCCTCCGCCTTCGCCATCTCCTCCGGCGAAGGCATCCGACCCGCGCTCTCGTCCGTTTCGTCGTCGTTCGATGCGGCCGGCGCCGACCGCGTGTCCTCGACGGAGATGTGCGAGGCGCCGCGAATGGGCGCGCCCCTCGCCCCGCCGATGAACGTCGGCTCGTGCTCATCGCGCGCGTTCGCCTCTTCGGAGACCTCGGTCCACATCTTCAGATCGCTGAGGAAATCGTCGGCGTCGGCGTCGGACTTGGCGCGCGTCGCGGGATCGTCGGGGAAAGCCTTGGCGCCCAGCGCGGTCATCCTCGCCTTGACCACCGCGGACGTCTGCGGGAACCCTTCCTCTCTGCGGGTTATGGTGATTTGGAGAGCCGGGGCGCGGTCAGTACTCGTGCTCGGTTGAAGAATAGATTAAGAAGATGCGACGGTTGGTTCTGGGTGTGACAGTATCCGGGGTTGTAGATCGCGGCACTCACTCCATGTATCGGTGCAGCTTGTGCAGCTCGGCGACGTCGACGATCGCGTTGATGTCGTCGAGGCCGATGGAGTCGAACTTCTTGCGCTCGTCATCGCTGAGACGCACGCGGGGCTTGGCGCTCATGGCCGTCATCCACTTTTGGCGCTGAGAGAGGTCACTCACGGTGCCGCTTTTTTCTTGGACGACGATCAAACCGCGCGTTCTGCCGTCCACGCGCGCGTGTGCTATCCGCGGGTAGATTCGCGATTCGCTTGTGGGCTCGAGGCGATCCGGTGGGCGAAAGTCCGAGAAAGTCCGCGCCCTGCGTTGTTGTCAAGGCGGGTCGCGAGGTGGATCAGTCGGTCAAAGTTCCGTTCTTCGTCAAAGTTTGAGTCGAGCTCGAGATTGATATTGACGCGTATAAAAGTCAGTCAGGATGAATCGTAATTGTAACGGCATATGAGACAGAAAACAGTAACAAATACCCGTCTACAAATTATGGCGGTCAGACTCTGAAATACCTCGAAAAAGTGAAAAGCGCCCTTCGAAAATGCCCGTCCAACAGAAACGAACTGCGCGCCGCCCTCGAGGGAGACGTCCGATCGAGCATCTCCGAGGACGACGTTCGCGATGGCATCGACGTGCGCATCGCTCGCGCCGACGCGCGCGGTGATGGCTCCTCGCGTAGTCCCGACGCGCGCGGTGACGGCGCGAGGAGGCCATTTAACGAACAACAAGTCGGCGGCGTGGAATCGTCACCGCCGACACCGACGAACTGTGTTCACCCGCGCCATCAACCCCGACGCGTCCTCCTCTTCACAGTCGTCACAACAAGGCGACGGGAAGGGGGGCGAGTTCCGCGAGTTCCCACGGGACGAGCAAGGCCGGGTCCTCGACATGGACGGTAACCAGGTGGTCGCCCCGGAGAACAATTGGGTCCGCGACATGGAAAAGGAGTGGGCGGCGACCGGGTACGACGACAGGTTCTTCGACGACGACTGGGACGACGTCAAGCCCGGGCCCAAACCACCCGCGAAGGAAAAGTTCCCGTTCAAAAACATCAGCGACGA
>Ga0302114_10000426_pt1 | contig 29522 bp, 22 predicted proteins | sample AG5_Surface_MG_FD_203107 | JGI IMG/M metagenome (GOLD analysis project Ga0302114, IMG submission 203107) | Marine microbial communities from Western Arctic Ocean, Canada - AG5_Surface | ecosystem: Environmental > Aquatic > Marine > Oceanic | place: Canada: Western Arctic Ocean | collected...
TCCTTCACCCTCAACGCCACCTCCGCCACCTCCTCGTCCAACGCCTTCGCCTTGGCCTCCACGGCGGACTTGACCGCGAAGTACGGCTGAGCCTTCTCCACGCTCTTGGCGAATTTCTTCCGCAGCGCGATGGACTCGTTCACCGCCTTGGTCGCCAGCCGCGTCATCCGACCGTGCGTCGCCTCCGCGCGTTTCTTCATGATCTCCGTCTCCACTACTTTGGACATGGCGTCGGAGAGCGCGATCATCAGTTGGGTGTCGAATGTTCCGCCCTCGTTCCCGGTGATTTTTTTCCCGGGCGAAGCGGACGCGGCCATCTCCGCCTCTAACTGCGCTGCGACGTCTTTAGCCGCCGCGTGCATGTCGTGCGCCTTTTCGTAGGCGCGGAGGCACTCGATGGACCGCACCTGGTACATGTGTCCGACAGCCTGCGCGTGGAAGAACGGCACCGCGGCGCGGACGCTGCTCGACAGTTTCTTCCGCGTATCTTCGATCTTCGTCCCGCCGTCTGACTTGTGCGTCCTGCGTCGTCGCTTAGCGGCGCCGAGCTCCAGTTCGATGTCGTTCACCGCCATCATCGCCTCGTTCATCTCGTCGAGGGCGCCGGCGACGCGCGGGTCCACGTCCTCGGCGAATTCCAGGTCGTCGTCGGGTTGGTACGGCGGGTCCACATCGCCAAACTCGCTCGGTGGCGCGGACGTGCTCACGCTGGTCCCCGCGCGCCCCAAGAACGCCGGCGTCAGGAAGTCCTCCAGCGACATCGTGGGAATCTCCTCGAGGTGGTCGAGCTCGTGGCCGAGCTCCGACATCTGCTCGGCGTCGACGCTGGCCCGCAGCGGCGAGGCTTTCGTCTCGGTCCGGGGGCTCCCTCCGTCAGGTTCGGAGGTTGCCTCTGATCGGAAATGTGCCAGGGTGGCGGTCGGGGAGTGCGCCGACACCGCCGGTTCGTCGCCCTTGGCGTGTGGGGATGCCGGCGTCGGGGTCATTGGCTCGGGCGACGGCGCCGGGGACGGATGGTCCCGCGGCGGAGACGGCGGCTCGACCTCTGGCTCGCGCCCCGCGTCCCGCGTCTCCGAGTCATTGACAACCTCGTTGATGGCAACTTCATCGACGACGGCCTCCGTCGGCTCGGGCGTCTCCTCCGGCTCGTCCCGCCGTTCCGGTCTGGGCGACGACGCGCCGAGCCTGCTCGGCGTCGTCGGCTTGGCGAGCATCCTTTGGGCACGCTCGGACATCGACATGATGACCGTCCAACGCGCGCCCGCGGCGTTGTTTGGCAACGGAACTTTCAATGATGATGCTGACGAAGTCGCCGTTGTTGTGTTGGCACACGCGCCCACTCTTTGTGGGCACCTGTGATGTCGCCATGCCTCGGCTGCTGTGCGCCGTGGACCCCGAGGGTCGTTCTTTGCTGACGCGCACGTACGGGAACGTCGCGACGCCGTCATTCCCGACCGTCGCGCTGCTCGCGTCGGTCGCCGCGTACGCGGAAGCGACGGGGACCGGGTCGTTGAGGCGGGTCTCGTGCGACGATGGGTTCCAGATCGCGTTTCGAAGGTCCGCGGGTGGTGTGCGTTGGGTGCTCGCGACGGCGGGCGATACGGACGAAACGCGCGTGGACGCGATGCTGATGATGTGCGAGAGGATAGCGGAGGGGGTGTGCGGGAGGGACGCGCTGAACTGCGACGCCGGCGAGCGAAGGGGCGGCGCGCAACGGATGAAGATGGCGTTGGGCGCCTGCGTCGCGGCCATCGACAGGGCGATGGACACGCGCGCGCCGCCGTCCTTCGCGCCGTTCGGCGTCCACGAGATGAATCGAACGAAGACCGAGACGGAGACCGAACGCGACGATGACGACGCATCCGCGCGAACGTTCGTGGAGGGGCTGGCGAGCGCGCTGCCGACCGTGGACCGAGTCGCGATGGTGGCGACGACGTCCGGCACTGGCATCGGCGGCGACGTCGAGATCCTCGCGAGCACCGACGGTTGGAGATGCTCGATGTGCGGCGCGGATGGGCTCGTCGCACACGCCGTCCTCGCGTCCGTGCCGCCTGGTCCGGACGCAAGGGACGTGCCGGTGTACGTCGACGACGGCACGACCCCGGCGCGGCTGTTGACGGTATCAGTCGGGAAAGGACGGGAGGCGGCGGCGATCGCGGTAGGACCGGAGCCGACGCTTACGGTGTTTCGCGCGGCGGTGAAACTCACGACTAGCAAGCTATCGTATCATTAAACGACTCATCTCTTCATGATATCTCGAGACGGACGCGCCTTGGTGCGGGGCCCTTTGACGGCTTTGATCCTTTCCCAAGCCGCAGCCTCGACGGCGTCCAGGCTCTTCGCGCCCCGCACCAGCTGCGTCTTGACAGTCGCCAGCGGCCCGTCAAACTTGATGTTGCGATGGTACGTATCGATGTTCTCGTGGGCGATGAGGATCGGGGTGCGCATCGGCGTGACAAAGTCCCTCGGCAAGCCCAGGAGCGCGAGCGCCAAATACTTGAACCTGCCCGATGTGTGCAGCTGGGAAACGTGGTCCTGCAGCGGATTCGGTATAGGAAAATCCGTCGCCCCGCCCACGTTCGTCTGCGGCCACCACATCGCCCATATCTGCACGGTGTGTACCCTCGGCCTGGAGTCCGTCAATCCATAGTTGAGCGAATGCCACATCGGACCCTTTTGACTTTTGTTGGCTGCGGTGACATCGTTCACCATACCGGGAAACGAGTCCGCCTCGCGGGTGCAGTGAATCACGTCCACGCCAGCCACCGCCCGGTTGCACGTGTTTGTCAAATAATGGGACACGGTCGTGGACATATCCGCCGCCATTTCAGCCACCACGCACTCGTCGAATCTTCTGATCGATCCGTCCGTTCCTTTCCCGTCGGGCCAGTTGATCTCGACGGCGAAGACTCCGAGGGTCCCGGCGGCGGAATCGGCGTCGAAGAAACCTTCTTGCATCAGAACGACGGCGTCGTCGGCCCTCGGGTCGCGAGGCCTCGGAAAATGGAATCCACCCCGTTCGACCAGCGCGTTGACGTCCATGTAGAACAGCTCGCTCGTCGCGCGGAAGCGAAACTCGTCAGAGTTTAGCGTAGTATTTTTGGTCACCGCTGAGGACTCCAGTTCGCCGGGGAGGAGCGTCCCGGCGCGGCGTCGATCTCGGCGAGTGAAAACCTTGCCGTACTGTAGCCACCCGTGAGGCATGTCACTTTCCGGGGGAAATCCGTCGACGCCAATCTGATTGTGGCAGGGCAGGACGGGGCCTCTCAATTTGTCAGGACGGGGCCTCTCCATCCCGCCCTCGGTCCAATGGCCCGGGGTGCCGACGAAAGAAAAAGGCACGTCGACGAGATCGGGCCTGACCCCGAAGTCCTCCTCGACGGCGAGATCCAGCGGGAGCACGTTCCAACCGCCCGTCGCCCTGCCCTCCTCTCGAATCAAGGATCGGGCCCGTCGCAACATTCGCGTCAGCCGCCTGTTCCATTGCTTGTGCATCTGGACGCTGCGCAGACTGGCTGGCGAATCTCCCGTTTCAAAGTAAGTGTAAACGCCGTTGTTTTGGTCGTCCCAGTACTGGCCCGCGCCGAGTAGCCTGTAGTGGTGCAGGAACTGGAACCACGCTCGGACGCACGTGGTCGCGTGCGGCCACCCGAGCGGACACCGCGGGCACCCGTGACCGAAAGTGTTGACTCGCAGGTTCTCGCGGCGTATCTCATGCATCTCACGTTGCAACTCATGGTTGCCATGGTCCAGGTACCTATTCTCGTTCTCCGTACACCACTGGGTCAACGGCATCGACGAAATGGTACCCGGCACTGGGAAACACTCCACCCCTTCAGATTGAACGCCAAAGAAATGGTGCGTCCTGGTAATAAATTCGGACAAGGCATTGGCTCCTTCTTGGGCGTATCCTTGCTTGAACCCGGTCCAATACCTTTCGTTGTCCTCGTGCGTGGGCCGCGGGTCCCTCACGCAGCACAGGAATATCTTCTTGGCGTTGTTCGAGTGCGGAAACGCCGTCACCGCGCAGCCGAAGAGTCGCGCCGCCTGCATGGCTCTTTCCATCCTTCGAGTCTCCCTCACGTCCCGCGGGTACACCTGAAGGCACGCCCTCGCGCCCGGCCGCAGCATCGTGTGTAGGGACCCGAAGAACCGTCGCAGCCGCTCGTCGATCGCGGCCTCGTCGTCCCCTTGGCACAGCCACTGCGCGGCGGATATCGAGACCACCCCGTCGAAGCACCGTTCCCTGAACGGCAGCCCTTGCCCGAAGTCTCCCCTCAGCACCGCCCCGGTCGCCGCGCCTTCGCCCGTCTCCAACATCGCCTGGCTCGCGTCGACGCCGACCGACACGTGTCCCCGCGCCTTGATGACATCGGAGGAGAGCCCGGACCCGCACCCGATGTCCGCTATGAGCAGCGGTCCGACGCGCTCAGCCGGCTGCAGCACGAGCAGATCCAGCGCGCACTCCGTCAGCTCGCGCTGGACCTTGTCGTTCTGCGAGGTGTATCGCGCCGCCTCGTCACGGTCGTAGTGCGCGTTCGCGTCGCCGCCGCGTTTATCCTCCGGCCGCTTGGTAACCCCGGGACTGGCGTCGCGCCCGGGATGAATCCTCGGGCGCTTGGCCATCGGAGCGCACTTCGGGAGCCGCCCCACACGCGCCTGGCAATCTGATTTAACGTCGTTTGCCCGAGAAATCCAGATGCCGCTGGGGACCTTTTTTATCCGGGTTCGGGTGGGGCCAATGGCGGGTCATACCCGCGACGCACGCGGGCGCTCGGCGGTGAACCTCTCGCGAGTCTACTCGTTGCGAGGCCATCGCGCCGAGAGCTCCGAGCCGCGGTCGTGCATCGCACACACGTAAGGCCACAGCGTGGACGCGTGGGGGGAATTCCACAAACCCGAACCGAGGTTAAGGCCGGGCCACGTACTTTTTTGACGGGAGGATGGCGTCGTCGATGAGGAGCGCGCCGATGGGCCTCGGCGCGCGCGCTTCCCTCGTCCGCCGCGCGCCGGCCCGCCATGTTGTCGCCATCGCGGCCGTGATGCCCAAAGCCCACGCGCGGCTCGGCTCTAGACCCGCGACCGTCCTCGACGGTTCGACGCCACGTCACGCCGACTTTCAATGGTCATCCCAATGCCGGCCGACGCGTCACCGCTTCGTCGCGGTGGCGTCCTCGTCGTCCTCGTCCCCTTACCCGGCCGCGCACCCGTCGCCCACGTCGCCGTCGCCCGTCGTCGACGGGAATAAATCCAGCGAACGAGCGCCGCGGAGCCCGCTGGCGCTCATCGCGCGCCTCATGGCTGGCGTCGCCGCGTGCGTCGCGTGGTTCATGTTCGCCCCACGAGCCGCGAGCGCCAAGAAAGAGGTGGCCGCCGCGGCGGTGGAGGCTGCCGCGAAGATGACGGTGGACTGGCACGCCGCGTGGGGCTCCATCGTCGGTACCGTCGCGCTGCTGGTCGCGTACGCCTTCTTCTGCACGAGCGAGACGGCCATCACAACCCTCTGGCCGTGGAAAGTCAGGGAGATCAGCGACCAGGAAGGACCGGACTCGCCGTTCACGCTGATGCGTAAAGACATCAACAGGTTCCTCACCACGATCCTCATCGGCAGCACGGTCACGAGCATCGGCAGCGCGACGCTCGCGGCGCAGGCGGCGATGCACATGTACGGCGAGGAGAGCATCGCGCTGTGCACGGCGGCGCTCACCTTGGTGACGCTAATCTTTTGCGAGATTGCGCCCAAATCCATCGCCGTGCAAAACGCCGCCGAGGTGGCGCGCGTGGTCATCCGCCCCATCGCCGCGATGTCCACGCTGGTGTACCCCATCGGCAGGCTGTGCACCAACCTGGTGAACGCTGTGTTCGCTGTGTTTGACATTAAAATAGCCGCCGAGCCGTTTGTATCCGAGGAGGAGCTCAAGTTGGTGCTCTCCGGCGCCGCCAAGTCTGGTCAGGTGGACAGCGGCGAGAAGGAGATGATCCAGAACGTGCTGGACATGTCGGAGACGCCGGTGAGGGAGGTGATGACCCCGCTGGTCCGGGTCGTGGGCGTGGAGCAGAGCACCAGCTTGGTGGAGCTACAAAAGATTTGGCGGACGCACCGGTTCTCCAGGGTGCCCGTCTACGCCGACAGGGTGGACAACATCGTCGGCGTCGTCTACTCCATGCGCTTACTGGAGTACGAGCTCAAACAGGAGCTTTTATCTACGATCAAGGTGGAGCAGGTGACGCAGAAGCCGCCGTTTTACGTCCCGGAGTCCATGTCCGTGGTGAAGCTCATGCGCGAGTTGTTAGCGCGGAAAACGCACATGGCCATCGTGGTCAACGAACACGGCGGCGTCGTCGGCATCGCGACGTTCGAGGATTGCGTCGAGGAGATCGTCGGTGAGATTTACGACGAGAACGACAGGCCGGACGAGAGTGAGATCAACGAGGACTACGTGCGCGAGGTGGCGCACGACGTGTACGACGTGGACTGCAGAGCGTTTGTGGACGACTTGGCGGAGCACGTGGGCGTACAAATACCGTCATCCGCTCTGTACGACACCGTCGGCGGGTTCACGTGCGATTGCTTCGACCGGATCCCGAACGTGGGCGAGACGATGGTGGTGCACATGGCGTCCGCGAACAGGAACTACGATGACGAGTCGGACGACGAGGACGATCCGTCCAACTTTGGTTCCCGCGGTCGATCGTTTTCGGACGCGAGTGGCGAGGGCGAATCGGAGAAGGTTGACTACTGCGGACTTCGTCCCGTGCGAATCACGGTGTTGGACGGCGGGATGAAGATTTTGCGCAAGGTGCAGATACGGGTCAACGACGCGGCGAGGCTCAAGGAGGTGCTCGACGGCGGTGGTGTCCCTGTGCCCGCGCTGAGGAACCCGGATGACGAAGGGAACGCGGATGCAAACGGACGCAATCGCGAAGCCAGCGTCGACGAAATCACGGTGGACGATAGGACAGAGACGTGGCAGCCGTCTAGATAGTCTGACCACACACGCCAAGTACACTCCCTCGTGACGCAATTGTATATGCCGTAGCGCGCTTGTTGTTATTATTATCGATCAAGTCGTCAATCCACTAAGAAGGTAACACTCGAGAGCGGACTACTCGCGTGAACTCATCACGCGGGTGATTGACCGTTGCGCCTGTTTTTGGACATCAGCCACTCGAGCGCCGCGTCGAACACGGCGTAAGACGTGGGAGTCTCCATGAAGTGGTCCACGCCCGGTAGCGTCCACTGCTCCACCTCGACGTTACCGGTGCAGTCGCCGAAGGTGGCCACCTTGGCGTCCACCTCGCGCTGAGCCGAGCCGTCGCCAACCGGAAGCACGAGCGTCCCTCTCGGCGAGGAAATCGCGGGAGCGCAATTGAATTTAGACGCGAGTGTGTCGACCGTCTCATCCTGGCCGGGGAACGACACGCCGGCGAAGTTCGTGCCACCCGTGATGGGCACCGTCAGGTCGGCTTCGCCGTGGATGTTCAGCACGTTGGTGGCGGTACCCTTGGGCGGGGCGCATCTCGAACTGTCCTTCCACACGCTTCCCGCGAATGTCGCCACCGCGGCGAAGACATCCGGCGCCTGGCACGCGATTCGGTTCGCCATGAACCCCCCGGTGGCGACGCCGAAGAGGTACACCCGGTCGTGGTCGACGTTGTACCTGAGTTTGATGGCGTCGATGAGGTCGAGGACGTACTCCACGTCGTCGCTGTCACCCGCAAACTCCGGGTTACAACAGGCGTCGCTGCCATCCTGTTAAAGTTGAACAAAACACGGCGTCATTCTAATTGCCCACATGCTGATATGGAAATAGAAGTAAATAAAAAGAAACTTACCCACGCCGGGCATGACCACGCGGGTGCGACTCTGTCCAGGGTGCTGTTGATGAACCGTACCGTGAGCATATCCCCGACGTTTGGGGAGTCCATGCCGATGTTGCACAGCGCGCACTTGCGCGTGTGGTGCGGCGCGGTCGGCGTGGCGTAGAGGAAAGGCCCACGCTCCGCCACCTCTAAACTCCAGTCGTTGAACTGCGACAGGGTCTGCTCCCGCGGTATGCGTCCGCCGCCGGCGTCCGCGCGTCTGGCGGTCACCGAGTACATCTGTTGCTCCACGTCGGGAAGGCAGAACCCGTGGAGGTACACCAGGAGGGGCGCGCCGGGAGATGCAGTTTGGGAGTAGGTTTGGGAGGCGAAGACGTCAACGTCAGCCTTGGTTGGAATAGGGACGCGAAGCCGGACACCGCCCATGACCTTGAGCCCGTCCAACTCCGCCTCGCCGCCGCTTTGCGCGCCCAGGCCCAGGCCGCCCGCGTACGCGCGAGGCGCGTGGGTGAGCAGAAACGCGAACGCTAACGCGAGGAAGTGCATGTTCGGTTCGTTCGATACGAGTACTGCGGCGAAGGTCTCGAGACGAAGAGAGCTTGTACGTTACTCTCATAAAGAGCCCTCTCTTTGGCGTTATCGAGGCGGAGAGGCGTCTATGCTTCGTGATTGATTTCAATCGGTTCTATCGTGTCTCGCTCGCTCAACCCTAGTCGTCCCCACGCGTCCCACCGCCGTGGTTCCGCCTGGCGTCCCCAGTGAACTCCGGCAGCCTGTCGCAGTTGGAGCCGCGACCATTCGCCGAGGAGGTGGCCGCCTCGCCGTCGACCGCCTCCACCTTCTCAGAGTCCTCTCCGCCCACGTCTCCGTCCATCGCCCATCTCGGCAAGTTCATACCCGCGTTCTTACCCCCCTCTACAGAACCGGTCTCCACCCCGTTCATCTTCGATATCGGGCACTGCGCGAAGCACGGGGTGTCGAACGCCGGGTCTTCGTTCATCTCAGGCGGCTTCTTCCCGTACACAAACCTGCACTCGAAAGTTTCGTAATCCGGCCGAAGCTCCACGTCGAGCCCGATCTCGTTGAAGAAGTTCTGCGTGGGAACCTTGCACACGTTGAGGCAGACGGACGCGCACCCGCCCTCCTCCAGTACCCTGCACCGCTCCAGCAGCACGCCCTGCCTGTACCCCGGCGCCTCGCCCATCAACGGCAAGGACTCGTCGGTCGAAGACTTTAAACTTTTAGTCAGAGACGATACAGCCGTGACTACAGAGTCCACCGCGTTGGATGGCGGCCGCGACCTGTCGTCCACGGGCAGGTCCTCCGGCGCGTCGATCACCCGCGCGGGACCCACGAGCCACGGCAGGATCATCGGCGTCACCGCCGCGGCGTGCCTCGCCACGAACCACGACGGGAACAGCGCGATGAACAGCCCGAAGAATCCTGGGAACCATCGCGGTAGGAGGCTCCGCAGGACTCGCTCGCCGCGTGCCTGCGCCGCGGCCGGGGTCCGCGCGCTGGACACCAGGCGCACGCACGCGCGCATGGTGGCGTCGTAGTCGCCCGTCACGCTCGACGGGTCCTCGCCGAGTTCCGACGCGACTCGCGAGTGGAACGCGCGAAGGAGCTCGCGATCTATCGGACCGTCGGAGTACTGCGGCTTGGGCGTGGTCGGGCCCGCGCGCTTCAGCGCGGAGGACGTCACCGCGGATGTCGCCCTCCTCCCCGATCTTAACATCCACGCGGTTCCTGCCCTCGGTCCAGCGCGCGCCGAGGGGGATGCCGATGGTGCCGACACAGCTGTGCGCGACGTGGACGCCTCGGCACCCGCCACGCATCTCAGCGCCGGGACCCTGAACGCCGCGCGCGCCGCCGCCGTCGACGTCATCGCACGCGATCCCGGTCTTCCCGAGCCCCACTCGCGCCGTGTCGCCCCAGCGACGGGCGGATCCGAGCTGTCCGCGTCGCGAAGCACCCAGAGGCGCGTGTTGTGGCGAGGACGGAGCGGAGTTCATTTTGTTTTCCAAGCCTGCTGTGATTAAAATCATTCTCTCACTGTGAGTCGTACACCTCCCTTTCCATTTGGTTCCCCAGCACCTGGTACGCCTTCTGCAGCTGCCTGAACGTCCTCGCCGCGCGTTCCTTGGCGTCGGTTCCCTGGTGCTTATCCGGGTGCCACTCCATAGCCTCCCGCCTGTACGCGGACTTGATCTCATCCGAGGTGGCCCTGTGCGTCTGTTTGTGCAGCCCCAACAGTCGGTAATACCCCTTGACGTCCCTCCCGCGCGCGCTTCCACCGCCCCCGCCGCGTCCCCGCGGGCCCTCCGTCCTCCACCCCGGGCCCCACCGCTTCTCCTTCTCCTCGTCGCGCCGTTCCGCCTCCTCCATCCGAGCCCGCATGATCGCCTCAGACCGCCGCCGCTCCACCCGCTCCCGCCGTCGAATCTTTTGCCACTGCCAGATGGAAGCCGCCCACTCCTCGCGCCTCTGCTCGTCCCAGTTGGCCTTGTCCGTCTCCTTCCAACGTCCCCACTCCACGTCGTCCCGGCGCTGCTGCACCGGCTCGTCCATCCACGCCGCCTGCGTGGATCCACTCTCGGAAGCGGCGCCGTGGCGCATGGCGGCGGCGAATGCGCTCTCCTCGTCGGCGACTCGCTCCTGCTCTTCTCGTTCGCGGGACAAGTGCGGGAACTGCCTGGCGACGATACCGCTGACGGTGCTCAACACCGCGGAGGCGCCGACGGTCTGCGCGGCAATCATGCCGTAGTGCTCGGGGCCGAACGCGTACGCCGCGGCGATGCCCGGGACGGAACACGCGAACGTGGTCAGCGCCCTCACTTTATTTTGGCACACGATTTCGTCGTGAACGACGACGACGCCGGTGTGTCCGCACACGAACGCGTGGTGCACCGCATCCATGATCTTGTTGTCCACGCCCTGTGTCTCGCCGTGCGTGAACCGCGCGATGTAGCACGGTAGATGCACGGCCCGAACCCTGCGCCCAGGGTGTAACTCCACCTCCAACACCACGTCTTTCGCGTACTTCGCTTGATGCGACTCGAGCAGCGTCCGCCTCGCCTTCGATCGCTCCGTCTCGCGTATCCGTCGTGACGCGAGTTCCCACGCGAGCGAGCGTTTCATGCCGTAACGCTCAACCTCGACCGACCCGGGAGGTCCCGCGCCCGCGCGCGACGCGTCCAGCGCGGCCGCCGTCGGGTCCGGCATCGGCACCAAGTTGATGGATGAGTTTTGGTTTTGGTTTTGGTTATTTTGGTCATCGTTGGTCCCGTCCAGCCAGGGTAACTTGCCCACGTGTGGCCCTGTGACGGCCGCCGCGAGGTCCCGCCTGTGCGCGAAGCTCGCGCACACCTGCGTCTCCGGTGCACTGGCGTCGTACGTCGTGGTACCCCCGTCGCGCCACGTGTCCACCTCGACCCACTCCTTCTTCTCCCCCGCGTCAAAGCCGACTTTGCCGCGGTACTTGACGGAGACCGTCACGTCGAAGACCCAGTAGGGGAGGAAGACGGGTCGGAGCGTGGGCTCGCGCCGGTCGCCGTCCACGAGCGACCACGGTCGAAAGGGTTTCGCGCTGCGTTTGGGGTAAAGGAAGGAACGGGATGTGAGCACGGGGCGTGCGTCGGGAGTCGGGGCGATGGGAATGATGTGAGATTTGTGGGCACCCTGGGTGGCGATCGGGGCGGGGTGTTGGGGACGCACTTTGCCCACTTCCTCAGCGCCCGCTGCGCGTCGTCCGCGGTGAGCTTGAACTCCAAACCGACGTGGTTCCTCGCGTCGCCGCCGTAGCACGGCCTGGTGTCCTCGCGCCAAGACGTCGAAGCGTCCCGCCTCTGCCGGCACATCGAGAGCCTCCACGTCGACTCTCGGAGCGAGTCGCCATCCGTCCCCGCGCGGCCGACGCCAGCCGCCCCGAGGCTCCACGCGCGGGGCGGGTACGACCCCGACGCGAGCGGGAGCCGGCGCGCTAGCTCCCTCGTGCCTCGCAGCATCGCCTAAACCCTACCGGGCCGCCGCCGCTACTGACGCGAAGCCACTCGAGGGATCGATACCTAATGCATGAATCCAGCAGAGAGCGGGGACTCGTTTTTTCGTTCTGTCGTGTTCCAACCGATACGCGTCTATGTTCGTCTCGTCTCGCGGCCGCCGTCGTGGTCAGACGCCGCGCCTCGGCCGCTGTGCCGCGGGCTCGTCATCCTCGTCACTGTCCACGCCGATCCCATCGTCCAGGTCGTCGACCACGTCCCCGTCCACGACGTCCTCGTCGCCGTCGCCAAGCACACCGACCAAAGCGTCGACATCGTCCGCGACGGGCTCCTGCTCCTCCGCCGTCTTGGCCTGGTGCTTAGCCCTGAGCCTCGCCGCCAACGCGACGTGCGCGGCGTAGCACGCGCCGCACTGCCCGTCCACGCGCTTCACCTTGAGCGCCTTTTTCGGCGCGATTTCGTCGAGCAGCGCGTGGAGCGCCATGGGATCGGACGCGCGTTCGAGGGTCACCTGCAGGTTGGGCTTGGCCCACGGGCAGTTGGTGCTTCGCGCGTGAAACGCGGCGACGTCCTTGGGGTGGTCAACCTCCAGCGGCGTCGTCCGCCTGTTGCCCGCGTTCCGCGACCCGTCCTCCAGGAAGAGCTGCGTGAAGTCGTGCCCTTCGTCGCACTTCACCCCGGGGCACCCGATGAACGAGGTGGACCACGGCAGCGCCTGCGCGCAAACCGGCTGCAACCTCCGCATCGTCCCGTTGACGTTCAGCGTCGTCGCGAGCGGCGGCGGCGGCGCCATGCCCACCCCGCCCGCCGCACCCACGACGGTGACGGTCCCGGGAGGACCAACACCGTCGCCCCCGTCGGAGGCGAACTGCCTGGCGCGAGCCGCGGCGGCGGCGGCGGCGAGCGCGGCGGGCGCGTCCATCGCGAGCATGGGCATCTTCCCCGTGGGCCCGTCGAGGAGGACAATCTCCGGCATGATCGCCGGGACGTTCCGATCCGCGCCGCCGTTGGGCCCCCCTCCGCCTTGCGCACCCGTCTTGCTGCCTCCCTTGCCGCCGCGTCCATCGCCTGGGACGTCTTTGCCGCCCGCCCCGCCCCGTGCCCGCTTCTGCGACCGGAGCGTCTCGAGCTCCGTCGCGGAGCTCGACACCTTCCGCTTCATCTTGGCGTGCGTAGCCCTCAACGCGTTGAGCTCCTTGAGCGCCTTGGCGTGAGCCTTTTGCTCCTGCGCGAGCTGCTTCTGCGTGTTGACCAGCTCCGCGCTCTTCGTTCGCAGTTCCTCCTTCGCCGTCTTCACCGCCGCCTGCACTTCGCCCTTCTTCTGCTGCTTCCAAACCTTAGCGGCGGCTCGTTGCTGGTGCCGGAGCTTGTGCGTCGCGAGCGCCTCAGCCTTGCGCGTGGTGAACCTGCACCCGTCCTCGGTGCATCGTAAGACAACCCTGGACTCGTGCAGCGCCTTGTGGTGGTACGCCAGCGCGTTCCTGGCGCGAAACGCCTTGCCGCAGCCAGGGTACTTGCACGCGAATGGCCGCTCGTCGGTGTGCGTTCTCTCGTGCGCGACGAGTAACTTGCGCTCGTAGAACTTCTTCTCGCACCCGTCGTGCGTGCACACGAATCGCGGTTCCTCGCCGCTGTGGTACCGTCGGACGTGCTTGGCGAGGTCCTGCTGCCACGCGAACTCTTTGCCGCAGCCCGGGTGCGAGCACATCACTTTGGGCTTGGGATGGGGCGAGACGCCGCCCTGGCCTTGGTTGACCTGGTTGGGGCCCTGCGGCGGCGCGGCCATCATCATCGGCTGGTTCTGGCCCATCGCCACGTGCATGCCCGTGGCCAGGCCCATCATCCCGCCGCGTCCGTCCGACTGGAATTGCGCTGTTGATGGGGGGGGGGGGATGGAGGGGGGGGGCGACGGGGTCAGCGAAATGAAAATGTGTTCGTTCCAGAGGATCGTGAACAAGTGGCTGCGTCAGCGCCGAGGTCAACCCGCGGGTCACGCGGGGTTGGAGACGTGTTTAATCGCGAAACCGTGGGGATTTGAGGTTGCCGGGCCAGCTGCGTCGATTGAGAGGGCGATGTGCGATGAGGAAGGCGCGGGGACGCACCGACTGGCATCCCGCTGCCGGGCCAGGACCCGGGGGGCAAGAAAACCGCCTGCCCGGGGGCGAAGGCGGGGTTCTGCCTGAAATCCATGGCTCGCCCCGGGACAGATGCACGCGCGCGCGCCTGTGTGTCTACGAAACCACCGAAGGGTCGCGGTTAAACGAGGATCAGGTCGCGGTGCGCCGCTCGAGAACCGTCGCGCGACCCGAAGTCTTCCGCGCGTCGATGCTTTAATGGGTGAGATACTGACCCCCCCAAGCGGGAGTCTTTGGCCTTATCTTTGACCTCCGGTCTCGTTGAACCTCGTTGAACCCTCGTTCTTGAGTTGGGACCCCATTTTGCCCATTTTTTTTGCCATCCCGAAGCGCGTGATCCCCCCCAGATCTTTCGGACACTTTTGCGCCATTTCTTTGTTAACAAAAGTGTCACCAGAAAGCCGCCCACTCTCCCTCTCGCGCGCGACCATGTCGACCCAAAGCGGCATGTGGGTACCCGATACGAACCGCCCGATCTTCGATCCGCACTTGGACATCGCAACCGTGGTCTTCTCCCACGTGCAGTGCGTCAAGACCCGCGTCAACCTCACCCTGGTCAGCAAGCTGTGGAGGGACGCCTCCAAGCCTGCCGCAGCGTACCCTCGCACGTTCAACTTCGACGCGGTTTACTCGTGTCTCAGGGATGAATACACGCGGCTTACTCGTATCCTAGACCTGCTGGACAACGACGAAGCACTGTCTCTACCATACGAGAGAGTCGTTGGACTTCTTGGTGAAGCTGTGAACTACGTATGTGAAGACGCTGCTTGCTGGGGGAGTGTAAGACTGCTGAAGTGGGCGCGAGAGAACAACCGTACTTGGAGTACACACAAAAGCTGTACATACACGTGTGCTTGCGCAGCCGATAATGGACAATTGCCCGCTCTCCAGTACTTACACGAGAACGGGTGCCCTTGGGACTGGTACACGTGCTGTTGCGCCGCCGGTAACAAACACTGGGACTGCCTGCAGTACGCGGTGGATAACAATTGCCCGGGGTGGGAGCAGTACGCCGAGAAATACGCGGAGCACCTCAGATGAAATGCCAGCTATAGACGACTATACGATCTTCCAACGTCCACACACTCGTTCACACAGAGACGCGCGCGGGAATCGGCTACCGTGCAGCCTGAGCCGCCCTGCGTTCCCTGCGTTCACTCTCCCTTCTTTCCAACGCCCACGCGTACCACCACCGCAACGCGTGATCCCTGGGCGCCACACCCAACAGACCCTCGCAGAACATCGCGTGAGCGTCCGACGCGTACGCACCCACGCCGTGAAGAGAAGCCACCGGTACCCTCAGCCTCGACGAGTTGTTGGGAGCTCCCCCGATGACTCCTCCCTCTACGCCGATGACTCCTCCCTCTGCGTCGTCTACTTCAGCGCCCGGCGGTCCTCCTTCCGGAAGCGCGGCGGCTCCTTTCGCCGACACGTAGTCCTCCGACAGTTTCACCAGCGCCCTCGCGCGTTTGCGGTGGAGACCGAGCGGACGCAGGATCTCCTCTATGCGATCCAACCCCGACTTTTCACCCTCGGGTCCAAATCCGTCGCCGAGCCCGCCCTCGTCCGCGCCCAGCCGGATCGCATCCTCGGGCGTGGGCACCAACAGGAACAATCGCCATAACACCCGGTCCACCTGCAACCGCGTGGTGCAGTTGAGCATCATGCACGCCACCAGAAGCTTCCACTCGTCGGACCATAAGATCTCCTCCAACAACCCAAACGGTGACCTCGGCGGCGACCACCACTCGGCTCCTCCCTCTCCCGTGTCACCTCCCCGCCTCTCATCGGACCCGCCGGGCGGCGGCGGCGGCGGCGCGGCGCGCTCGTCGAACGGGTCGGGCGCCAGCCTGAACGGCGAACGGGGTTCGCCGCGTCGCCTCGCGTCGCGTCGTGCCCTGACGGGCTCGGTGCCCACGAAGTCGTCCATCCGCGCCGGCCACAACGCGGCTCTTAAAAGATCGGTGGCTTCGTCGAGCCCGCTCGTCTCGGGCCGCGCGAGCCGAACGCCGGACCCGCCGTGCGTCGAGCGCACCGCGCCGAGGCCCATGTCAAGCGGCCTCGGCGCGGGTGCCACCTGCCCACGAGCCCTGGCGCCCGTACGGTTATTACCCTGGGGGCTACCGAGGCCCCGCACCCGCGTCCCCGGGCTGCCCACGTTCGTGTCCCTCCGCTCCGCCGCACCGGCCCAGTCGAAATCGTCGATCGTCTCGTTACCCAGCCCGCCCCCGCCGTTGGCGTTCATCGCGGCGGGGCCCGCGTTGAGGGCGTCGACGCCGAGTTTGGCCAGAACGTCGGCGCCGTCGTCGAAGACTTCACCCTCCGGGGACTGGAACCGAACTCGCCACGGCAGCGACTTTCCCGCGAGCCACCCGCCGTCCTCGATACGTCTCTTGCGTTTGCGTTTACGTTTGCGCACCACCGCCTGCTCGATGGACTCGTCGTCGGAAGATGAACCGTCGTCGAGGTCGTCGTCCAGGTCCTCGTCCACGTCGTCGTCGTCTTCGTCGCCGTTTCTGCGTTTTTTCTTCTTCGGCGTCCCCCGCTCCTTCGGCTCCGGCGCCAGCACCAGGTCCGCGCGCCATCCGTCCAACTCCGCCGCGCTCCCCTTCGCCGCCGCGCATCGCGTTCTCAGCACGAACATCTGCCGCGCCGGGTCGTACTCGCGGTAGTAGCACAGGTGCAGGCACAGGTGGTGCGGGCTCCCCGTGGACGCGAAGAGTGGGCACCGGTCCCTGAGCTCGTGTATGGAACCCGGGATGGATCCGAGCGCGAAGTGCGCGGCGTCCCTCGCCGCGGGTAGACTCCGCTTCACCGCCCGTACCGCCTCCGTTCGTTTCGACACTCCACGTGGGTCCAGCGCCTTGAACGCGTCCCTGCACTCGCGGCGGAGCTGCGTGAGTCGAGCTCGAGCGGCGGCGACGGCGGGCGCTCGTTGTCGGACCCGGCAACTCGCGTTGACGTGCAGCCTGTCCAGCTCCGTGAGCGTGAGAGACAAGATCGTGCCCGCGTCCGTGGCGCCGGGGAGGTCGGAGTCGGCGGCGCGCGCGCGCAGCTGCCTCCCCGTGGTCGTCGTCCGAGAGATCGCCAGATGCATCGCGTCGTCGCCGAAGGCATCAATCTTTTTGTCAATCTCGTCGCCATCTTGCGTCTTCTCTCGGACGAAGAGCACCTCGCCGCTCGCCGCGTCCGCGTGCGCCGCCGTCCTCGCGTCCACGAACGGCCGAAACGGGATCAACACCGACTCCGCGGCGTCCTCGTGGTCCTTGTGGGCGTTCTTCTTGGCGGCGGCGGCTCGGAAGTCATCGAGCGCGAGGCGGGCGTCGGCGACGGCGTCGGGAAGTGACGCGTGCGTCCGTTGCATCTTGCCCCGGCGTCGATGCAACGGCGCGTCGCCACGTGCCGCGACCGCGCCGTCGCTGAAAGCGCCGGGGGGGTTGGAGAAGAACCGCGACACCACCTTCGTAGCGGAGGGCTGCGATACGCGGGGATGGGGACGGGACGTCAGAGGGCGACGTGAGATCGGGTTCAAAACGTGCGGCGACAGATCTCACGGGCGAGGCGAAGTGTGAGCCGGTCTTTTTGGGCACGTACCGGCGCGGGTGACATGGGTTCATCCTTTAAAACGGGCACGAAGCCATCTTCGAGTCGATTCGCTCCGCCCCCGGCGGACGGGGAGGCCGTGCCCTCCTCGGACTGCGCCATTGGCGAAGTGAAGAAAAACAAACTGAAAACTTTACTTTTCAACACTCGTGGCTTTTACTCGTACTCGACGTCGACTCTCACTCATCACGGCGCATCACTCATCACGGACGATCCATCAGTCCAGAATCGCCACCGCCCTCGTCCATCCCCCGGACCCCTCCCTTGACAGTCACCGGGAAGGCGACGACGGTGAACCCGGTGGCCGGAAGCTTCTCCAAGTTGGCCAATTTTTCTATCTGGCAATACGGCGCGTCACGTCCAGCCTTGTGACCCTCCCACACGATGGACGCGTCTTTAGTCGTCGCGTACCTACGCGCGGTATGCACGAACGGCGCGTCCCACGACCACGCGTCCGTGCCGACGAGCCTGACGCCCTTGCCGGTGAGATACATAGTGGCGTCGCGGCCGAAGCCGCAGCCGGAGTGAACGAACCTCTCGGTGCCCCTCGCCGCCGATGCCGCCGTGTTCATCAGCACCACGTCCCCGGGCACGAGCGTGTGCCCAATGTCAATCAGCTTGAGCTCGATCTCGAGTGCGGTGACGACGTGGCCGTCGGGTAGTGCGCGAAAGTCGAGTTTCACGCCTCGGCCCGTGAACCAGGAGAGCGGCACCTCTTCGATCGTCATGGGTTTGGATCCGTCGGACATCGTGCCGCTGTAGTGCCACGGCGCGTCGATGTGCGTTCCGGAGTGCGTGCACATCTCCACGTGTTCCACCGCCCACAGGTCCTGGCCCGGGAGGTCATCGAGGCGTAGGCCCGGGAACGCGAGGGCGAGCAGCGGGGACCCGGCCGAGTGGAGTGTGTAAGTAACGTTAGGGGCGCACATAGGCGGATCGGAGTGGGTGTCCTGCTCGATGGGCATCGATATATCCACCATCCGCGTCTCGGCCTTCGCGTCCAGGGCATCGAGCGTCGATGCGCCGGGGTCGGGTGGAGCGCACGCGCCCTCCGCACGCGCCACGTCGACGACGAGTAATAAGAGGCTCACAACAAATAACGCACGAAACAGCACGAAGTAACCGACGGCGAGGAGTATCCCCGAGGACCGCTTGACCTCCTCGCGCATGAACTCGCGGCGCGCGCGGTTACGACGCTCGCGTTCCGTCAACATCGCGGCGACGTGGAGGTGTGCGACGCGGCGCGTCGCTTCGCTTCGTGTGTGGACGAGATGGAAAGTCAACTCCTCGGTCAACACTCGGCGGTTCCGAGACTTGACGAGACTATTCCAAGATAAAGTCGTGGTTTAACCTGAGCCCTCACACGTCCCGCGCGCACACACGCATGACTACGCGTTCCCCCACTCCCTCCACCGATGCCGCGCCGAATGTAACCGCCCCGGGCGATGACTTTAACGCGCTCCTAGGGCCGCTCATGCAGGAGTATCCGCTGCTCTTCGAGATGGAAGTGTTAAATCGCCTCTCGGTTCCCGACCATTTCGCCCTCGCGGGCGTTAGCCGCGAGGCGCGCGCCGCGATGTTCACGTTCGAGCCCATCGCGTTCCTCACGCGCGACAACTTCATGCCGCACGAGGATATCCGGCATCAGTGCAGGTACGCGTGCACCGAGGCGTGTAAAGAAGGCCGCGTCGACGTTCTCCGTTGGTTGACCTTGGACCCGTCCTACGAGATGGACAGGCGGTGGAGCTACCACGCGGCGAGGAACGGGCACGTGCACGTGCTGGAGTGGCTGCTGGACGAGGGGTGTTCGCTCGCGGAGGATGCGGCGTCGGGCGCGGCGGAGGGTGGGCACCTCGAGGCGCTCAAGTGGCTGGTCAACCACGGGTGTCCTTGGAGCGGCTCGGTGTGGAATTACGCGGTGAAGGGGCGGCACGTGGAGGTGATGGAGTGGCTGAGGGCGGAGGGGTGCGGGGGGTGTTGACCGCTCACTTCAGCGGTGAAAGTGAGGGACGGGTCCTGGGCGGCAACTCTTGTAAATGCCGAAGCAGTCAACGCGCTTGTATCGCGCGTGTCCAGTGCACAAAGACCAAGCAGGCTTGCAACACGCCCTTGGCGATTTCATCGCCTGGGGCTCAAAGTCGAAGATATGCATGCCTGCTTGATCGTGCCGGCGCACTCGCACTGGACACGCGCGATTATTCAAGCAACAAGAGCTGCCGCTGAGGACCCCTCCCTGCGTCGATACGACGAAACATTAGCAGACGACGTCCACACACACGACGAATAGCGAAATCACGTCTTGATGAGACACTTTTGGTAATACGAGATCCTATCATCTACGGTAAGAGTTAGTCTAATACACGGTCCGTCGCTGTCCACTGGGCGCCGCGGACCCCGGTCGGGTCAGCGTCACCGCGCGGTGCGACCTCGCAGCCTCCGTGCTCCTCGCGTACCCCGCGGTGGCCGCGTTGACAACCGCCGCCCCCGGGGCACCCCTGGCCGACGACACTCCCTCCCTCGCTCCCCCGCCGCCCGCGACGGGCGCCGCCGCGCGTCCCCTCGCGTGCGGCGACCTCGCCGTCTGCGCCCGCGTGATCCCCGCAACCTTACTCAGCGTCGGGTACTCACCGTGCCCGGGTATCAGCGTGGGTTTGGGCGCGAACGCGACTCGTGGAACGTTCGGGGCGGCGGGCGCCCTCGCCGCTTTTTTGGCCGCCGCCGCCTCGGTCTCAAAGTTGACATCCGCACCAGCCGCGGCGGTGTCCCTGTACGCCAGTAGGTGGTACGCCGCGGTGTAGTAGTTGTGGTCCGCGGCGCGCAGGTGCTCCACGAGCCTACGCCTGTCCAGACCCGCGTCGGTGAGCGATTCCAACCGAGCGACGTCGAGGTCGGCGCCGGCGACGGCGGCTGGGTAGTGCGCGGGCGCCGCTTTACCCGCGTCGTGGTCCCTGCTCCGCACGTGCGTTCGGATCCACGGCGAATCCAGGCACTGCCTTAACGTCGCGCGGCGGGATGGGTCCACACGCAACACAGTCTTGATCAAAGCTTTGAAATCCTCAGACGCGGCGTCGGGAATGGTGAACACGCCGCGCTGAATTTTGGCGCAGAGCTCCTGTTTGTTCCCCCCGTGCGCGTGGAAGGGCAGGTACCCACACACCATCGCGAACAGCACGATCCCTGCGGACCACACGTCCACAGGCGGGCCGTCGTACGCCCGCCTGGCGACAATCTCCGGCGCCGCGTAGGACGGGGACCCGCAGTGCACCTTTAGTTTCTTGCCGTCGCCCGCGAGCACCGCGCTCAGGCCAAAGTCGATGAGCTTGACGTTCTCCCCAGCGTCCAACAGCACGTTCTCCAGCTTGACGTCCCTGTGCACGATGCCGTGTTGGTGGCAGTGTTCCAGCGCGCGGCACAGCTGGTGGAAGAACCGGGCGGCTTCCTTCTCCGACAGTTTCTTACGAGCTCGAACGTAGTCGAGAAGAGACCCGCCGTCTGCATACTCCATGACGACGTACACGATCTTCGGCGAGTCCACGACGTCGAACAGCCGGATGACGTGCTCGTGCGCCAGTCGCTTGAGCACGCGAATCTCGCGTCCCACCCGCCTCTTATCGTTCTCCGCCGTCAGCTTATCCTTGTCCACGAGTTTCACCGCCGTCTTGGCGCCCGTCACCTGGTGGACGCCCAGACGGACCTTACAGAACCCGCCCTCGCCGACGATCTTGCCGAGGTTATACCCCGGGAGCTGGCAGCGCTCGTTGACGGACCCGATGTCCATCACGGGCCTCGCCACGGCGGAGTAAGGCCGGACGCTTCGCCGAGCGGACGATCGGTCCGTCGGTGAACCCGTCGGTCCCGATATTTCGGCGGAATGATATCCGGGTGAACGAGCGGAAGCCTCCGCGTTGACCGACCTCGGCTCGATCCCCGCGGATACCGCGTAGTTCACGACCCGCGGGCCCGGTACGTGTTGTTCGATGGACGCGGGAGTGGTACGCACGGCGGGTGGCACGGACGCGGCGACGATGTCCGCGAGCGTCTCGGGTTCCTCGTCGTCTCGTCGAACGTCGAATCGAGACTCTCTTCGCGGCGGCGGGCTCCCTCTCGGTTCATCCATCACCGCGTGAACTACGGGGTCACTGACCGCGAGCTTCTCCAGCGCGGACTGCACCCGCGCCGTTGATGACGGCGGCGCGACGACGGCGCGCGTGTTGACCGGGGTTCGAATAGACGCGATCGGCGCCGTCTCTGGACGACTCCGGGTGACTCCGGAAGAGCTCTTCACGCGCGACGCGGGCGAGTTCGGGTTGTTCCAGTCGCGTTCCCGGAGCGTCGCGTTGGACACCACGACCGGCGGGCGGTACCGCGTCGTGTACGTTGACATGCTCCCGATCGATACGCCGCTGTCCACGCCGCCGTCGACGCCCGCGCGAGCGCGCAGGGATCCCGCGGCGGCTTGATCGACGTATCTGTTCGTGGGCGTGAAGGTGGCGACGGCTCGTCCCGTGGCGCGGCCGCTCGAGGGACGGGCGGTGGTGGCGCGCGCGAGTTGTTCGTACATGACGGTCTTGCCGCGTCCGTGTAGGAGGTCCGCGCTGGTGGGACGCGCGCTGCCGGGCCTCGACGCCGGCTGCCGAGATGCGTTTGTATTTGCCGGCTGTGTCGCCGGGTTCGTGGTTGATTGCTTCGAAGGGGGGAGTGAGGAGCCGAACGCGGAATGCTGCCTGCTCGGTCGAGTGGACGTCGCGGAGAGGATGCGTTCGTTCCTGTCCGCCAGGGGCATCTGCGCCGTGCGGTTCCCCAGCGCGGTCTGCCTGCTCATGCCCGACGGTTCGAACGACTTGGGCGCCTGCGATGGATGTATCGACGGTTCCGAATCGAGAATCAGAAAAATGCGTTTCGAGGACAAAGCCGTTGACTTTCTCGGGAAGAAGTGGCGAGCGGGTTCGGCCGTGCTGGACATCGGTACGGATCGTGGATCGTCTCACCTGTGGTGTGGTGCTCCGCGAGGGTCCCGCGGTGGTCGCTCGCTTGGTGCGCGCTGGATACGCGCCGGACATTCCCCGCACATCGTCGAACGCGAACCTGAACTCTCGTTGATGCACTTGCGATTTGTTGTCACCTCCCGTGCCAGATCGATCGTCGCCCCGGCCCGTCCTGCTTATGCCGGCGTACGGCCCGAAGCTCGATGCGGCGTCCCTGCTCGGCGACGCGAACGAGCTCGTCCCGGGCTTGGCGCCGGATGACCCCGTGGGCCTCGCGGAGCGAGTATCCCGCCCGCCGTGAGACATGCCCTCTCACCTAGCACTACACGGCACCTCCTCCACGACAACTCACAAAAGGCAGATTACCGGCTCGCCAACCGCCCACGCGCGGGTCGCCGACGAGGTCGCCGGGGAGTATCGCGCGTCGGTCGCGGCGCGATGCCGTCCGCTGAGTGTGACGACCGGACCCAGTCGGCTGAAGCGACGTCCGAGGCGCGTTGTGGCGCGCGGGGATGCGCTGAACGCCGGAGTGTACAGTTAGGGGCGGTCGGTTGCAGGAAAAAGAGCCGTGTTGGTTTTTTCAAAGCGTCGTCCAATGACTCAGCAGCTGCCCTCCTCCTCCTCACAAGAGACGAGCGCAGGACGGGCGCCTGGCGTCTCGTGCGTCCGTGAACGAACATGGACACTTCCACCGGTGAGCGAGCACCGCAGAGCGCGCCCGCCCGCTGGGCCGCGAAGGCGCGCTCCCTCGGGAACGCCGCCAGGGATGGCGTCGCGCCCCTGCGCAAACAGCTCGGCGCGATCAGGGAGCGCGCCGCGGCCGCGGCCGCCGCGCGCGGGCCCATGGTCGCGAGCCTCACCGCCGCCAACGGCGTGGGCGGTGGCGCATCCGCGTCGCATCCACAGGACACGGAACCCGCCACGCAGCTCGGGTTCTTCGGCGCGGGGATGACGGCCATCTGCAGAGCCCCGATCGCGCAAGTCGCGGACGCCGAGATCAAATCGGCCAAAGTCAAAGCAGCCGAGCTCGCCCCGGGCGACGACGCGCGACCGATCCTCATCTCCTCCGTGGAGTTCGACGCGGAAGACCCCGACCTCGCGCAGCTCGCACGATCCGTCGTCACCATCCGACCCAACTTCTCCTACACCGTCGCCGACATCAAAGCTGACGTGCAGAGGATCTACAACACGGGGTACTTCAAAGCCATCGAACCGGAATCCACGGACACACGCGACGGCGTCTCGCTCAAGTTCAAGCTCGTCGCCAACCCCACGGTCCGCGCCGTGGTCCTGAGGGGCTCCTCACAGCTCCCGGTCACCGTCGTGCAGGGCGTCATGAAGCCACAAATCGGCAAAGTGCTCAACAGCAACGCCGTCGTCGCCGCCGCCCGAGAGATGACGCAGTGGTACGAAGCGAAGAAGATCGGCCACGAGTTCGTCAACGTGCAGATCACCCCAGACGGCATCCTCGAGATGGACGTCGTGGAGCCGCAGATTGGACAGGTGGAGGTTCGGTTCATCGATCGCAAAACCCGGGAGCCGTGCGAGGGCAACACCCGACGCGAATACATCTTCCGACATCTCAAGAACATCAAACCCGGCGCCACGCTCTCCGGCCGCATGTCCGACGACATCACCGACTTGACCAACACCAGCGGCTTGGAGAACGTCAACGTCCAGTTCTCCCCGCGGTCGCACGCCGTGGACGGGTCGCCGGTCATGGACGCCATCGTGAACGTCACGGTAAGTTTATTTTGGTTATTTTGGTATTTTGGTTATTTTGGTTATCGTACGTATGGGCAATTGTACTGACGTCGTGTTTTGTTCACAGGAGAAGCAAAAAGCCGGATTCAGCGGCGGCGGCGGTATCAGCGCCAAAGGCTTACAGGAGGGCGGCATGTCCGCGCTCGTCGCGAACGCGGACTACTACAGGCGTAACCTGTTTGGGAAGTGCCAGAACCTGACCGCCCGGGTCGAGCTGTCCCCGTCACCCGGCGGGGGTAAGCCCGACGTGGACGTCAAGGTGTCTCACACCGACCCTTGGATCGGGGATTCGCACCGCACCTCGCGGCGGGTCTTCCTCGACAGCGACAGCACGTCCTTGGAGGCCATCCACGCCAAGGCTGAGCCGTCGGAGGATGACGACGACGCCGACGACGTCGCCGCGGCGGGAGACGGGCCCAAGGCGCTGTACGTGCGCAAGGTCATCTCCGGAGTCGAGTACAGGTGAGTTTCTTTTTTGCGCGGGCAGGGCAATTAGACTGACGGCGCGTGTGTTTTGCTTTGTGCACAGGCGGCCGCTGGCGGCGAGCTGGACCGGGACGTTGAGCGCCACGTACCAACGCGCGTACACCCACGACGACCTCAAGCAGACCTGCCTCCACGACGCGTACAACTCGCCCCTCACGCACAGCGGCCTCGCGCACGACACGACCTTCAACGTGCTATCTAGGTTTGTCTACGAGGGCCGGGGTAAGGACGAGGCGCTGCTGGTGCTCACCGCGGAGCAAGCCGTTCCGGTGCGTACATTGCGTTTGCCATAATCTTTCTCGTACGGGCAATTGTTTGTACTGACTTCAAGTGTCCCTTGTGTAAACACGTACAGGTAACCGCGGATATGCTGTGGTTCAACCGGGTAGTCGTGAGGGCGAGGCGGAAGTTCACCGCGATGGGCGCCACCCTCGAGGTCGCCGCGAAGGGCGGGAACATCATCGGGGACTTACCCCCGTACGAGGCGTTCCAGATCGGCGGCGCGAACAGCGTGCGGGGGTACCCGGAGGGCGGCGTCGGCACCGGACGGTGCGTCTCTTCCCTTCATCTCAAATCTCATCTCATCCCCGCGTGAAGAGAGGCAATCAGACTGAACCGACGCCGCGTTTCGTTTACGTTTACAGGAAATTCATCGTGGGCTCCGCCGAGCTGTCGGTGCCCCTCGCGCCCGACCAGTTCGACGGGTACGTGTTCTTCGACATCGGCAGTGATCTTAAGAGCGGGTCGCAGGTGCTCGGGGACCCGGCGCTGGCGAGGGGTAAGCCCGGCCAGGGCTACGGGTACGGCGCCGGCATCGCGATGCACACGCCGGTGGGACCGATCCGGTTCGAATACGCGTTTTCGGAGAAGGGCGCGGGTCGCATGCACTGCGGGCTTGCGAGGTCGTTCTAACTGAACCTTTTAATAACTTAAGAGTACTCGTAAGTGGTTCCAGTCGTCGACAGACAGACTCGCTCGCGATGATCATATCATATTGCGTCAATTTGCAATTAAAAATACTGGTACACGACGGCGGGGTACGATATCCCATCCACGAGCGCTATTCGCCCGAGACGTGAATCACCACCCCACCGTCTCTCCACCTCTCCTCTAGGTTATTACTCTTACTTGCGCCCGCGCGTCGGGGCATCCGGGTTCTTCAAGTCGAACATATCCTCGAGCGCGTGCATGTTGACGAGCGTTTGGGACACCTGCGCCGGGTCCGTCCCGTCGGATCGAAGCGCCTGCATGGGCCCGTGCAGGAGCTTGTTCACGATCCCGCGGCTCAGCTCCTCCACCGCCTTCATCTGCTTCTTGGTGAGCCCGTCGCCGAGCTTGCCCATCGCCTTCTCGAGCTCCGTCGCGCGGATGGTCTCAGCCTTACCGCGCAGCCGCTTAATCGTGGGCACCGTCTCCAACGAGTCCCTCCACGCCTCGAAGCCAGCCTGCTCCTGCGCGAGCAGCTCCCGGGCCTCATCAGCCGCGCGCTCACGCGCCTCCTTGTTCGCCTCCACCAGCTCCTTCAGGTCGTCGACGTTGTACGCGATCGTGTTGGCGTCGTCGCCGCAATCCGCGTCGACGTTGCGTGGCACGGCGATGTCCACCAGCCTGCGCTTCCCGTCGACGCACGCCGACGCCACGGGCATGGACGCGAGGTCATCTTTGGTGACGATGACGCCGGTGGACGCCGCGGTGAAGATGACGTCGTGCTCGGCGGCGAGGGGCAGGAACTCATCCATCAGCGCCAGCTTGATGTTCGCCTCGGGGAAATCCGCCGCGAGTTCCTCGACCCGTCCGGCGCTTCTGTTCACGATGGTCATCTCGGTGCACCGCTTGGACACGAGGTGCTTGACGAGGAGGCGGGACATCGTACCCGCGCCCACGATCATCACCCGGCACCCGTCGAAGGAGTTGGACGGGAGCTTCATCTGCACCAGCTCGGCGGCGGCGGAGGACACGGAAACGGCGCCCGACGCGATGGAAGTCTCCGATCGCACGCGCTTACCAGCGGTGATCGCAGCCTTGAAGAGGCCGGAGAGGTGCCGCCCGAACCCTTCCACGTTCTCGCCCAGCGCGAAGACGTTCTTAACCTGCGCCAGGATCTGGCCCTCGCCCATGACCACCGAGTCTAGGCCTCCGGAAACCTTGAGAAGGTGCGAGGTGGCGTCTTGGTCCCGGAGCAGAAAGAGGTGCTCGCGGAGTTCGTCGAGCGGGATGCCGCTGTACTGGCTCATCCACTCCTCCACCTCGCGCACGCCGCGGTGCCAGCTCAGGGCCACCACGTAGATCTCCATGCGGTTGCACGTGGAGAGGATACCAGCCTCCTCGACGTGCGGGAAGGACGTCAGCTGTTTGATGGCATCCTCCCACTTGTCTTCGGGCACCGCCATCTTCTCGCGCACCTCGACGGGGCACGTGTGGATGGACAGACCGATGGACACGATCGAGGACTTGGCCTCGGATGCGTAGCCTGCGGATTGGGGTAATGAAGGGTGGATGTCGGTGAGCGTGAAGTGGATAGATATTGGAGTGTGTCGCCGGGTGAGGGGGGGAAAATATACGGAGTTTGCCACGGTGGCACCGGGCGATACGCATGCCGAAAGTGGCGTCGCACGGCGCGTTCTCGCGGGTTCCGCGACGTCGCGACGGTGGAAACCACCCGTGGACGTTCGCGACGTGCTCAAACCCGGTTCGAAACGGTCGCGCGGTCTTCATGAGGCGCGTCACCGGGTGGTATTCGGGGCGGTCAGGAAATGAAACTTACGGGAAGCGCCGCCCATGCTGCGGAACTGCTCGAGCGCCTTGCTGCTGTCGACGGCAGCCGCGGAGACGGGACGGAGGGTGGTGTCCGGACGAGCGTTGTCGTGCGTCGTCGGCGGGGTCACCACGGCCCTGGTCACCGTGTTGCGCGCGGTGCGGAAGGTCGCGCGCCTCGCGCCGGCGCACTTTCCGCCGGTGGCGAAGGCGCTGGATTTCGCCGAGGATCGCTTAGGTTCCATCGCGCGGACGCGACCGGAAAGCGCCATCGCGGGCGCGGCGACGGAGTGAGCGCCCATCGCTGAGTCGTTGAACTAAGCCGCGGTGTTGTTGCGGAAACGCGCCGGACTGTTAGAACCGGTGCGGTGCGTCGGGACGCGTCACGGGACGTGCGCGAGCTCGACGGCGTGAACGGGAATGGTTGAAGATTACCGATAGCGAGGACGTAAACGAGCATGTAAAGCGAGATCCTCGGCCAATCAGGAGGCGTGAAATTGGAGATCCACGATCGAGCAGTTCAAGAATCTACTCGACCAAATCTTGCTAAATCACATTTTTCAAGACTGGTTTTCATACGTTCCGAGGTATTTTTTGACCCCGAAATCGGATGCGTGTCCACCCGGGAAAGGAGAATAAACGCCAGTGTCATCTGTTTCGGAGCTTCCCGCATCACCAGTTTGACGCACCGAATCGCGGGAAGATATTTTTGAGAGAGTTCCAAAAAAGCAGATTCATTCAGATAGGAACAGACAGTACAGTCAGAGCCCGGCCCGATGACAGTGGACACGTATTCTATAAAACCATACGTGGCGGAACCGATTAGCGGTTAGGCCGAGTGGGCACCTGGTCAGCGGGGACGGTTCGGGGTTTCGTATTTGACGACAAACGAAATGGACTCGTACGATCAAACAGTCTGTGTTTTTGTCTTATTCGAAACCTCGTCGTATCCATCACAGCGCGCAGCTCTGCACAACAATCTCAAATCAATCAGAGCATGGGCATGACGTCCTGCGACACCTGCTGGCCCCCCGGCAACAACACCAGGAACGCCAGGAAGATCAACAGCAGCGCACTCCGTTGCCTCGCCTCGTCAACCTCCGTCACGTCATCCTGCGGCGAGAACTCGGGAGTGCGCTGGCAGATCAGCACGTACAGCGCCCACGACAGCGACAAGCTGGACGCGACGATACCGAGCGAGAGGCCGAGGTAGACGCCCAGCGACGTCAGCCCGAGAGCCCTGCGCCCGAACCCGTTCTGGACTACCCGACCGCCGTCGATCTGGCCCACAGGGAGCATGTTCAGCGCCTGGGTCACGAGGCCGCACCTGTGACAGAAGACGTGGGAAGGGGTTGGTCAGCGACGGATCGGGTCGTGTTTTGGATCATTTGGTCATTTGGTTATTCGTACGACGCCGGTTGGAAGTCTTCAGAGTCATGGAAGTGACCCACACGGGCAGCCGGCAAAAGCCACGACGCGGGGAGGACTTTTCAGCCCTTCGCGCCTTGGGTAACTCCGAACAACCTTCGGGGTAAAGTGGTGTATTGTCTTCACGAGACGAGTCCAACCGGCGAAGTGCGGGGGAACCGAGCGGGTGGAAAAAGAATCTTGTGGGAAAAGAATGAAGGCGTACCATCCTGCGATGAACAGCGGGTGCACCATCACCCCCTTGGCCGCCGCGCCCGTATCCCCGAGGAAAATCTCCGAGACGGACCCTAACAGCAGCGACCCGCTGAAGAGCTCGGATGGGATCGGAAGAAGCTCGTTCGGGTCCCCGCCCGCGCTCAGCGCCAAGCCGACAAAGAACAGAGTGGACGCCACCACCGTTCCCGCGATGGGCCCCGCGATGGCCACGTCGAAGATGTCCTCGCGCGTCTTTGGCAGCGATTTGATCTGCGTGATGCTGCCGAACGTGCCGAGCTGGCCGTTGGGAATGAGGAACGGGATGCCGATCTTCACGCCTCGCACGC
>Ga0302114_10000428_pt1 | contig 29509 bp, 13 predicted proteins | sample AG5_Surface_MG_FD_203107 | JGI IMG/M metagenome (GOLD analysis project Ga0302114, IMG submission 203107) | Marine microbial communities from Western Arctic Ocean, Canada - AG5_Surface | ecosystem: Environmental > Aquatic > Marine > Oceanic | place: Canada: Western Arctic Ocean | collected...
TCGACCTGGACTTAGCGAGCAGCAGGTTCGCGGAGCGCGTGTACAGGTCCCTGAAGTGGTGCTCGAAGCACAGCGTCGAGGAGATCGTGCTGATGATCGAGCCGCACGAGGATGATGAGCTCCCGGAGGCTGTGCTCGGCGCGGCGCGGCTGTCGAGGGTCGGAGACGAGACCCCTCGGCCGCTGCCGCCGCTAGTGCCGACGATGGCTCGAGGCGGCGGGGGCGGGTGAATTTTAGTGTAGCGTATACATATGGACAACACATCGTCTCTCTAATGTTAATCGGTGTTCGTTTTACTCCGTCGGTTCGTCCTCCGGGAAGAGCGCGTCGACGAAGCTGACCGGGTCGAAGGTTTGCAGGTCCCCAATCGCCTCCCCGACGCCCACGAACTTGACGGGCACGCCGAGCTCGTCCACGACGCTGACCACCGCCCCGCCCCTCGCGGTCCCGTCCAGCTTGGTGAGGATGATGCCGGTGACGTCCACCATCTTGTTGAACTCCCTCGCCTGGTTCAGCATGTTCAGGCCGGTGGTGCCGTCGAGCACCAACGCGACTTCGTGCGGCGACCCCTCCATGCGCTTGCCGATGGACTTCTTGATCCCCGCGAGCTCGTCCATCAGGTCGCAGTTGGTGTGGAGCCTGCCGGAGGTATCCGCGAGGACGATGTCGATGTCCCCCATCTTGATCGCCTCGTCCACCGCCGTGTAGCACAGCGCGCCGGGCTTCATGCCCTCCTTGTATTCCGCCATGACTCCGTTGGATCGTTCCGCCCACGCCGCGAGTTGCTCGGCGGCGGCGGCGCGGAACGTATCGCCCGGCACGAGCATCACCTTCGCGCCGCTCTCCTCGGCGAAGCGGTGTGAGAGCTTGCCCACCGTCGTGGTCTTCCCGCCGCCGTTGACGCCCACGACCATGATCACCGAGGGTCCGTCGCCGTCGTTGAGACGCAGCGGCGCGGCTCCCTCTTTGCCGTCGTTGGCGCGGACGAGGATGTCCACTATGGCCTTCTTGAGCGCCGCCTTGACCTCCGCGCCGGTCTTGATCTCACCCGCCTCGCACCGCGTCCTGATGACGTCGAGGATGTTCATCGCGGTCGTCGGTCCGAAGTCGACGGACAGGAGGGTGTCCTCGAGCTCATCCAGGGTGTCCTCCAGGCCGTCGATGTTCCACAGCGCCAGGACCTCGTCCATGTAGCTGAGCTTCTCGCGGGTCTTGCTGGTGCCCTTGAACACGCGCTCGAGGTCGCCCTTGGTCTTCTTCGCGAGCACGCTGGTGAGCTTGCCGATGCTGAACTCCGCGCTGACCGTAAGCGAGGCGCCTCTGGATTGGCGATGATGCGTGGCGCGACTCTGGATGCTTCCGACGGAGCGGAAGATTCGCCCGGCGCGCTTGTCGCCGGCGACCAGGTCGGCGGCGCGAACGCACGCCGCGGGGGTGGATGTCACCGCGAACATCGTGGTGTCGTGATGCTCCGTGCGTTTCCCGTGGGCGCCGCGAGGAGTGTCGCGGACGAAGCGCGTCGCGGCTCTTCATCCTTCCATCGTCTCGTCAGCGCGTTTTTTTCAGCAGAGATTTCTCGGTCATCGGCCAATCACAAACTCGCGAGATCAGACTCGATCAGATCTCGAACGGCGCTTTATTATATCCGTCTGAGGGGCACAGCCAACCAGTCTGAGAACGGGTGATAAAGGGGAAATAACTCCCGGTTCAGACCAGACATCCTATCTTGCTGCGGGGCGTTAGAGCCTCGGCTGCCCAGTAATAAAGTGAAAATTCGCCTTTAGCGCCGGCGAGATCGCTGACGCCGCACAGAACTCACGCCGCGAGCGACGGCGACGCGTGCTCAACACACGCTCACAGTCCTTTGGAGTCCTTTGGACCTCCGCGCATCCTTTCGCGCCAGTTCTAGCACGTGAAGATGGCGACTCAGGCGGTTTCCGCCGTCGCCGGCATCGCGCCTCAGCAGGCTGCGCCCGCTCAGTCGGCGAAGCATTCCGGCTTTGCCTCCGGCGGCGTCCGCGTTCCCCGCGTCGCGGGCTTCGCGAACGGCTCCGCTCGCGTCAAGCACGTGACCCGCGCCGAGGCGACCCCCCAGGTGAGCGCCCCGCCCACGCTCGCGCCCCGAGATACCGGCGGAAGTCCGGCAACCTTCCGGCACCAACAACCGTAACCCCAGGGTTCTGGTTTATCCACGATTGTAGCATGCGCGAACGCGGGCGCTGGGCTGGTCCGTTGGGACGCGCGGGCGTCGTGACGCGCGCGGACCGCGTGTTCAGGACGGGACGTTTCCGGTACTCGCCACATGGGGCGTCCCGGAAACGTCCCGACCCCGGCGCGACTTTGGCCGCACGCGACGATTCTCAGCCGTCAATGCCGCCCCTTGGCCCGAGATTTTTTTCCACCCCTCGTCACCAGGCGCTGACCCTCCCGTGTTTTTCCCAACAACCTCCACCGCAGGGCCGCCCGTCTCCGTACCAGTTCGAGAAGGACATGGACCAGCTCGAGTCGCAGCAGAGCGCCCTGGGCCAGGCCCGTCTCGGCGCCTACGGCGTCGTCGTCGGAGGAGCCCTCGCGGTTGGCGCCGCCGCGGGCACCGCCACCGGCTCCAACGCCGCCAAGGCTGTGCTCACCGCGGGTCTCGGCGCGGGTGCCGCCGTCGCCGTCGCGACCGCGGACAAGAAGCGCGTCACCGCCGCGCCCAAGGCGCTCTGGAACGGCATGCTCAACCGCGACCCGGCCACCATCACCAAGGCTGACGTCGACGCCATCGGAGCCAAATTCGGCATGAAGGACATGTCCAAGGACTGCCCCGAGGCTGTCACCGAGCTCTACGACGCCTACCTCCAGTCCATCGTCCCCATGGGCGAGGACCCGGTGCAGGGCTGGGAGCCCGAGGCGCTCCGCAACTTCCGCCAGCAGCTCGGCCTCGAGGATGCCGACGCCGCCAACGCGCACATGGAAGTCGGCCGCCGCCTCTTCCGCAAGCGCATCGAGCTCGGGGACAAGGATGCCGACCTCGAGTCACGCCGCGAGTTCCAGAAGCTCGTCTTCATCTCCACCCGCACATTCGGCGAGAAGCAGGCCAAGTTCCTCCTCCCATGGAACCGCATCTTCCGCGTCTCCGACGCGCAGGTGACGCTCGCCATGAAGGAATCCGCCTCCAACCTCTTCAAGACCCGCGTCGTCGAGTCGGGCGCGATCGATACCCTCGAGTCTGGCGCCCTCGCCGCCGCCAAGGCGTACCAGCAGGAGCTCAACCTCAAGGATGCCGACTGCGCCGAGGTTGTCGAGAAGCTCGCCCAGGACTTTGTCGTCCAGAAAGTCGAAGCGGCTTCCGAGCTCTCGCAGGTTAGGTCCGTCAACTCGGACTTCTCCGAGGCGAACAACCTGCTGGACCAGGTGCTGTCCTACAACAAGAAGATGGCTTCGGGCGGCGATGCCCTGCCCGGGCTCAAGGTTGTCACCCTCGCGGGTTCTTCCTTTGAGGAGAAGAACAGCGAGGCGAACGCCCTCTTCCGCAACTACGTAACCGCGGGTACCGAAGCCGGCGAGTTCTCCGCGGACCTCAAGTCCAACTCCGGCGCCCTCAAGGTGCTGTTCGGCATGGGCAACAAGGAGGCTGAGGAGATTGTCTTGGACGTCACCACCAAGCGGTACCGCGAGCTCCTCCGCGACGCCGTCAAGTCTGGCGAGCTCGACAAGGCGGAGTCCCCCGCCAAGGTTCTCCAGTCCATCTGCGAGAAGCTCCAGTTCCCCCCCGAGGTGGCCGCCGAGGTCAACAAGGAGAACTACCGCACCAAGATGGAGCAGGTGATGGAGAAGAAGATGCTCACCGACGAGGACGTCGAGGCGCTCGGACGCGTCCGCCGCCTGCTCTGCGTCCCGAAGGATGTCGTGGATGAGTGCACGGCGGAAATTTGCGGCGCCGTGTACAAGTCCGCGGTGCTCGGCGCCCTCTCCGTCGGCACCGAGGCGTTCACCCCCGAGCTCCGCGACAGGTGCAAGCGCGCCAAGGATGCCGTGCGACTCACGGATGACATGGCGCTCAGCATTCTCAAGGCTGAGGTTGTCAAGGCGTTCATGGCGTACATCCGCGTCGCGCGCACCAAGCAGAACAAGATTGAGCAGAGCAAGGAGATTCGCAAGATGGTCTACTTCAACAGCACCGTGGTGACCCCGATGGTGTCTGACGTGACCAAGGCGGCTGCCGAGGATGCCGCCAAGGAGCTCGCGGATCTGCTCAAGGAGGCTCAGGCGGCGGCTAAGAAGGAGGAGGCGGATGAGAAGAAGGATGTCGAGGCCAAGGCTGACGAGGAGAAGAAGGAGGAGGGTGAAGAGGCCAAGGACGGGAAGGAGAAGAAGGATGTCGAGGCCAAGGCTGACGGCGAGGAGGCCAAGGAGGGTGACGACAAAAAGGCTGAGGAGGACAAGAAGGAGACTGAGGAGATCGCCGCCAAGATTGAGCAGCCGACGTACCAGAAGGAGATCAACCTCAAGGAGGAGGTTGACAACGTCTCCGCCCAGGGACTCTACCAGGACTACCTCATGTTCTGCATGCAAGGCGACACCGTGAACGCGCCCATGGGCGTGCAGATCACCATCGAGCGCGACCAGTCTGAGTTCACCCGCCTCTCCCAACTCGGCGACATCCTCGGCCTCAACCAGTTCGAGGTTGGCTCCGTGCACAAGGGCCTATCCGACAAGGCGTACCGCGCCCAGGCTGAGCAGATCCTCGGCGACGGCCGCGGCCTCACCGCCGAGCGCACCGAGAAGCTCGCGGAGATCCAGAAGGGCCTCTCCCTCCCCGACGCCGACGCGCAGAAGATCATCAAGGGCATCACGTCCAAGAAGATGCTCCAGGATATGCAGGCGCAGATCGCCATGGGCACCCTCACCATCGCCGACATCCGCAGGATGAAAGACGAGGGCGTCGACATCGAGAACAACATCTCGATGGACAAGCGCATGTCCATGTTCCGCAAGAACGCGGAGAAGCGCCTCACCGACGGCTCTGGCTCCTCCGACCTCTCCGCGCTCACCGATACTCTCCCCGAGGATCTCTCCATCACCAAGGAGAAGGCGCAGAAGGAGCTTCTCAAGATTGCCAACGAGAAGAAGCGCTCCACCATGGTCCAGGCGGTGGCTGAGCTCCGCCAGAAGAAGGTTGACGACGTGATGAAGTCCGCCAAGAACCTCGTCGCGTGCCACGGCGTCGCGCCCGAGTCCAAGCTCGAGTGGGCCGTCGAGGAGGAGCTCAAGGATATCTTCAGCGTCTTTGTCATGAATGGTGCCGGTGCCGAGGAGCAGGAGAAGCTCCAGGCGGCGCTCGGACTCGACGACGCCGTGTGCGCTGACGTCAAGGAGATTGTGGATGCGGGCAAGTTCCAGCTCCAGGCGGACGTCGCTGACGAGGCTCTCTTCTAAACGATCAGAGTATCGAAACGGCTGAAAACCCAGCCGAGATTCTTTGCAGCGAAACAAAACATAACCCTAGCAAACCGCTTTTTCCCTAATACATATCAGCATTTGCAACTTTATTGAACGTACAGCTTGCGTTACACTTGAACAACAATGCAAAGAAAGAATGATCCCGCAACCCCCCCGCGTGTTTACTCTTCCCAAAGCGCCGAGCCGGTTTCCTCTCTGTCAAACACCGCCAGCGTCTCGATGTGGTCAGACCCGGGAAAGAAGTTAAAACCCTCGCAGTGGGTCAGTCGCCACTGGCCAGACTCGATGAGCGCGTCGCAGTCCCTCTGGAACGCGCTGAAGCCGCAGCTGAGATATATCAGCCGCGACAGGCGCGCGGGGGGCGCGGGAAACTTAACAGTCGGTTGCGCCGGTTTCGCCTCCTCTTTTTTCTCTTTTTTCTTGGGGGCGGCTTCAGCCTTGACAGCCGCCTGGCTCGCGTTCTTCGCCTTCGCCTTCTTCTTCTTCCGCGCCCGTCGCTTCGCCGCCCTCGTCATCGGCTTCTTCTCCTCTTTCACGACCGGCTTCTTTTCCTCGCGTCCAGCCGCCGCCGCCGCCGAGGAAGCCGCCTCGTCGACTCCCTCGTCTCCCCCATCCGCTTTGGTCGGCGCCGCCGTTCCGCCCGTCAGCGCCGCGACGGTCCTCGGATCCAGACCCTGCCTCGGCGGGTCCACGATCATCACGTCCGCGTCCCGCACCGCGTCGCGGCACACGTCCTCGGCCCGCGAGATCACCATCGAGACCCTTTTCTGGACACTCTCCGGAAGCCGCGACCTACTCGCCTCGAACGTCTCCGCGGCGGCGCCGACGATCTCGACGCATCGCACCGACCCGCCGTCCTCGTCCTCTCCCTGCGTCATCGTGGCCGCGATGGACAGACCGATGGGACCCGCGCCCGCGTACAGCTCGGACACGGCGGCGTCCTTGAACACCAAGCCGCGGATCCGCGCGAGCGCCGCGTCGAACGCGCCGGCGTTGGCCTGCGCGAACGACGCGGGCGTGAGCGCCACCTCAGCGTCGCCGTGCCCGCTCCACGCGAACCGATCCCCTTTGAGGTGCGTCCAGTGCGGTGACGTGATCGTGTTCCCCACGGCGTCGTTCCAGTTGACCCAGACGGAGTGCACGCGCATGCCGTTCGGGGGTTCGATATCCCCGGGGCTGTCCGCGCTGTTACTGTTCCAGAGCTTGAGCGCCAACGCGATCGCCCTCGGCGCTGACATCGGCCCGGATTCCGCGGTGGGCGCCGGGGCGTTCCACACGAGCGCGACCTGCACCGCGGCGTCGGGGTCGAGGTCCGCGCGGCATCCGTCGCGACCGACCGCGGTGAGCTGGACGTATCGAAGCTCGCCCTCGCCCGTGGTTTCGTCGTACGCTCGGATGCCCGCGCGGGAACACGCCTCGGCGATGAGCGCCGCGGCGTCGTTGAGCCTCGGGTGCTGCACGACGCAGTGAGGGATCTCGACGAGGTCGTGCGAGCCGCGCGCGAAGAGCCCGAGGGCGAGCTTTTGCCCGCCGTTTGTGTCGTCCGGGACCATCCGGGCGGCGAGTCTCGCCCTGATTCTCCATCCAGTCACGTCGCCGGTGGCGCACTCGAACGCGTCCACGCCGTGGCTCTTCGCGAAGTACTCGCGCGCCCTTCGCAGCTCGGGGAAGTCGTCGAGGTTCGCGGAGCTGGAGCATCCGGAGCAGGTATCGAAGTGCGGGCATCCGAGCGAGAACGCGTCTTCCGTCGGGGCGGTCGCCGCGATCGCGCGAGTCTCGGCCACATCGGAAACCACGACGACAGCCCGTCTGATGGGGGACTCGCCCCGCTTCGGAGCTCGCGCCTTGGACGCTTTCCTGGACGAATTGGCGCGCCGAGGAGATCGGGCATCGTGCTCGCCGGATCGGCACCAAACGCGGCTCCCCACCGCCAGCATCGGCGCCATCACGCGTCCTTCCGACCGAAGGCCGCGCCTCCGAGAATAATCGACTTGACAGTGCATCGTGAGTTGGCATCGAACAGACGCAGGTGGCGATTTCGCATTGGCCCCTCCAACACTCGGCGCCACTCCAACACTCGGTCGGACACGCTTCAGTCCCAACAGGCAAATAGTTTGACAAGTTTTAGGCGAGGACGGTTGCAACATCGTCGCAAAAAAATCGTCCGAAAAAGCCCGCGCTCAAGACGGATTTGGCGGGCAGACTCGGGGGCTCATCGAGAGACCGATGTCCGGGTTGCCCCATGACCCCAAGCTGACGAAGCTGAGCAGATGGTGCTTGCCGGACCCGTGGGACACCTTCGTCGCCGCGTCGTGCTCCTACTTCTGCTTCGGCGGTCCCTTCGTCGTCGCGGGCGCCGCGCTCATTCCTTTCCTGTTCGTCCTCCCCGTGGTGTTCGCGTGGTGGATCGTCGCGGAAGGGGCGTGGCTGGTGCGTCGGCGGTACCTGCGTCAACGGCACGAGACCTTCACGCCCGCGCCCGATAACCCGGCGAGGCGCAAGCAGATGGAGCGGATGCTGCTGATGAAGGACGACGTCATCCCCGACTTTCGCGAGTTCCTGCGCGAGTGGTTCCGCGGCGCCGACCCGCGGCTCATCCGGCGCGAGAACGTGCGGGAGTTCGTGCGGTACGGCTTCTACGGAGGTATGGACGGCCCGCTGGGCCAGGCGGAGGAGGAGGAGATCGAGTGGTGGATCGGCGAGGTGGAGCACACCTGGGGCATCGCATTCGAACCCGGACGGACGGACGGCCTGAAGTTCATGGCGCACATGAGGGAACCGCTACGGGTCTTTCACCAACCCCTGCTCTACTACGCGTACTCGCACTGCGCCGAGTCACTCGCGGGGTTGGTCCTGCGGTGTTGGGGGTTCACCTGGCACAAGTGCGGGGATACCGGCGTGACGTACTGGCTCAGGCTCGGGTCCAAGCCACTGCGCACGCCGTCGAGGACGCCGTCGCCGGGGCTAACGCCGAGCTCATCGTACGAAGCGTTCCTGAACGATACCGCCAACGGAGATACCGCCGGTGATGGGGCATTGAACGGCTCGAACGGCGTCAACGGAGTCAACGACCCGAACGACTCGCCTCCGATCGAGCGACAGTTCCGCGGTGAACCGTGTTCCGTGTGCGGTGGCGTGGACAACAGGACGCCGAAGTACCAAGGCGGCTGGATCAAGCGAACGATCTTCCGCAGGGGCGGCGGCGGTTGGGGCGATAACCGCAAGTGCTTCGCCGGGTGCGCGCCGCGACGCGCGCGGCTCAGCGATGGGACCAGGCTGATGACGCGGGAGAACGATGCGACGACGCCGACGTGGGCGCCAACCCCCGCGCCCGCGCCGACGCCGCTCGTGTTCCTCCACGGCTTAGGCATCGGCCTCCCGCCGTACCTGTGGACGGTGGCGCACGCTCTGCGGGCTCGAGCGGATAGGCCGATCGCGCTGGTGTGCCTGCCGGAGATTTCCATGCGCGCGGTGACCCGCGTGCCGTCGCCCGACGACCTGGTGGACGCGGTGGAGAACCTGTGCAGGAGGCACGCGCTGCAGCGGCCGTGTTTGCTGGGGCATTCCTTTGGTTCTTTTTTGGTCGCGAGGGCGTGCCAGCGGTCGAAAGTCGCCGCGGTTGTCATGATCGACCCGGTGTCGTCGTGCCTGATGCTGCCGGCGGTGGTGTCGCGGGTGATGTACCAGCTGGATGACAGGTGGCGTGAGCTGATTGGCCGGGAGAGCGCCGGGATGGAGGCGGTGGACCCGGAGGCTAAGCGCGCTCTCGGCTTGTCCCGTCGCGGCGCCGGCGGGGTCTTCTCGCGCAACGTCTCCGTTCGCGACAAGGCTGAGCTCGTGACCAGGTACCTCTTCACTCTCGCGCGGGACTGGTTCGTGGTCAAGGAGCTCAGCGCGACTGTAGCGCTGTGCAGGCAGTTCTGGTGGTTCCAGGTGTGCGCCTTTGCGGAGGATTTACCGGAGAAGACGCTTATGGTGTTGCAGTCTTACGACGCCATCCTGGACGCGGAGAGGATCGCACGGCACGCGCTGCACAGGGAGTCCGCGGACGTGCTTTGGGTGGAGGGGTTCTCGCACGGGGAGATCTTGGGGCCGCAAGGGTTCGAGGCGAGGAAGCAGCTCCTGGAATTTATCCAGAACCTCGACGGGAAATGAGATTTATTATTTTCTCAACTGTATCAACTCGAGCCGTCGAGCGCCAACACTGTAATCAAATGACGAGTGCGCTGAAAAACTAACTCACGTGATCGTGTCCGCGTGACCGCCGCCCGCGTAACCCGTGAAGTCCCACCCCGTCGCCCCCGCGCCGCCCCACGGCCTGAAGTAATTTCGCAACTGCCGGGCGCGGCACTGCCGGCCAACCTCCAGGTTGAGCTTCGTCACCGTGCACCCCTCGCGCATGGCGACGTCGGGCGCGAGCTCCGGGTGCAAGATCTTCGCGAGCAGCTCCACGCCGTTGACCAGCCTCGGCCCCGCGCGCGAGAACAACACGTGGTGCACCACGTACACCTCCCTGGACCGCACCGCGGGTAACGCCCAGAACCCGGGCTGCGACGCCAGTCTGTCGAGTTCGTCCAGGGTATCCTCCGGGGACTGAGACACGCACGGCGCGAGTATGAGAACCTCGGGCGCGTAGCTGAGCACCTGCTCCCACCTGAGCCCCGCGGCGGGTGCGCCTGGTTCCTGCAGCTCGTCCACGCCCCCCGCGAGGTGTTTCATCTCCGGGAGCCAGTGCCCGCCGACGGCCAAGGGTCTCAGTCCCTCGAGGGATAAAACCTTGGGCCGGCGCCTGGCGGCCGCGACGGCGGCGGTGACCGCGCGGAGCCTCGCGCGGAGCGACCCGACGAGCGCGACCGCCGCGTCCTCCTCGCCCGCCGCTGTACCCACCTGCACGATGACGTCCAACACCTCGGAGAGCCTCTGCGGGTCCATGGCGAGCACGCCGGTGTCGTGGCTTAGCTCCCCGGATTTTCCAGAGTCGGACCCGGCCGCGTCCGCCTCGCCGCCGTTGTGCGAGTGCGCGCCGAGGAGCCCGGCGGAGACGAGCGCGCGGGCGACGACGCTGTCGCCGCCGGGCCCGGCCGCGCCGCACCGCTCGCACGCGTCCTGCGTGAGCACCAAACCCGGCCGAGTTCGCCGGAGCCACTCCACGTCCACGGACATCCCCGGGAGCGCCGCGCTCGGGGAGTTTGAGCTGTCCAGCTGCTTGTTCGCGCTGGTCATCAGGCTCCCGATGCTCTGCGGCCGGCTCATGCCGCCCTGCTTAGTGTTTCGTACCTTGGTGTTGGATCGGAGGACGATCGGGAAGGCCCTGGCGACGGACGGCGGGAAGTTGCACCGATCCGTCACGCACACCAGCCTGGACTGTAACCCCAACGCGTGGATAATCTCAGTCGCCGCGGGGGTGAGCGACGCGATGGTGCACGTCCGACTCGGCGGGGGCTGGGGCACCGCGGACGGCGTGTGAAGGTGCCCGAGCGTGTCCTCGAGATACCCGAGGTCGTCGTTGGAGCCGCCCAGGCCCAGGGGCGGGGGGAACGAGAGCAACGCCTCGTGGTCAAGAAAATCCGGAACCGATCCGCGACGCGCCGGCGTCGAAGCGCCGCCGCCCAGGCTCGCGTTGGATGAGGAGGATCGAAGCATCGATGGGGTACCACCACCGCTCGAGCTCTTCATCATCCCCATCCGCGTATCGTCCATCGGCCCGTGGTCCTCGCTGTGCGTGCGCCTGTGCCGGTTGAGAGCTCGGTCGTTGAGAGCCCGGTCGGATCCGCCGGCGCTCATCGGCGATGCGCCGGATTCGTGACCGTACTCGTCCGTCTCGCCGTTCATCTGATTGATGGACGTACCGCTGCCCAGGGCACCCAAGGACACACCCATGTTCCCGCCGTGTGACGACATCTCGCTCATGGAATCGGTGCTCTTCACGCGCGGCATCGAAATCTTGTATGAACCCGGCGTGGACGGGACAACCGGCGGGAGCTTCCTCGCCGCCGCCGCCGCTTTCAGCGCCGCCTCCGCCGCCGCCGCGGGGACCCCTTTGCACACGTCCACGAAGTGACGCGCCATCTCGGGGGACTCGCCCCAGTGCAGCCGGGCGTACGACATCAGCACGTTGCGCCACGCGTACCCTTCCACGCGACCGACGGCTTCCCAGTGGTTAGCGGACGGCCCCGGCTCGGGCGCTGCGTCCCCCGCGACGTCACCCACCCCCCCGTCGCCTTTGACCCCGGGTCCCTCGCCCACGCCCACGTTCCCACACCACGCCTCCTCAGGCGGCCGCACGTCGTACGCACCGAACCAGCCGGACTGACCCGGGCCGTCCCCGAGCGGCGGCTCCGCGACAATCTCCGAGTTTCGGTGCACCCGGCCCCGAGCCCTGGCGCCCGCCGGAAACAACGGACACCCGTGCCGCACCGTGATCTCCGCGTAACTGGACGCGGGAGCCGCGGCGACGCGCGTCGAGAAGGGCGCCAGGCCGCACATGGGACGCGGTTGCGCGCCCTGGTCACGGCTTATGAGCGCCTGCGACAGGAACATCAACCCGCCGCACTCGCCGTAGATGACCCCGCCGCCCGCCGCGAACGCGGTGATCGCCGCTCGAAGACTTCGGTTCCCCGTGAGTTCCTGCGCGTACATCTCGGGATACCCACCGCCGAACAAGATGCCCTTGCACCCTTGCGGGAGGGAGTCACCGGCGATGGGCGAGAACGGCACAAGATCCGCGCCGTACTCGCGCAGTAACGCCAGGTTCTCGCGGTAGTAGTGGCAGAACGCGGCGTCCCTGGCGACGCCCACGCGAACCGTGTTTGAGAAGAGGGGCCGCGGTATGAGATGCGACGCGCCGTTGCCCACGCCCCGGCCCAACCGCGCGACCACCCCGCCCACGAGTGCACGCCCGAAGGAGTGCTCCTTCTTCGGGGTGTTTGTCCTAAGGGGCGAACCCGCGTGGGATCCCGAGCCGGCTCGTTTGGGCGACTCGGGTATCACCGGGAACTTGTTGCGGTCCTTGCCGCCGAAGCTGTCCAGCCGGTCGGGCGCCGTCTTAGTCCGCAGTCCGACGGGCCCCTCCGCTGTCTTGACGCCGGCGTTCTCGGACGCGGCTCCCTCCTTTACGTTCCCGTCGTCGTCCAAGCTCAGCCGACGCGCGCCGAAGGAAGCCTCCCACAGGACCGCCTCCCCCTCCCCCCGTACGCCCTCGACCCCGTTTGGATCAGAACTCGAACCCGCCTCCTCTCCTACACCGGCCTGTGCCCCCGAGGCTCCAACGGCCACGGCCTCCTCCTCTTCGACGTGGGTGTCCTCCAGGGGCCCCGTGAACTCCCACGCCGCGTTCATCACGGCCGTCAAGTCCACCGTCTTACCGACGACGTCCGCGAGCTGCGCTGCGACCCCGGTGACGAAATTTGGATCGCCGGATTCCTTCTCCATTCCGATCTCTCGCGTCTTGCCCTTGAACGCGTCGTCGTTCCCGCCTTTCTTCGACTCGCTCTCCTTATCGATGAGGTGGCTGGCGTACGGGTTGCGGCTGCCGCCCACGGACGCGGCGCCGCCGGCGTCCAGCGCGGCGGCCGCCTTGGCCGCGGCGGCGGCGAGCGCGGAGTGCGGTCCTTGCCCTTCGTCTCTGAGCATCCCGAGCCCGGCGTCGTCCCTGCGCAGCGCGCCGAAGATGGGCGCGCCGATGCCGGCGTTCTCGATGGAGTCGCGGATGAGCTTCTCGTGCGAGGCGTCCTTGGTCTTGTTCAGGATGACGCCCGCGATCGGGAGTTCGTCGTCGAAGGCGAGGTGGCCTTTGAGGAGCGCAGCGGCGGATCGCGCGGGGAGCCCGTCGCAGTCGAGGACGAGGACGACGGGCGCGCCGAGCCACTTGGCGAGCTGTCCGGTGCTGCCCTCTTCGTCGCCGAAGGTTCCGTCGTAGAGCCCGTCGCCGCCCTCGACGACGGCGACGTCCGCGTCCCCCGCGAGCCTCTGCGCGACGGACAGGTTGTGCTCCTTCGTGAGCATCCACCCGTCGAGGTTGTAGCTGGGCTTGCCGGTGGCGGCCTCGTGCAGGAGCGGGTCCAGGAGGTCGGGTCCCACCTTGAAGCCCTGGACGCGTAGGCCGCGCTGGCGGAGGGCCGCCATCAAGCCGACCGTGACGGTGGACTTGCCCACGCCCGCCTGCATACCCCCGACCACGATGACCTTGCAGCCTCCCATCTTGCTTTCAATTCGTCCCTTCGAGTTCGCCTCCTATCGGTCCGCCATCTTGGGCTCGATCGTTATTTCGGTGCGGTGCGAGCGTCCGCGCGGTGGTCAGTGGTGCTTAATGGCGACCCCAGCGTGGCGCTCGTGTGAGTCCGCTGGTATGAGGTCAGCGTGCGCTCTCTCGACCTTGCTCTCCTTCTCGCAAACCTTTTAAAAGTCGTGGAAAGATTTCTCGGAGATCGGTTAACATTTTAATTACGGGGCATGGACAACTATTTGCCCTGAGAACTACGTAATTCATTTTTTACCATATGAACAGTTAGTGAGAATGTCAATTTCATTCCGGAAGTTATCCACTTTCGACGTCATCACCCAAAGTACTTTTCAGGCCGGAAGGACCGGTGCCGGACGACACATTCAGAGGTCCGCGAGGAGTCGCGTAAGAACCATGCTTGCTTTCTCTCTCTCCGCGCGCGCGGCTGTTGCCACCCGCGTCGCCACCCCGGTGCAGCAGAGGCGTGGTGAGTTCCCGCGACGTCACACCGGCGCATTCCCGGCCGTGGTCCGGCAAAATCTTTTGGCTTTGGGGTTAGGGTTTGGGCGATGCCGAGCCCCCGCGCGGGCCGGAAAGCACGACGTCGATGCGACACAGACGCGATGACCCGACGCGAGGGCCCGCGTCAGCATCGATGCCGGTGTTTTCTTCCCACGCGGCGCGCTCCTGGCTCGTCAACACCCACGCGTCGACCGCCTCGCGCGGTCGCGTCGCACCCGCATCTCACTCGGCTTTCATGCTCGGGTTATCCACGGAGGGTCCACGTTGGCTGGCGCACGCGCGCCCCGCGCTCGACATCCCGCGCCCGATTGAACCGCACGACTCACCCCCACACGACTCCGACTCTGACATTCGTCCACCACCCCTTTCTCCCCCCATCGATCCAGCCACCTCGTCCACCCAGGTCGTGGCCAAGGTCACCCCCAAGGAGGCTCGTCGCCAGAAGCGCCACACGAAGATTCGCTCCAAGCTCTCCGGCACCCCCGACCGCCCCCGCATCTCCGTCTACCGCTCCAACCAGCACACGTACGTGCAGGTGATCGACGACGAGAACCAGACCACCCTGTGCGCCGTGGGCACCATGTCCCCCAAGATCAAGGAGGTGATTGGCACCGAGGAGTGGAAGACCAAGACCGTGGCGGCGGCTTCCGAGGTTGGCAAGGCGTTGGGCGCCATGTGCGTCGAGAAGGGTATCAAGAAGGCGGTGTTCGATCGCGGCGGGTTCGTGTACCACGGGCGCGTCAAGGCGGTCGCGGAGGCGGCGCGTGAGGCGGGCATGGAGTTTTAAGCGAGAACGAACGGGCGGCGATGTTCGCAAAGGCGTGGTGAGCGATTTGTTGTTTCGCGGGATTCAAAGGCGAGAGCGCCACCTCGAGGACGACCGGACTAGCCGGCCGTCGAGGAGGACGGGGAGGTTCCCGCGAGCACCAAACGTCGCGAACACGCGGAGCGTATCATAAATTCTTTCGCGTATCTATCCTAGGCATGTTGATATCGAGTGTATACTCAAAGAACCGAGCAAAAGACTCTCCCGTCGTTATCCAGAAAAGTGGATTTGTTGGCTCAGTCTATTTACTCAACGAAATGACTGGAGCAAATGAGGCCACCCGTCGTCCGAGTTTATCTGGTTGCAATCGATCGCCCTCCCCGAGGAGAACGTCACACGGAGCCTCCACGCCCCCGATACAACACCGTTCCGAACGATGGCGTCCACCTTTGTCGGTGCCCCCACCGCTCTGCGTGCGCGTGTCGCGCCCCGCCGCGGCTCCCGCGACGCGCGCGCGCTCACCCGCGCCGATGCCTCCGCGCAGGCTGTCCCCGCGGTGACCCCTTCCACGGTGGGCTCTCGCTGCGGCTCCGCCTCCGTCAAGGGCACCGTGCGCAAGCAGAACGAGGACCGCTTCGCCTCTTACGTGAGTTTCCCCGCACATCGACGCGATATCCAGCGCGCATGTGGCCCGAACATCCCACTTATAACATCCCCGACCCGCGGACCGACTGATGACGTTTGGTGGACCGTCGCTCGTGATCGTGAAATATCGGCTCTGACCCGCGCCTCCGCTCCCTTACCCGGTCCCCAACAGACCAACCCCAACGCCAAGGACGGCTCGCCTTACGCCATCTACGGCGTCTACGACGGCCACGGCGGCTTCGCCGTCTCCCAGTGGCTCACCGATAACCTCGCCAACTTCATCTGCGAGGAGTGGCCCAAGGCTGACTTTTGCCTCGAGGCGCTGTCGCAGGCGTGCCTCCGCGCGGACTATGACCTCATCCAGCCCCCGCCCGGTTTCTTCGGCGCGTTCGGCGAGCGCGGCGTCGGCGGCGCCAAGTGCGGATCCACCGCGGTCACCGCCCTCCTCTTCGAGCAGGGCGGCAAGCCGTGCCTCGCCACCGCCAACGTGGGCGACGCTCGCATTCTCCTCGTCCGCGACGGCAAGGCTGTACAGCTGTCCGTCGACCACGTCCCCGACGACGAGGCTGAGCGCAAGAGGATCGACCGCGGTAACCCTAACCTGCGGAAGTCGCTGGTGACGTTCACGGAGGGGAGCTGGCGCGTCGGCGGCGTCCTCGCGCTCTCCCGAGCGTTTGGCGACGCGTTCCTGAAGGAATCCGGGCGCTTCGAGGGCCTCGGCGAGCGCAACGCGGACTACGGCTCCGGGTTCGGCCTGAACGCGGAGCCCGACTGCGCCATCGAGCAGCTCAGCGATTTGGACAGCTGGGTCATGCTCTCCTCCGACGGGCTCTTCGCCAACGACGAGCGCGGCGGCGGCGGTGGGTTCGAGAACCAGGAGATTGCCGACTTTCTCCTCGCCGCGCCGGCGGACGCGTCCCCGGAGAGCCTCGCGAAGGAGCTGTGCAGCATGGCCGTGTCCAAGGGCAGCACCGATGACGTGACAGTGACCCTCATGAGGCTTTAAGTGCGCTTTAAAGAGAAGAGGAGAGAGGGTGGGGGTGGAAAAATAAATTTCAGGAGCTCGACGCCTCGGCTCGACGGAGGGTTTCGGGCACGAGGCGCGGCACATCGGGCGGAGTTAGTCCAGAGGCACGCGCGCCGTGGGTACTTCGCGACATTGTTTCATAATATTATCGCAGCCAATCGATAAAGCGGTGTGTGTCGTCGCGGAGAATCGAGGAGCGTCGACGGGGTGGCCCGAGAGAAAACACACTCCAACCGTCACGATTTCTCCGCGTCACGTGATCACGTGTCACAGCCTCGGACCGAGTGTACACCTCATCATCGGTGATAAAATGACGATCTCGGCAACCGTCGGGCCACACTCTAACGAGCGCAGTTCTATTGTACCGACGAGAACATGGCATCCATCGCCGCTGCCCCCGCGGGCCTCTTCGCCCGCCGCGCCGCCTTCAACGGCCTGACCGTCAGGTGCGCCACCTTCCCGTCGCGTCACAGACCGGCACCGTTGATCTCAAATTTCTCCACCCGCACCAGCTCTGACCGTGCAGTCAAATATCTTCTCCCCCTCCACGTAGGCCCCGCGCCGTCGCGCGCGCCGTCCCCGCGACTCGCCTCGCGCCCGTCGCAGCTCTCAAGAAGGATGACGAGTGGGAGACCCAGAAGGCTAACCCCGCGTTCAACATGGCGCTCGCCGCGATGGTCGCCGGCAGCGTCTTCGTCTCGGATGTGGTCGCCCCCGAGTACGCGGAGGCTGCGAGGTCGGGCGGCAGGATGGGCGGTTCCTCCTTCCGCTCCGCCCCGCGCATGGCGCCCCGCGGTGGCATGGGCGGTCAGTCCCGCCAGGCGCCCCCTCCCGGCGCCATGCGCGGCGGCATGGGCATGGGCATGCCCATGATCATGCCCATGCCGATGTTCAGCCCCTTTGGATTCGGTTTCGGGTTCGGCGGCCTGTCCTTCATCTTCAACATCCTCATCTTCCTCTGGGTGGCCAACTTCTTCATGAGCTTCGTGTCCAGCCTCACCTCGGGCAACGACCAGCAGCGCAGGGACGACGACGACCGATTCTAATCGTTCAGAGTCCTCTATTAGCGCGCAAAAACTAGCCATGTAATACCGTCTGTTTCCTTTTCAAGTGACTCTTTTCGTCGGCGTTGTCGCCCGTGCTATTCTATTCGTACACTCTCTCCGCGTTGTTTGTCATCGTGTCTCAGTTCCAGCTCATCCACCACACGTACATCCTCCCCAGGTTCGACCTCGACACCGCCTCTTCGATCAACCGCCTCGCCTGCCCCTGGCACGACAGCGGCAGCGACGGCGCGGCGCCCACGCCGACCACCACGCCCTCCAGCCTACTCCGGATCTTCTCGAGCTGCTCCTTGGCCCGGCCCGTGTCCGCCGCGTCGCTGTGCCCCTTCGCCTTGCTCCCCTTCGTCCACTCCACCAACGGATCGTGAACGAACGTCTCGAGCACCGACATCAACGCCTCCCTGTGCGATCGAAGCACGCCTAGGGTAATCTCGCAGACGCGCATGAAAGTCCCTTCGTAGCCCGCGGCGCCGAGCCCGTCGACTATGTTCTGCGTCAGCCGGAACGGAACCATCTCGGGCGTCTCGAGCTCTAGACCCTTATCGAACAGGCACGAGAAGTCCACGTGGACGCAATCACCGGATTCCTGATCCAGCAAGATGTTCTCACCGTGTCGGTCACCGAGACCGACGACGTGGCCCACCATGGACCACACGGCGGCTGTGTGCGCAAACGCGGTTCGTGCGCCGTGCCAAGCCGCCGGTCTGTCCTTCCACCGGTTGAGGAACCAGCGGTGGAGCACGGGGGGAAACTTCTTGAGAATCTCGTTCATCCACGTCGTCGGGGTGGGCTTAAGGCGCTCGTGCATGCGCTTGACGTCGCCCAAGGTCTGCTTCGTGTAGATCCCGTCCTGGACGTAGAGCGCCTGGATGACGTGCCGTAGCCCGGTTGTGTTTGGGACCCATTCGATGATGCCGTTGTCCTCGTTGAGGGGCATCACGGCGAAGGTTCGGAGGTAGAGGCGGCGCTTGCGGCTGGACGGGTCCCGTGCCAGCAAGCGGTTGAGCATGGTGGTGAACTCCATCATTCGCAGATCCTTTCGTAGGTCATCCTTGGGCTTGCACAGGAAGGCGTACTTTTGCCCGTCGGATCCGACGATTGTCAGCTTCTTCGGCTTTTGCAGCGACGCCAGCACGGTCACCTCGTCCTCGATACTCGCGATCGTGGCCACGTCCTGGTTGAACGCGGACCACTCGACGACGGATGGCACGAGGTGCTTGTTAGCGGCGTTGCGCATGGTGGGCGGGGGCAGACTCGGGGTGAGCGCCACCTGCCCCGGCACCATCACCTGACACGGCGTCAGGCGCTTCAGCGGGGCAAACTCCGTCTTGACCGAGAACGTCTTCGCCGGTCGGTTGTTCGGACCGTTCTTGGGCTGGAACGCGCACACGCGTATGAGCTGATCGGCGAGTGCGTCGGACTGGTCGAAGAGCGGGCGCAGCGCGGGAGGGGCTGTCTCCTTGGCGCGTTCCATGATCTTCTCCGCCGCCTGCGCTCGACCTGGATCCTTGCTGCGCTTCATCGATACCATCGACCACAGCACGTGGTTCGGAAAGTGCTTCACCAGGCGGTACAACATCTCACGGACCAAGTTGCTCACCTCTTGGTGCGGGTGGCACAGCCGCGAGGTGAGCTGCGGCAGCGCGGGGAGCCACACGTACAGCGGCAGAGACTGCGCAAACGACTTCAAGTCGCTGGTCACCTTCAGCGCAACCTTTCGATCCTTTTGTTGCTCCGGCGTGAGCTGCTGCCGGCGGTCCTTGGCCTCGTGCGCCGCGGCGAGCGCCCCGATATCGAACCACAGCGTCAACATGCGGGGTAGGGACTCGTACACGTGCCTGTGCCCGTACCTGAGGGACGTGGCGTAAAACTTGATGACGTCCTCGACGTAATCGATGGATTTTTCATCCACGTCGTAGTTGCGTCGCTGCCGCGTCGTCTCCGATCCGCCTTGAGCCGCGCGCTGCTGCTCACGCCGCGTGGCATCCTTGTACAGGTCATCCATCCACTTGGCGGCGTGGAAGTTGGCCTTCTCGGAGAACTTCTGGTGGCTCAGGACGCTCTTGTAAACCTCCTGCAGCTCCTTCTTCTGCTTCTGGCCCGTCGCCGCGCTCCACCTCGCCAGTCGAAGCTGCGCGCTGGACGACGTCTTCGGGTCCGCGTTGGTCAGCGCCGGGTCGTTCAACGCCTCCTGGATCTCGACCACGGCCCTGTACTGCTTACCGGAGGCCCACAGCAGCTTAGCCTGCTCCACCGCGAGCGCCATCCCTGGGGACGGTCGCCCGTCGCCGTCGCGGGCTAGCGGGTTGAGGTCATCGGCGACACCCTCGAGCGCGGCTCTCGCCTCCAACAGCGCGAGCTGCGCCGCGCCGTGGTGGCCGCTGGACCTGCACAACTTGGCCTGCGCGAGCCACGTGTACGCAGCCGCGTTCTTAGCGTCCAGGGCGTTGTACGTGGCGCGGCGGAGCGCGAGGATCGGCTCGCGGGTCGCCAGCGCCGTCGGAGTCAACTCCAGCCTCGTCTCCCAATCCGCGAGCAGATCGACACCCTTCACCGCGCCCCTCCCGCGGCCCTCGGTTACGTTCTCTAGCGAGGTCACCGCCGCCATGGCCTCCTCCGCCTCGCGGAGTAGGTGAAGCTGCACGATCGTCGGGTGCGCGCGGCGGTACGAGCCCTCCATCGCGGCGGCGGCGAGGGGCGTGATCACCGCATCCCGCGCCGCCGTCGCCGCGCGCGCCACCCCCGCGGCGTCGCGCCTGTGCAGCGCGAGGAGAACCCTGCCGACCGCGGCTTCGCCCCCGGGCCGCCCGTGCTCGCCGCCGAACCCGCCACCCGCGTGGGTTCCGACCTGCGCGCCGCCGCCGAACCCGCCGGCGTCGTCGAGGACGCCGAGGAAACCCGTGAGCGAATCCCACCGCCCGAGCCGCCAAGCCGCGGCGGCGCCAGCCTCCGCCAGCTCCGCGCTCGCCGCGGGTCTCTGCGTGATCAGCGCGTCAGCCTCGCGCTCGAGCGCCCTGAGGTGCCCCAGCCCCTGCAGGCACCGCAGTCGGCCCCACTCCGCGGCGTCCAGCGCCGCCGTCGGCTTTGCGTCCGGCCCGCGGCGCTGCAGGGCGGATTCGTAGTGCGTCAGCGCCTCGGTCCACTCGCCGTTTTGCTCGTGCTGCAGCAGCGCGTCCTCCGCGCGACGCCTCGCCGCGGCCGCCGCGTTCAGCGACGGATCCGTGACGGAAACCCCCGCGGGTTTATTTACGTCGAGGTCCGTCTCGTCGGTCCCGTCTTTTTTCTCGAGCGGCCTCGGTCGGGACCTCAACCGGGAGATGGCCTGCACCGCGTCGGGCTCGGCGAGGCCCTGGTGCGTGGCGGCGAGAAAGGCTGCTGACGCGTCGTCCAGACCGCCACCCTCGGGGTAATCGCGCAGCGACGCCTGGTTAATGACATTCTTGGCGGCACGGAGGTGATCCTCAAAGTAGAGCAGGGCTCTCGCGGGCGCGCCGCATCGTAGCGCCGCCCGCGCGAGCAACTCGCGCGGCACCGAATCCAAAAGGCCCTTGACCGCGTCCACCGTTCGACGGTGCGAGTCGTCCTTGGCGACGTCGGCGTCCTCGGACCACTGCGTGAGCTGGTCGAGGAGTGTAAACACGGCTTGCGCGGCGAGCTCGGCTTGTTCACCGTGAAGCGACTTGCTCTGCGTGGTGTCCAAGGCGGTCCACGCGGCGCCCGCCGCGTCGCGGAGCACGGCCATAATCTCAGCCGCGACGTTATCGCGCCTACACGCGTCATGCGCCGCGAGCGCGTCCAGCACCATGCGCGGCAGTAAGAACAGCATGGTTCGCGTGTCGTGGCGAAAGACACCCGCGGAGCACGCCGCGAAGAGCGGCGCGTCCGGCCCGTCAGCCTCCGACGCCAGCGCTCGGCACCACGCGTACATCCACCGGCGAAACGTGGGCCCGCCCGGTGTTTGGTACAGCGGCCGGACCGTGGATGGCTTCTGCGGCTTTTGCGTGAGGCAGTACATTGAGGTGAGACCGGGCGCGAGGAGCACTCGGACGTCCTCGGGGAGCGAGGCCCAGAAGGATTTGCCCGTGCCGGTGGCACCCGCGGGCAGGTGCGTCGTCTCGCCGTCGTTGGCCGCGATGACGTCCTCGGCGCGCACGGACGCGGGCCTGCATCCCGCGTGCACCAGCACCTCCTGCACGGCGAGTGCCGCGGCGTCGAGCATGTCCACGTCGTTCGCGCCCCTCACGGTTCGCGCGACGTGATCGCAGAGCAACACCCTCGCGAGATCCGACGCGTTCCCCGGCGTGACCCTCTCGGCGGTGGCCACGGGCATGTCGATGCGGCCAGGGTCGATCGCGCCGAGCTCGCCGAGGCACTGCGCCGCGAGCCTGTGTACCTTGCGGGACAGCACCGTGCGTCCCTCACCCGCGAAGCATCGGAGGAGCGCCGCGAACAGGCGTCCCACCAACTGATCCGAGGTGAGATGCTGGTGAGACACCGACCCCGCGTCAGACGCGCCCTCGTGCAACCCCGCGAGCAACGCGGACACCGCCGGTTTATCGGCTCGAAGCGCGCGTCGGAGCTCGCCCAGCGCGGTGGCCCTGACCGCCTGCGACTCGTCCTCGGCGCCGTCGGTCAAGGTGGCGAGGAGCGAGGGGAGGGGAACCTCGCCGCGTTCTCGGCTCACAGCGGCGTTCGCCCTCGCGAGGCTTTCACACGCGGGGAGCATGGGAAGCCGCGCGAGATGTCCTCTCATGATCTCCTTTCCGCTCTTCAGGATGAGCTCGTCGATGACCTCCGCCGCGGCGGAGGCCTTGTCGAATATCCACTCGTCGTCGCCGTCGCCGTTGCTCGCGCCGACTTGCTCGCCGGCCGATTTACTCGAGTTTGAGTTGGAGTCCGGGAGGTGGGGGAGCATGGCGACCACGACGCGACCGGAGACGCGCCTGAGGTGGTCCGGCGCGTGTCCCGCCAGCTGCTTCACGAGCAAAAGCCACGCCCTGAGCGCGGTGTGGCGCACCGAGAGCGACGGCCGCTCCAGCGCGCTCGCGAGGTGCGCCATAACCTTGGGCGCGAATTGCGGCAGGTGCGGCCCGATGAGGTGGACCATGATGGTGAGCGAGCGCAGGAACCGGCGCTGCGCCGCGGCATCCCCGCTGCGATCGTTGTGATCACCCATGACCAGCCACGTGAAGTGCGGCCGGATGAAGTCGGGAACGGAGGGTGTTTCGCCGGCGCCATCCGCGATCTGCGCGATGAGGCCCAGCACGCTTATCAGCTGCGTAGCGCCATCCTCCAGATTGGTCGCCTCGTTGGCGCCGGCGGATCGGATGAGCACGCGCATGAGCTCCTTCTTGTGGTCTCTCACCAGCACGTCAAAGTCGACGCCGGTTTGTATCTCCAGAAACTTCCTGGACGCATCAACCGCCGACGGGGGTAGATGGGAGGAGGTGTTGATGAGGTCGGCGATGGCGGTGTAGCACCAGTCGTACAGGATACCGCCCACGGTGAAATCGGGGCCGAGCCTGGCGGCGTACGCCTTGAGCGTGTCCAGGTCCTGGCGCTCCACCAGCCTGGGCACAGCCGCGGGTAGAATCTCCAGCAGTAGGTTCGTGTCCGACATGTGAAGCAAAGCCTCGGCCATCGTGGAGAGCATCACCGGGTGGCTCGGAAGCGCGACGCCGAGGTGCGTCGCCAGCAGACGGTTACCCAGTAAAAGCTCGCGCGGTCGCACGCCCCTCCGCGACGCGGCGGCGCGCACGAGGTCCACGGCCGCGGCGCGAACGCTCGCGTCCTTATCGTCGAGCCTGTGCAGAATCACGATGAGCGCGGCGGTGAGCGCGTCCTGGTGGGGCAGCGCCGCCGCCGCCGCCGCGAATATCTGCAACGCGGATTCACGCATCGTCGCGTCGCTCGCGGCAGCCTCTATGGTCGCCTTGAGCTCCTTGAGCAAGGCGAGTCCCTCTTCCTTCGCGTCGTCATCGCCCAGCTCGCTTTTGTCCTTTGAGGACGCCACCGCATCGAGGAGCACGCCGCGGGACGCGAGCGCGGGAGCCGCGTCGCGCAGAGCCGCCCTGACCTCCTCCGACTTGTGCAGCGCGAGCGGCGTGGCCAGCGCTGAGACCCCCGACGCGCCACGCATGGCGTTAGCACCCCCGTGTTGCTGCGCGTGTTCGAGGACCATGGGCAGCGCCCACAGCGCCGCCGTGGCGACCGCGTCGTCCTCATCCACCGTGAGCATCGGCGCCAGCACCCGCGCGGCGGAATCCACGGTGACGACGTACTTCACCGCAACCTTACCCCCCAAAGACTTGACCGCCTCGGTCACCGCGGCGCTCAATGCCTTCGCGACGGCTCGGTTCTCGGGGGTACCCACGGACACGATCGCGCGCTGCCCCGCGTCCCTCGCCTTGGCCCTGAGGGCGAGGTCCGTGTGGGCCTTGGCGCCGACGGCGACGCCAGCCGCCGCGAGCCCGCCCACCGCGACGGCAGCCGCGGCTCGAACCGTGGCGGTGGCGGCGTCGTTCGCGGCTATGTTCATCACCATGTTCACTGCGGCGGTGGGATCGTTGCCGAGGAGGAGTGAGGCTGCCGGCATCCACGCCGCGGTCGCGGCGACGACCGCCGGGTCCGGTTCCTTCACCGCGCTCTGCAGCAGTTGCCGGACGCTCTGCTGCGCGGAACTCGACGGCTTGCTTCGCGACGCGGCGGCGGCGAGGCTCGCGCGGAGGCTCGCCACCTTCGCCGCGCGTCTGATCTCGAGCGGCGCCTCGTTGATCGCGCCGTTACCCCACGGCCAGAGCAGCAGGTCCGGCGTCAGGTCGTCCTCGTTGAACGAAGCCGCGTTTTCTGTTTTTTCCATTCGGGCCAGAGCGACGGCGGCTTCCAGGACGCCGGTGAACGCCGTCGCGACGAGCCCGTCGCCCGCGTCGTTCGCCCGCCGCGCCCACTTCAGCCACTCGTGCGCGGCGCCCACCCCGGCGCCCCGTAACCGCGGCCGTTCCCTCCCGATCGCGGCGCACACGAACGCCAGGCCGGCGGCGGCTCGAGCCCGCCTCGGGCCCGTCGTCGCGAAATCCGCCCGCCCGGTCGCCATCGCGGAGAGCGCGCTGCCCCCGCCCGGTGAGTTGGGCAAGAGCTGGTGCAGCGCCGAGACGATGCACTCCTCTACCCACGCCGCGCAAGACGAGGGCCCGGCGCCGCTCTCCCCGCCTCTTACCCACGCCTCGTCCGCTCTTACCCCCGCGACCCGTCTCCTCTTAGTTGAATCGTTACCTTTCGTGTCATCCGCCGGCGCGAACACGGGGCGGAGGCACGCGACGAGCGCGTCCGCCACGTCCCGCGATCCCGCGTGCGGCAACAGCGACACCAGCGCCGACACCAACGCGGGTTTAGCGCCGACGCTCAGCTCGAGCAAGCGAAACGCGGATGCCCGAAGGTTCGACTCGCACGCGTTTTCTCCGGCGGCGACGATGGCGACGACGCCGCGGGCGCACGCCCCCGCCGCCGCCGCGACGTCCGCGGCGGATGCCGCGGACAGCACCGCATCGACGCACGCCGCGAGCTCACCGTCGTATCCCTCGCGCTCCAGACCGGCGGCGAGGTCCAGGGACGATCGCTCGAACAGCGCGGAGGCGAGCGAACAAAGGCACGTCTCGCCCGGGACGACGGAGGCGCCCGATTCGACGGCGACGCCTTTAAGGCATCCGAGCGCGACGCGGCGAAGCGCGTGGTTCGCGACGGGTGACGCGACGATGTGCGCGACGGCGCGTGCGGTGGACGGTGACACAAACCCGGTGGCGACGTGCGGCCCGACACGAAGCGCGTGCGTGAGTAGCTTACACGCGACGGACGCGAACGCGACGGCTGCTTCGACGTCGCCAATCTCCACCATGAGACCCCTGGCCGCCGACGAACTTGATGCTCCCCGGGTTTCAGTGCGGCCCGCGTCTGTTCCGGATGCGGGTTTCCTGCCGGCCCTGCCGCGTCCGTCCCGCTCGGACTGTGGCGGCGTGTCCGGCCCGGCGTCGTCGCACATCCTGCGCACAGCCTCGCCGAAGCAGCAGAGCACCGCGCCCTGCCCGCGGTGCCCGGGCGCACAGCTGTGAATCTCGAGAACCTGCGCGGCGTCCTCCACGAGCTCCGCGACGCCGACGCAGAGCGCGGCGAAGGTCTTGGGATCGCCCGCGTTGGACAGCTGGCTGGACAGCTGGCACAGCGTCCACACGATCGTCTCCGTCACGGAATCGCTGCGATGAAGGGAAAGGGTTGGGGTCAGTCTAAAGTGCGGCACCCCGGGTTGTTTGTTGTGGGCACCCCCGAGATCTTGGGCGATCGCTCTCACCTGAGTCCGGCGAACGTGAGCAAAGGCAGGAGATGCGCGAAGGTTCGCACGCAGAACGTGCTGCTTCCCGTGAATATCTCGCCATGGCGCTGCAGCGCGACCCTCAGAAGGCCGAGCAGCGACCTCATCTCACGCTTGTGCACTGCGATGGGCGACGTGGAACGAAGGGAGTTTGTTAGCCTCGGAGGGATAGCGGGAAACGATCTTAGCCGTGCTTCTGGTGTCACGCCGGTGGTTCACGCCGGTGGTTCCCACGGGTTCGAGATCCAGTGGATGGCTTAGGGAGATGCGAGGAGGAGCGATGCGTCCGTCTCGGGATCGATACGCACCGTTCAAGGGGTTGAAGTACGCCTCCATCAGCTTCCGCAGAACCTGCCTCAGCTGTGACTTTATTCGAGCCCCGTCCCCCCCCGCGGCGCCGCCGTTCGCCGCCTGATCCGCCTTGAGCAGGCGCTCCAGGTCCTTGAGGTCCTTCTCAAGGACCGACGCCTGGGCCGCGGCGCCCCGGGCGTCAGTATCGCCCCCCGCCATGGCCTCCGCGGGGTTGTTGTGGTCTTGATTTGAAATCAAAGTGCTCGAGACTCGGCAGGAGAGTTTCGGTGCCCGCAAGAAGAAAAAAAAAAAAAGAGCTCTCGGAGAATTGTCGGCGGCGCGCGACCACTCGCACTCGCACTCTCACCTCGCGGAATACACGATGAGCGAGATTCTTAACGATCTCAGCGCCGTCCCCGATGGGGCGCTCGACGCGGTTTTACTAAAGTCCGTGGAGATGCCGGAGGGAACCCCCACGGTGCGCGGGTACGACTTCGAGGGCCCGCTCGACCTTCAGAAGATGCTGGATTGCATGATGACCTCGGGGTACCAGGCGACCCAGTTCGGGCGGTGCGTGGACGAGGTGAACAGGATGCTCAAGTGGCGCCTCAGCGACGAGCCCGTCGACGATACGACCGACGAGGACGAGAGGGACCCGGCGTACCGCGCCTCGACCAGGACCAAAATTTTCTTGGGATTCACGTCGAACCTCATCTCCAGCGGCGTCCGCGAGCAGCTCAGGTACCTCGTCAAGAACAAAATGATCGACGTGCTGGTCACCACCGCGGGCGGCGTCGAGGAAGACTTCGTCAAGTGTCTGGCGCCAACCTACCTCGGGGATTTCGCGCTCAAGGGTGCCGAACTTCGTAAGCAGGGCCTCAACCGCATCGGCAACCTGCTGGTGCCCAACGACAACTACTGCAAGTTCGAGGACTGGATCATGCCCGTGCTGGACGTTATGAAGAAGGAGCAGGACACGCAGGGCGTGGTGTGGACCCCGAGTAAGGTCATCCACAGGCTCGGTCTGGAGATCAACAACGAGGAGAGCGTGTATTACTGGGCGGCGAAGATGAACATCCCGGTGTACTGCCCAGCGCTCACCGACGGGAGCATCGGCGACATGCTCTACTTTCACAGTTTCAAGAACCCCGGGCTGGTGGTGGACCTGGTGCAGGATATCCGGGCGATGAACGACGAGGCGAGGACCGTGGGCAGGCCCAAGAAGACGGGCATGATCATCCTGGGCGGCGGCGTGCCCAAGCACCACATCAACAACGCCAACCTCATGAGAAACGGCGCGGACTTTTCGGTGTCCATCAACACGGCGCAGGAATTCGACGGGAGCGACAGCGGGGCCAAGCCGGACGAGGCCGTGAGCTGGGGGAAGATCCGACCGGAGGCGACGCCGGTGAAGGTCCACGCGGACGCCACCATCATGTTCCCCTTGCTCGTCGCGCAAACCTTCGTTAAAAACTTTGAACCGAAGAGTTGAGCAAGTAGCGTTACAAAGCAAAAGAATAGGTCTACACAGCGGGGGCGAGCGGCGTCGCCGTCCCCTTGTTGATGCAAAAAACACAAGTGTCAATCGACGATATCGTACATTCAGGCTGCCTGCGCGATGTGCATCTGGGTCCCGAGCGCCGCCCACCACGGCTTCTTCTCCGGGCCGATGGCCCTGACCTCCATGTCCCGGACCTCGTACTTGATGCCCCGGAGCATGACCTCGAACAGCCGCGGGTTATCGACCGCGAGTTGCTCGAGCGAACCCTCGTGGGTCACCACCTCGTTACGCAGCCGGAACGGGCTGGAAGGGTCGAGCCGTCCCAGGAGCCACTGCGTGAGTCTCACGCTCTTCCCGCCGGCTACGCACCCGGAGTCCCGGAGCATGCAGACGACCTCCGCGGGTTGAACCTTGGGCTCTCGCGCCATGCACTCCACCATGCCCGCGAGTACGAGTAGCGTCGGGGAGGTGCGCTCGGCGGCGATGAACTCCCGGACGTCGCCGAAGGTGATGCCCTCGAGTCGTCTTTGCGCCTCCTCGAATCGTTTGAAGTGGACGACCGTGTTGTCTTCGCACACGAGCAAGGGCCGCGCGTTGCTCACGGCTTTCATACCCTTTCGCACCGATCGCATGAATCGCTCGCGCCATGTCGTCGCTTCGTCCTCGGCCAACGTCGGGAGCTCCTCGGACGTGAACCTACTCTCGCACCGCACCCGCCACATATGCTCGTCGTTTCGCACCAGGTTGGCAAAATGCGTGGACGTCTGCTCGACGGAGAGGACGTCCCGCCAGTGGAGCCGATCGATCACCGCCCTTTGGCACTCGAGCGGCAGGGAATCGAAAGTTATCGCCCCTGGAGCGCCGAACGGCGACTCCGGGCTCGATCCCATGGTCGCGCGAGGGGTGTTGGCTGGTCGAGCCGCGCGCGCGCTGGAAAAATTGAATCTGCCACGTCACAAAAATGGCGCCAAATATTTTCTCCAAACGTCGCGCAAAATGCTGTTTCGTAGAACGCCGGCGCGTGGGCGAAAGCAGAGAGGTACCCGCGCTGTGATGCTCGTTTTCAAATCACGAATAAGACTACGCTCTAGAAGTTATCCTTTCGCTTCCTCGTCTCCGCGAACACCGCCACGTCCTCTGCGTTCTCCATCCCCAGCGTCTTCCGGAGTGAGGCGGCGTGAGGTCGGCAAAAAGGGTTCGTCGCCAACTCGTTCGCAACCGTGGTGGGCACCGTCGGCACCCCCGCCGCCCGCTTCGCCTCCACCTCCTTCACCCTCGCCGCTAGGTCTTCGTTGTGCGGGTCGACGGACACCGCGAACTTGGCGTTGGACAGTGTGTACTCGTGCGCGCAGTACACCGAGGTCTCGGGCGGCATCGAGGTAATCTTCTGTACGGACGTCCACATCTGGGACGCGGTGCCCTCGAAGAGCCGGCCGCATCCCATCGCGAACAACGTATCCCCGACGAACACCTTGCGTTCGGTGGGGAAGTGGTAGACTATGTGCCCCGCGGTGTGGCCCGGGGTATCCAGCACCTTGGCCACGATGTTTCCCACCGACACTTCGTCGCCTTCGCCGACGGCTCGGTCGGCGCCTGGGATCTCGCCCTTTGTCTCGCCGCGTGGGCCGATCACCTCGCAGCCGTGCCTCGCCTTGAGCTCCG
>Ga0302114_10000430_pt1 | contig 29468 bp, 27 predicted proteins | sample AG5_Surface_MG_FD_203107 | JGI IMG/M metagenome (GOLD analysis project Ga0302114, IMG submission 203107) | Marine microbial communities from Western Arctic Ocean, Canada - AG5_Surface | ecosystem: Environmental > Aquatic > Marine > Oceanic | place: Canada: Western Arctic Ocean | collected...
TCGTCAGCCGCCGTACTCGGTCCCAAAGACGGCGGCGGCGCGGAGGCTGGGGTGATGATCCAGTGCAGGCGGTGCAGGCGGCTCGTGGCGCGCGGCGCTAACCTCCTGCCGCACGTCCCCGGCCAGGGCATCGACGCGTTCAGCTGGCGTAAACGGCACAAGATGGAAGCGGCGAATCGCGACTCGGACTCGGCTTCAGCGTCCGGACACTGCCAGAACCTCTTCGTCCAGCCGATCGCGTGGATGCGCGGCGTGGAGGACGGGTCGTCCACGGAGGGTAAGCTGTGTTGTCCAAAGTGCGAGCAGAAGATCGGGGCGTTCAACTGGGCCGGGTGCCAGTGCGGCTGCGGCGCGTGGGTGACGCCCGCGTTTTACTTGCAGACGGGCAAGGTGGATGTGATGGCGCCGCCGGCGGAAGATGAACCGGCGGGGTTGATTCCCGGCGTGAGGGGGGTGCGCACGCCGCGGTTCGTCGCGTCGAGGCCGGCGGTGGAGCGGCCCTCGCTCGTTAGGAAGCACGACGCGTAGGCAATAGCGAGCGGGTGGACGTCTTTGGGTTTAGCGTCGTTATTGACTTTTTGATTACAAATTCGCGGGCGCTCGTTTCGCGCCTTTGACTCACATGGCGAAAGCCTTGGACCCCGCCGCCCTGGTCCCCGCCCTCGACGTTCCAGTCATCGACATCTCCCCGAGCCTCGACGACACCGTGTTGATCAGGTCGAGGTCCTCCCCGGACGCGAGCACTCCTTTCGGCAGGAAATCCTTCAGCCTCGCGGCGTGCTCCATGAGCAGGCGCTTCCTCTCGCCCTCGACGATGGCCGCGTCGGCAGCCTCCGCCGCCGCGATCGCGTCTGCCTCTTCCTCCTCCCGCGCCATCTGCTCCTCGTGCATGGCCTTCTTGACCGCCGCGAGCCGCTCCACCTCGCGCTTGTGTTCCTGCATCTTCATTCGTCTCCGCTGCGCGTTCATCTGCTCCACGCGATCCTCCTCGGCGAATTTCTCGAGCATGACCTGGCGGAACTCCTGCTCCTGCTCAACCTCGCGGACCCTGATGGCTTCCTTGATGCGACGCTGCTGCTCGTTGGATTCCTTGACGTCCCGCTCCATGGCGACGCGTCGCGCGGCCTTCTCCTTGGCTGCGAGTCGGTGCTTCTCCTCCTGCTCCTCAAAGTAGAGTCGGTTGATGAGCTCCTCCATCTCGTCGCGGCGGCGGTCATTCTCCTCCTTCTCCTTGCCGAGCTTCTCGAGGATGCGGTCCTTCTCCGCCTGCTGTGCCTCGCGCATGCCCTCGGTGGCCTTCTGCCTGCGCTCAATCTCAGCCGCGAACCGGGCAATCTGCGCCTCCTCCTCCAGCAGTCGCCGGCGCTCCTGTTCGCGAAGATCCTCGCGGAGTTCCAGAAACTTGGCCACCCAAGCCTTCGTGTCCTTCACCTTCTGCGCCTTGCGAAGGCGCTCCGCTTCGTCTTCCTCCTGAATGGCTCGCGCCACGGCGTCCACCTGCTCGCGTTCCTTCAGGTACTCCGCCCTGGCTTCTTCTTGCATCGCCTTCTTTTCCTCAATCTGTCCCGCGAGCACTTCCCGTGACGCGGCTCGCTCCTTGCGCTTAGCCTGCATGGCGCGCTCCTCCTCGAAGACAGCCTTGACGCGCTGCTGCTCCATGACGGAGTGGATGGCGGCGTCGTACTCGTCATCGCGCTCCTTGAGCATGGCGGCTTCCTCCATCTGCAGCGACCGTTCGAAATTCACCTCGGCGCATCGGAGCTTCTCCTTGAGCTCGCGGAGTTCCTGGGAGTTGTCCGACACCTGCTGGACGAGGAGCTGCCGTTTGGACGCCTCTTTCTTCCTGGACTCGAGCGCGTCCACGATGGCCTCCTCCTCGGCGCGGGCGCGAGCGCGAAGCTCCTTCTCCTTGTGCGCGCGGTATAATTGCTCGAGCTGGCGCTCCTCCGCGGCGCGCTCCCTAGCCTCGCGCGCGCGGCGGAGGTCGTCGGTCTTCTCGAAGGAGTGGACCGCGCTTTTGATGGCGATGTTCTCGTCGAGGCGGCTGCGGTGGTTCGGGGAGATGGGCGGTCAGTCGCGCGGCGCGGGCGCGGGATCCGGTGGTGACGGGTCGGGGGGAAGCTCCTCAACGGGGGCGTCGCATTCTTTCGTTGGGTGGGTGGGGCGGGCGTGGGGCGCTCACGATTGGAGGGCGGCGGTGAAGTTATCCTGCTGCCTGCGCTTGGTCTCGCGCTGCGCCTGGAGCTGCCCCAGGCTCTGAGTCTTGAAAGTCTGCGGGAGATGGGCGGGGGGGCGGGGGGGAAGGTGGAGGTCAGCCAATCCGCCTTGGGCTCCAACCCCTGTTTTTCGAATGCGTGACCCAAATCCGGGTCGAGGGGAACGCGCGCGGGTCACGGCGTCTCCGGCGACGATGCATCCCACGTGCACGCGGTCGGCATCCTAACGGTTCAAACGGGAGGGATTTCGCACCATCACGGCGGTCGCGTCGTGTTCACACGCGTCAATGCCGGGCGTCGAGACAGTGAGTTTGTACGCTGTTTTCGTCTCGCGTCATGAACGGGTACATGTAACTCCGCTCAATTTGTTGACTCGCAATGATACTGGTTTCTCTGGTTTTACATTCTACCGACCACTAGGTTCCCTGACCTCGTCGACGACGTCTCCACCCAACCTACGCCGCCACACCCTGATCCTCGGGTCCGTCCTCTCCGACCTCGGCTGCCACCGCGTGTCGCAGCTCAGCCGTACCCTCGCACCCTTCCCGTTGCCAATCGACCCCGACTCGTTAGAAGCCGACATGTGAACCACATCCGCGCTCAGCGCCACCACGTCCCCCGGTTCAAAGTCAGCCGTACGCCAGTCCACGTCAGCGTCCACGTCAGCGTCCATGTCACCCCCGTCATCATTCATGTCGCGGAGCATCCCGGGGAGATGCGAGGCGTCGTCGGTGATCCACCCGCTGACGGTTCCGTCTTTCCCGACTGAACTTCGACCGTACGATTGGCGCAACTTCGCAAACGCGTTCGATCGGTGTGAACCCGCGGCGACCATGATGGGCCCACACTCACGTCGCACGGCACTCAGCGGGATCCATAGTGTGACGAGCCTGTCGTGCCCGCCGCCGCCGAGGAACACGCGGTCGACGTGTACCCCCGTGAACTCACCGCCGGCGACGGCTCTGAGCCATTTATATTTGGCAGTGATGGCGCCGTCGTCGAGGTCATCGGGATCGCGGTGAAGGAGGGCGTCGGCCAGGGCGAAGAGCGAATCGTGCTCGAGGACGTGCCGGACCTCGGGGAGCTCGGCGACCTCCGGCATGGAGAGCAGCCCGAGGTTCTGCGCGCCGGCGACGAGAACGTCGCCGTCGATCGCGGCGTCGTCGGCTGACGCGAAGGCTTCGGGCCTGGATCGGCGCAGGGACGCTAGGGCGGTCGCGGCCGCGTCGCGCACGGCGGATGGGTCGAGCGCGCCGCGGAGCATGACGTACCCGTCCTCCGCGAGTCGATCGCGAAGAGCCTGATCGTCGCGACGATCGCGCCACAGCGCGCCGCTGTCGCGCATGAACCCGGCGCTCACCGTCCCGGTCCCGCCCTTCATCTCGAACTTAGGGTTGGGCTCCGAGGTGGGTTGGCATCCGGACTTTGGTCTCTCGCGCTTGGGTCGACCCATCGCCCGAAGCGCGCCGCCACCCGCGCGCGCGTCACCCACGCGCGTTCCTCCGTTCTAAATCGTCCTACTACACCGACGCGGACGCCCCTCGACGCCCGCGATCCCCGAACCCACACAACCCCGCGACGCACTAAACACAGCTGTGCAAAAACAGGCTTTAGTGCTTGGCGGTCTTGCTGGAGGTGGCCTTGTCGTAGGCGTAGAACGCCGAGAAGGCGGCGAGGCCGATGAAGAAGCCCGGGGCGCCGTGCTTCCACGTGTTGTTCAGCATCGGGTGCCTTCGCCACGCGTCGCTGTTCTTGAAGGGGTTCTGATCCATGGCCATGGCGTGCGGTTGGCAGTGAGCGATGGTGGGGTTTAAACGTTCGTGACCTGCAACACCGAGTGAAGTGAGCTGGCGTCTGAAAAGATTACTGAGGCCACTACCACTACCACGGTCTCACCTCGCAAGATGGCAAGGCCCGACCCCGCGATCCAGGAACTCAAGGCCAACGCGATCATCCTAGGAGGGTGGATCGCCGCCATCCGCGTGGCGCCCTACATCATCCACTACGCCCGGGAGGTCTTCAAGTCCAAGTAACAGGGACGAGGAAACTTCTTGTGTGTGTCGGCGGTGGGTGGGCGGAGGGTGCGGCAGATCAGGGCCGCGATCGCGAAAGGGGGAGTGGGTTTTAGCGTACAACGGCGGTCGACGTCGCGGCGGGTGAACCGCGGAGAGTCACGAAGGGTCTCCAAAGGCTCTCGAGCGAGTGCGGGCGACTGCCGCGAGCGACGAGGCGGGGGGGGTAGAGATCGGACCGGCCGAAGCCTCCCCGCGTTTTTTATTCAATAGGGTTACACGCGTGCGTCAGCCACGGGCGGCCATGGGTCACACGCGTCACCACACGCTGGAGGTTGGACTGAACGCGTGCGGCGTGGAGATGTGCCCGCACGCGTCGCACCGGTCCCTCTGCGCGGTCGCGTCCTACCTGCACAGACCGGGCGACGAGGACGAACCCCAATCCAGGGTTGGCGAGCTCTACCTGTACAGTCTCGCGCCATCGGACGAGGACAACGCCGCCGCCGACGCCGATACGGACGCGGGCGATGGGTCCAAGCCGGGGTTCACGAACACCCCTCCCGAGTGGAGGTTCACGCCGTGCGCCGAGACCCGGCACACGCGCGCCATCTTCGAGCTGAAGTGGGCCCCCGCGCTGACGGGCGGCATCCACGGAGCGCCGGCGTTGGCGCAGGCGGACGCCGGCGGCTTCGTGTCCATCTACGAGATCCATCCGCTCGTGGAAGGAGACGAAGGAGGGACGTCGTTCGAGTTGGTGGAGGTGGCGTCGGTGCAGTGCGGCGGGGGCGGGCTCGGCATGGCGACGTGCGTCGACTGGAGTCCGTTGATCTCAGACGGCGAAGACGATTCGATCGATTACTTCAGATCGTCGCGGTTGGCGGTTGTGGGAGCGGACGGCGGCGCGCGTCTCCTCGCCCAGCGCGAGTCCGGCGAACTCGAGGTGTTCGACGAACGGGAATCAGCGCACGATCTGGAGGCGTGGGCGGTGGCATGGGCGCACCCGAAGTCGGTCCTCGGCGGGGATTTCATCTTCACCGGCGCCGACGACGCGGCGTTTAAGGGTTGGGACCTCCGCGGCGGCCTGGACGCCTCGAGCCCCGCGTTCGTGAACCGCAGGGCGCACGGCGCGGGTGTCACGTGTATATCACCCTCGCCGCATGATCCGAACGTCGTCGCCACTGGTTCGTACGATGACCGGGTGCGGTTGTGGGACGCGCGGATGTTTGTTCGGCCGGTTGAGATGTGCGACGCGATGGACGTCGGTGGCGGGGCCTGGCGGCTTCGTTGGCACCCGGAGCGGCGCGCGTTGGCGTGCGCGGCGATGGGCGGCGGTGTCGCGATCGTGGAATGGTCCGGGTGTGAGTCGGGAGTCGAGAGCGGTAAGGTGGGTGATGAGTCATCGGACGAGGGAGCGGATGATGCGTCGGTACTTCCCGAGATTGACTCCGGGACGCTCCGCACTGTTTGCGCGTACGACGGGCACGGATCGATCGCGTACGGCGCGGACTGGGGATGGAAGCGGGGTGGTAAGGAGGATGTGGTGGTTTCGTGCAGCTTCTACGATAAAGGACTGCACGTGTGGAGCCCCGAGTGATATGATAGCGTTCGTTTGTGGCAACTTTGAAATATTTTTGCTGAGTTTCTGCCAAGTCTCGGATGATAACTTCCCTCGCTCCATAGTGTGGCGCCTTCGTCGGTGCCTGGGGGTGAAGGGTTCGACCGATCGAGCCCGCGCCGCGATGACGTGAGTCGTGTGTCGCAGGCTTCAGGTGAGCGCATCTCCCGTGCCCTTCGATCGAAGGATGAACCCGCCTCGATGCGTTCGTACCCGACCGCCGCCAATTTTCCTCCTCGCCCGCCCCGCGCCAGGAGTATGTCAGCTACGCGGGCCAACTCTCGATGCCCGACGTGGCGTTACATTCCTGGTAGATTCATCGTCGGGACCACGGGCTCGGCGCCGAGCGCTGCCGTTTTGGCCGCCTCAATTGCCTTCGCCCGCCCCGCAACCCCGATACCGCCCCACCACACGCGACCCGCGGGCCATCATCCGATTGGACAATGCCGCGACGCCGCGGGGCGGAACGGGGAACATCTCTTTATCCTTTTCTTTTCATCGCGCACGCCCGTACTCGACCTCGACCGTTCCTCCTCGTCGCCCTCGCGACATCCTCTCACCCGCCGTACATCCCCCGTCCAACGCAGAACGCCATGACGAACACGGACTCAATCTTTGAAAAAAAGAGGCACGCGCTCGTCCTCGGCGGTAACGGCTTCATCGGCTCGCACGTCGTCCGATCGTTGATCGCCGACGGCCACGCGGTCACCGCGGTTAACCGCGGGACCCGCGAGTGGATCGGCGACCCGGCGATGGACGCCTCGATCCTTCCACCGACGTACGACTTCGCCGGCGGCGAAGGGATCACAGCGTTTCGCGGCGACGCGAGTTACCCCCGGTCGAACAAAGAGGTGGCGCACATCATCTGCGACCGGAAAAAGAGAAAGGCGTTCGCGGACGCCGTGGACGTGGCGACGGGTACCACGCTCGGGGTGGACGGGTCGTGGGACGTGGTCGTGGACCTGAGCGGGTTCACGCCCCGGGACTTGCGAGCGGCGTTGACGGGTCTGAAGGGACGGACGTGGCGGTATGTGTTTGTGTCTTCGGACTCCGTGTACGAGGTTTGCGAGCCGCCGCGTTCCACGTCGGTGCGCGGCGGCGGTACGAAGGAGGGCGACGCGCGGCGCCCTGAGGACGCGGCGCGGGCGGAGGCGCTCGCACGTACGGACATGTACGGGCATCACAAGCTTCGATGCGAGGAAATTTTACGCGGGCTCCGCGGCGCGGGGCCTTCGACGACCGGAGGAGTCGAGGCGCCGGATCTGAGCTCCAGCTCGAGCAGCGACGCGGCGACGTGGAGCGACGACGACGACGACGACGGCGATGACACGAGCGGCGGCAGCGACGACGACGTCGACTCATCCAGCGACGAAGACGAGGAAGAAGCCGACGATGACGAATTGACGCCGGTGCCGTTCTTGGCGTTGCGACTCCCCGACGTCATCGGCCCGCGCGACGGTACCCACCGCCTGTGGCGGTACCAGATGTGGGTCCAGTGCGTCGACGTCCTCGGTCCCGTGCTCGTGCCCGACGACCTCGCCAGGGGCGGTGCGAGACGCCTCAGTTTTGTCTACGCCCCGGACGTCGCGGCGCTGGTGAGTAAGGTTGCGAAAGGTGAATGCGACTCGAGGCTGGATCGGTCGTATAACCTCGCGTGCGTGGAGCGCGTGTCGCTGGAGGAGCTCGTCGAGTACGTCGCCGAGTCCGTCGGCGTGGGACCGGAGGGTACGGGCGGGAGACGCGTCGTGGAGGTGCGCGGGACCCGGGCCGGGGTCAAACGCGACAGGGAGGGCGCGGACGAGGACGAGTTGAAAAAAAGTCGGTCTCCGGCGCCAAAGTTTTACCCCTCCGTCGACGGCGGGCCGATTGACCCGAGCGCGGCCATCGCGGAGCTCGGATTTACACCCACGCCGCTGAGGGACGCCGTGAGGGAGACCGTTAATTGGTGCGATTGCATCGCGGGTGCCGGGAAAGACGTCGGCGGTAAAGAACGGGGTGAGGCGGCGAGGCGGCTGCGCAAGAGTTTCGGTTACAAGCTCTTCTCACCAGAGGCCAAGGCTCTTCAAAAGGCTCTGCGACGGCTGGGATTTCCGGAGCCCCGGGATCGCTGGGGGAACGACCCCGAGTGTTAGGGTGCCGGATAGAAAACGACGTAAACATAATTTAGACTTAGCGACGTAGCGACATAGCGACACAACACCGTTTGTGAAAAGGATTCTTAATTGAAATTCAACACGTTTTTACACCTCGGGCTCGAGAACCCGTCGTTTGCTCACCCTCCTCTTAGGCTTAGGCGGCGATCTGCTCGCTGGTGGGCTGGGCGTTGATCCTCGCCTCCAGCTCGGGCCTGAAATGCCTGATCAGCCCCTGCACCGGCCACGCCGCGGCGTCGCCCAGGGCACAGATGGTGTGCCCCTCGATCTGCTTGGTCAGCTCCTGTAACATGTCAATCTCCTCGAGCCTCGCGTCGCCCTTCTTCATCCTCTCCATGATCGAGTACAGCCACCCGGTACCCTCGCGGCACGGAGTGCACTGCCCGCAGGACTCGTGCTTGTAAAAGTACGACAAACGCGCGATCGCATCCACGACGTCCGTGCTCTTGTCCATGACGATCACCGCAGCGGTGCCCAGGCCGGATTGCGCGGATTTGAGCGAATCGAAATCCATCAGAACCTCCTCGCACACGCTCTTCGGGATGAGCGGCACGGACGACCCGCCGGGGATGATCGCCAGCAGGTTATCCCACCCGCCCCGCACGCCACCGCAGTGCTTCTCGATCAGTTCCTTGAGCGGGATGGACATCTCCTCCTCCACGGTGCACGGTTTGTTAACGTGTCCGGAGATGCAGAAAAGTTTGGTGCCGGCGTTGTTTTTGCGGCCGAACGACGCGAACCAGTCGGCGCCGCGGCGGAGGATGGTGGGCGCGACGGCGACCGTTTCGACGTTCGTAACGGTCGTCGGGCAGCCGTATAGACCGACGCCGGCAGGGAACGGGGGCTTCAGTCGTGGCTTGCCTTGCTTCCCTTCCAGCGATTCGATCAGCGCGGTTTCCTCGCCGCAGATGTAAGCGCCCGCTCCGTAATGGATGTTGATGTCAAAGTCAATCCCGGAGCCGCACGCGTTCTTGCCGAGGTATCCCGCGGCGTACGCCTCATCGCGCGCCTTCTCGAGGTTGAGACGCTCGTTGACGTACTCGCCGCGGATGTAGATGTAGCACGCGCGCGCGCGCATGGCGGTTCCCGCGATGAGGCAACCTTCCAGGAGTTTGTGCGGGTCGTGCCTCATGATCTCGCGATCTTTGCACGTGCCTGGTTCGGACTCGTCGGCGTTGATGACCAGGTACGAGGGACGGCCGTCGCTGACCTGTTCGTTTGGGAAAGAAGTTGGGTGACACGGCGTTGGGTGAGCGATCGGGAGTGGGTAGAAGTTGGGACGGGAAGGTTTGGACGACTCGGACGGATTTGTGACTGTTTGTCACTGCGCGGGTAGGGTTTCTTTGGTTCGATTATTCCGCGGGGCGGGGGGGGGCGCGCGTGTACGCACCTTGGGCATGAAGGACCACTTGAGACCGGAGGGGAAACCTGCACCTCCGCGTCCGCGCAGGCCCGACGCCTTCATCTCGTTCACGATCCAGTCGGGACCCATGAGCATGAGCTCCTTGGTGTTGTACCAGTCGCCGCGCTTCATGGCCCCCTTCAGGAACGGGTCGTGTTGCCCGTACAGGTTGGTGAAGATGCGGTCCTCGTCGCTGAGGCCGCCGTGGGATCGGCCGCCGGTGTCGACGTCGACGGCCATGCCGCGGTGGCTGACACAGGGCGCGGCGAGGGAGGCGGGCGCGCTGAGGCGCCGGCCAGCCCCGACCAGCTGCCTGGAGAGACGAAGGAGCCCGGCCATCGTCACGTGCAATCCAAGACTGACGTGCACTGCGCTGCGCTGTTCTCGAGATACGGAAAATAAAACGAGGCATAAACGAGCGTCGACGTAACTGACATGCATACGACTTTTTCGTTTATCATTAAGGTTTCGTAATTAAAATAATAGTTCAGTAACAAACCCCATACGGAATCACCGCGAAGAGGCAAACTCCCTCGACGCACAAAAAAGCGAGTCCGTCAATCATCGACCGCCGCGACGGTGGTGGTGACTCACGAAGGGATGTATCCTCCCCCGGGAGCTCCGGGCGGTCTGCCGCCGGGGTATCCGCCGATGGGATACCCCGGCGTGCCCCCGGGAATGCCGCCTCCGGGAATGCCCCCGTTCGCGGTGAGCGCCCGCGCCAATCTCCTCCGATCGTCGTTGCCAACCCTGTTACCGTCTGTTCGCGACCTATTGAGATCCACCCCTGACCAGCCTTCTTCCCCGTTCCTGATCATCAGGCCCCGATGATGCCGCCCCCGGGCGTGCCCCTTCCCCCCGGTATCGTGCCCCCGCCCGCCGCTCCCGTCGCTCCCGCCGCTCCCAAGGAGACCACGCCCGTCGACCCCAAGGAGAGCACCACCGTGTACGTCGGCAAGATCCCACCCTCCGTCGACGACGACCTCGTCCGAACCCTGCTCGACGCGTGCGGGGACGTGCGCAGCTGGAAACGCGTGATGGACCCGGAGAACAATACCCCAAAGCGCTTCGGCTTCTGCGAGTTTGTCGACGCCGAAGGGGTACTCCGAGCCATGCGGATCCTCGACGGATTTCCAGTCGCCGGCGAAGAACTTTTGCTCAACGTGAACCAGGCCACGAAGGCGTACGTGGAGCACTACACCGCGACGAGGACGGTGCAAGCCGAGGAGGACGCGGAGGTTGACGGTACGCGCCGCGAGATGCTCCAACGCGCCGTCGCGTCCGCCGGTAAGTCCGCCGAGGCTGTCGCCTTTCTATCCGACGCCCTCGGCGGGAATGGAAACTCGACGGTTCTCCCGCCTCCCCCTCCTCCGGGCGGCAACAGCGCGGCAACGCTCGGCGGGTTCGTCGCGGCGCGGGATGCGGACTCTGCCCTCCCGCCGCCGCCCCCGGGTGGACAGCACGGCGGCGTGGAGGCACCACGCCAACGGGAGCCGTCGATGAAGGAGCGACGCGAAGAGGAAAGAAGGGAACGCACGAGGCGGGAGGAGGAACGTCGGGCGCGCGAGGAGCGCGCGCGCGTGGACCGCGAGTACCGCGACCGCGAGCGGCGGATCGAGCGCACCGAAGCCGACCGCCAACGGGATGCGAGGCGTGAACGGGAGCGAGCACGGGACGTGGAGCACGACAGGCGCCGCGACGTCGAGGACGACTTGAAACCGGAACCCGAAGAGATCGACGCGGAAACGAGTTTAGGTCCAAACGCGTCGACGCCGGACATCCTGGACGCGATTCTCACCGCGGGGCCGCCGCGGTGGTTCCGCGACGAGAAGGGACGCGATCGGCGGCGGCGGTACCGCGAACGCGAGCGTGAAAACGACGAGCGGGACGCCGCCTTAGAGGAGGAGGAGAAGATCCGGAAAGCCGCGGAGGCGGCCAAGGCGGCGGCTGAGGCGGCCAAGGCGGCTGAAGAGGCGGCCGAGGCTGCCGAGGAGGCTGAGACGCGGGAGCGGGCGGAGGCCGAGGAGGCTGCGGCCGCGGCGGAGGAGGCGAAGGCCCGGGGGGACCAACCCGGGTCTCCGGAAGGGTCTCCGGAGGTTGCCAAAACCGCGCCGTTGTTTGCCAAAAAGGCTGGGAAAAAGCAGCCCGCGGGGGGTAAGCGTAAACTATCCGTGTTCGCCGTGGAGGACGAGGAGCAAAAGCCCACGAAGGCGCTCGTGCCCATCGAGTACACCGCCGAGGAGCTCGCCGCGGCTGCCGCGCCGGCGACGACGATGGCTGAGGACGACGAGGACGACCCGGCGGCCGCCGCAGCCGCCGCCGCGAAGCGAGCAGCCGCGGTCATCGCCAAGAAGAACCAGGCGGATAAGGATGAGAAGGCGCGCGGGTCCCTCATCGAGAGCATCCCGACGGAGAAGAAGAAGCTGTTCAAGTACGAGGTGGACTGGAGCACGTACGACGCGTCTAACCTATCGGAGAGTGTGCAGCGGTGGGTGAGCAAGAAGGTGGCGGAGCTGCTCGGCGAGGAGGAGCCCAGCTTGGTGGAGTTTGTGGTTGAGAAGGTTGGCGAGCACCTGAGTGCGAAGGACATGGTTGGGGAGCTGGAGCCGGTGCTGGACAACGAGGCTGAGCCGTTCGTGATCAAGCTCTGGCGGATGCTCATCTACGAGACCCTCAAGGCGAACGAGAAGGCTTGAAACTAGCGGAGGTCCCGACACGCGTTTGATATTCACCAAAGCTTTCTGCTCGTGGCTTTTCATATCTCGATCCTTCCGAGGGAAACGCTAGGGTTAGTTGGTTCGTTTGAGAGATCTCGTCCGCTCACACTTCACGGGGCGCGAAGGAGGGATGACGACGGTGTGGCGGCCACGCGTGAGGATTCCAGTTCCGAATATCGACGGTGCCGATGCTGACGAGAATCGGAGAGACGAGTTGACCAAGAAGGGCACGAAGCGGAAGAGAGCCCCTCCCACAAAGGGGCCGTGCGAGCACGGGGTGAAGTACCGCTCGAACTGCAAGGTGTGCAGCGCTTGTCCGCACGGTCGTCGGCGCTCTAGATGCAAGGAGTGCGGTGGGGCATCAATATGTGAGCACGGTCGTGTGCGCACTCAGTGCAAGGAGTGCGGTGGGTCACAAATATGTGAGCACGGTCGTGAGCGCTGTCAGTGCAAGGAGTGCGGTGGGTCACAAATATGCGAGCACGGTCGTCGGCGCTCTGAGTGCCAGGAGTGCGGTGGGTCACAGATATGCGAGCACGGTCGTATACGCTACGACTGCAAGGAGTGCGGTGGGTCTAGATTCTGCGAGCACGGTCGTGCGCGCTCTAGGTGCAAGGAGTGCGGTGGATCACAGATATGCGAGCATGGTCGTGTACGCTCTAAGTGCAAGGAGTGCAAGAAGTAGCGAACGCATCATCAATCAAACGAACATCATCTAAACCCGATGCTACACGATCATTTACCACCGCCCTCCTCCTTCTTCAGCCTCTCCGCCTCGCGCTTAGCCTTCAGATCGAAGTGGTCCCTCGCCTGCTTCAGCAGCCTGAACGCCGAGTTGGCCTTGGTGCTGTGATGCCCGCGGTGCTTATCGGGGTGAACCAAGAGGCTGATTCGCTTAAACGCGTCACCCGCCGCGGCGTCCCCGCCGTCCGCGTTCACCGTCCCTTCCTTCGCAGCCTTGAGCTCACAGATCAGCGCATCCTTCTGCGACACGCGCTCGCATATCTTCCTCGGCGGGACCCCGAGCCCGAGCGGCCTGGCGACATCCTTGCGAAGCGTGAGTAGGGAGTCGCAGAGCTTTCCGTGCCGGCTGTTTCCCCCGCCCTGCGCCTCCCCGCACGCGGTTCCAAGCACCCTGTCGGCGGTACCCGCGCCGTCCTTGCTACCACTGCCCGCGAGCTCAATCTTAACCTTCTCGGCGACTGCCGTGAGGAACTCGGCGCACACCGTGCACTTGTTTGGATCCTCCGCTTGTCGTTTCGAGTCCCCTTCACCGCCTTCGCCTTCGCCCCCGCTCGCTCTGGACAACTCGGAGGTGGTCCCCGGCCCGCCGAGGTCCAACACGCACCTGTGCACCGCGCTGTGATCCTTCCGCGGCTTGGGCTCACCGGCAGCCTTGGCGTCGTTCGCAGCCTTGGTCGCCGCCTCGGTGACCACGGCGGGACACGCGAGAACCCGCGCCACCTCCTTCTCGGCAGCCGCAGCTCGCCTCTTAGCCGACTCCTCCTCCTGCGCCCGCTTGAACGCGGCGGCTTTCTCAGCCTTCTCCCGCCTCGCAGCCTTCTTCTCGCGAATGCCGCGCCACTCCGCGAGCTCGTTCTGCATCCCGCGTAACGCGGACAGCCCGCCCACGAGCAACAGCGCGCACACCACCAAGAACGCGACAAACGCCTTGCTCGATATAAATCGGGAAAGTCTGGATTTGCCCGCTGGGTACGCCTCCGCGGCGTTCGTATGCGGCGCCTGTGCGTACTGCGCGTACTGTCTGCCCCCGTCAGGGTAGGCTCCACTACTCGGCGTCGTTTGGGGTCCGTCGTTTGGCGCGTTGGCGTTACTAGTAACGCCCGCGTCAGCGGGAGGCCGCTCCGGCGGCTCTTTCCCGGCCGCCTTATCCCCGAGGAGCAGCCGGACCACCTCGTGGTGGCCATGTTCCTTCGCGAGGTCACCCGCGGTTTTACCCCACCCGATCTTCACCACTGTCCGCGCGGCGACCCGCGCGCCAGCCTCCACGAGCTGCCGGACCACCTCCGCCTTGCCCGTCGCCGCCGCCGTCTGTAAAGGGGTCCACCTGTAATAAACAAAACACGACGTCAGTCGAATTGCCCGTACGAGAATTAAGATGAACTTACCCTGCGGATCCGCACACGGCTTCAACATCCGCGCCCGCCGCGCACAACGCCCGCGCGCACCTCCAGTCCCCAGTCACGTGCAGCGGCGTGCGACCCAGCACGCTGTCACGCGCGTTAGGCTCCGCGCCGAGGCCTAAGAGCGCCTCCGTCGCCCAACCGTCGCCCCGTTCCGCAGCCTCGTGCAGCGGCGTCCGCCCATCCCTGTGAATACAACACGACGACGTCAGCACTCTAATTGCCTATACGTGACATACAAAAAAACTCACCTTCGTCTTGCGTTGGGATCGGATCCCGCTCGCAACAGCGCGTCCATCGCGCGTCTCTCCGACGCCACGTGTAGCACGGACACCCCGTCCACGTCCACCGCGTTGACGTCCGCGCCGGACGCGATGAGCGAGCTGACGCAGTCCGCGTGTCCTCGCGCGGCGGCGTTGTGTAGCGGGGTGCCGCCGTGTTCGTTTCGAGCGTTGGCGTCGGCGTCGTGCGCGAAGAGGAGCTCGAGCGCCTTGGCGTGGCCCTCGTACGCGGCGTAGTGCGACGGCCTGTTGCCGCGCGGGCCCGTGGCGTCCGGGTCGGCGCCCTGCTTTAAGAGTTTGCGGCATTCCGCGACGTCGCCGCGTTCGGCGGCGACGCCCAGCGCTGTCGGTTTCGCGGCTCGACCGAGGGATGATGGGATGACGGTCGGGTCCGACGGCCGGGTGCCCTGGGCGCCGGATGATGGCGGTGGATCGGACGCGCCCGCGTGGTTTCCTCCTCCCTGGCGGCGTCGCATGCCCTCCTGGAGCCGGCGGACGCCCTCGGCGGCGTCCGTGTTGCCACCGTACGCGGGCACGAAGCCTTCATCGGGGGCGGAGGGATTCGCGGCACCCGGGGCGTTCATCGTTTGGGGATGATGGGTCGATTGCTGCTGCGGCGCGCCGATGCCGGTGGACGCGTCGCCCACGCCGCCGCGTGAGAGCGCGGGGTGCGCGACGTACCGGTTATTGTGCTTGGACGGCGCGGCGGGACCTCCTTGGGGCATGGACGGGGCCCGGCCGTACATGGCTGTGTACTCCGCGCCGGAGATCCAACGCCCGTCCACGCCGTACGCGCCCCTCTGCGGGTCGAAGTAGACCCCGGTGGAGGGGTTGAGGTAGTATCCGGTCCCGGAGTCGAACCGCCAGCCGGGCTGGCCGGCTCCGGGCGTCGGGCCCGGCATCATCGCGCCGCGCGGACACCCTCTCTGGCCCTCTCTGGCCATAGGGGAACGCTTTTTCATCATACTCGGAGGCGACGACGGACAGGAAGTTGTCGACGTCGACGACACGACACACATGAGCGCGCTGGCCACCGCTACTAGGCGCCTCGGGCCCCGCGCCGCCCGGGGGTTCGCCTCCACATCGGCATCATCCACCTCGGTATCCTCCTCAGACGCCTCCATCGCGTGGACCATCGGCGACTACGCCCGCACCGGCGTCGCGCTGGGCATAGCGATCGCCACCGCGGGCGTGTGCGAGGCCGCCATCAACGACCTCTACGTGTGGAGCCTGTGCAAGCGAAAGGCGATGCCCGCGATCGAGACGCACGCGCGGCTTCAGCGGAGCCTGGGCGAGCCCATGAGGGCGGACGCGTGGTGGAACGCGTCGGTGACGCATCGCGGGAAAGGGAACCTCGCGTCGTGCGTGTTTCTCCTGGACGGGGCTCGCGCTTCGTGCGACGTCCAGGTGGTCATGGCGCGCGCGCCGTCGCGATCCGAGGGTATGTACGCCTTCGCGGCGTACGTGCCCAACCTCTTAAAGAACGTGTTCGACCCGGGGGCGTGGAGGGTGGTGCGGATGGAGGCCATCTTGCCCCACGAACGGGAAGCAGGGCTGCCGGGACGGGTGAACCTGCTACAGGAACCGGAGCCCAAGGGCGGGATCCTCGAGACGCAGGGAGGACAGAAGGGAGGGAAAGGGAAGGGCGGTGGGTGGGGGACGCGGATCGGGCGATGGTTCAGACGTCGCGGATCGGGCGAGTAGATGGATAATTGATGATAGGCCAGAGGCTGTCGGCGTGACGTTGGAAATAATCTTATAGATCTACATTAGTTACCCGCCGTCTCGATCTGTGCGAGGATGTTGATGCGCTGCACGACCCACTGCTTGAGTTCGGGTTTCATGCTCCCACCGCGCATGCCGTCCAGCCTGTTGAGCGCGGCGGCCACCTCCTCGGCGGGCTTGCCTCGCATCTTGGCGATGTACGCAGTTTCCTTGTCCGTGCACTTCTCCTGGTCTTCCACGGAGCATTTGATCTCGAGGTTCTCGGAGATGAACTCCTTGAGGGAGTCGAGGTCGCGGCCGGACTGGTAGTCCTCGCCGGCCTCGCCGGTCTCGGTGTTGAAGTACTTGAGCGTGGGGTACCCGCGGACCTCGAATCGGGAGCAGAGATCCTCCTCGACGGTGCAATCCACGTCGCCGATGACCACCGAGCTGGATCCCGCGTAGGAATCTCCGAGCTCGTTCCACGCCGGGGCCAACGCCTTGCAGTGGCCGCACCACGGGGCGTAGAACTTGACGATGGCGTTCTTGCCGGACTTGAGCACCGTGGCGTCGAAGTTGTCGCCGCTGAGGACGGTCACCTGCGCGGAGGCGACGCCCAGGCAGAGCGCGAGGAACAGCGCGAAGGTCTTCATCATCGTGCGATCGGGAATGAAATGGGCCCGCGGCTTGGAGAAGACTGTCGAGAAGATGTAAAATTTTCACTCGGCGACATACGAGTACTTATCAAGATGTGCGACCCTAAACCCGCGTCGTTACCTTCCAAACCCACGCGGTTCACCGCAGGGTCACGCGGAAGAGCCTGACGGAGTGATCCGCGCCCACGGTGGCCAAGCCCAGCCCCGCCCCGCTGCCCCCCGCAGACGGAGACGCCGAAGCCGAACCGCCTTTCACTTTTTCGTCATCCTCATCCTCCTCATCCTCCGCGCCGTGAGATGGACGCCACGCGATGGCACGCACCGCCGCGACGTGCGCGTCCGCGCGCGACACCTCCACCGCGCACGTCCAACGCGCACCCTCGCCCACCCACACGCTCACGCGCCCGCACTCGAGACCCACGGCCAGCACCGAGAGTGAATTATCAACTCCCAAATTCGTCGGCGAGAACCGCGACGCCGTCGCCGCCGAGTCAAAAAGCGGGAGCTCCGCCGCGACTGCCACGGCGACCCGCGAGTTCGAACCGACGACCTCGTGATCCACGTTCCACACCCTTACCCTCTTATCTCGCCCCGCGCATGCAAACACACACGCGTCGCCCGGCGCCCAGCCCGCGTCGTAAAGCGCCTTGGCCGACGCCTTGACCCTCGCGATTAAACTCCAGCCGCGTTCACCCCAAACCCCGCGTTCCTGGTGTGCGTCCACCGGTGCGTACAACGCGACGTGCCTGTCCCTGGACGCCGCGAGGAGACAGTCGCGGTTTGACTTTGACGCGAAATCGAGCGCCACGACGTCGAGCGTCGCGCCGGGAAGCGACCCGAGCGGCCGCCAGTCGCTCCCGCTCGCCCACATCCAAACAGCCGCCGCCGACGCGCTCTGAGCGCAACACGCGCTCGCCACGAGCGTCCCACTTGGGTGCGCCGCCACGACGCTGAGATCGTTACCGTGGCCGTAGAGCTTGCGAGTCTCCGGCCAGAGCGTCGCCTGCGCGAGAACCTCCTCGGGGGGCGGACGCGAGAGCACCGACGGGGTCACGCTCCCGATTCGATCATCCCCGTCGCCGGAGGAGTCGGCTAGATTCACCTTACTCACTTCACCGGGTGTGTCACCTTCGGCGGCGCCCGGCGCGTGAAGCGCCTTGTTGGAGAGGCCCAGCTGCGGGAGCTCCGCGCCGGCGTCGATGCCGGCCGCGAGCGCCGCGGAATCGAGCGCGACGTTCCCGCCGAGGCTCTCGCCGAGCGAACCGAGAAAGGTCCCGGGCGCTTCAAAGACTCGGAGCGTCTTCTCGTCCGCGCCGCTGACAAACACGCGCGATCCGCACTCGGCACCCCCCTCCGAGGGGAGCGCGGCGACGCACACGATCGCGTGCCCGTGCACCTGCGGCCTCGCCAGCTGCCTCCACCCGCGAACGTTCCCGCCGCCTCGCCACTCGGAGTGCAACCGGCACGTCATATCCTGCGATCCCGTCAGGAGCCACCGGCCGCTCGAATCCCACGACGCGCACGTGACGTCCGCGACGTGCCCGGTGCACGCCGCCCTCGGGATCCACTCGCGCCCGCCGTCGGTGTCCCACAGGTGCAACGCGCCGCCGTGCGAATGCGCCAGCATGGCGGTACCGTCAGCGCTGAAACCAGCGCCGTAGAAGCCGAGGCACGAAGCCGCCGCCTCGCCCACGGACACGTCCGCCATCCACACGGTGGAACCCCCCGCGAGGGAGCCCACGTCCCCGGCGCCCGACGCCGAAGGCGTCCAGAGGATCAGCGACCTGTCCATCGACGCCGTGAGCAGCTCGGGGCGCGAGCTCGAGCCGGTTTTATCACCCCCAGGATTTCTCGGCCTCCACGCTACGGAGAGGACCCAGTCGTCGTGGCCCTGGAGGAGCGCCTCGAGGTGCGTCGATAGCCTCGCGTCGCCGCCGAGGAGAGCGGACTTGGGCTTGGGCGGCGCCGCGAGTCGCATGAACGCGTGAACGGGCGCGTCGTTTGACGTTTCATCTTCATCCCCGATCGATCGCGACCGCGATATCCGCCACACCCGCGCGGTTCTGTCCTGCGACGCGGACGCCAGCAGCAAGCCGCCCGGTTCGTGTCCACCCACCCCTTCGATCCCGCTCGAGTTCGAACCCAGGACCTCACGGTTTGTCCCGACGCCGTCCTCGACGAATGCGAGGTCGCGGACCCAATCGGTGTGTCCCTCCAGCGTCGCCGCGTGTTCCATCGATGCCATTGACGAGGTGGATTCCGAACCTTCTTCGAGCAATGGAATGGCGCAGAGATGCACGCGGACGTGGCCGTCCGCGCATCCCACCGCGGCGACCACGCGCGCGGGTCCATCGCCCGGGAGCCACGCGAGCGCCGCGGACATCGGCGTCGCTTTCCCGGGCGTCGACATGCTCCCGACGAAACGGGCGGCCGCGTCGGAGCCGTCGTTCATCGGGATCGCGATGCCGCCAGCCGTGTCGGTCCTCCCATCGCGGGGCGACGCGGGGCGACGCGGGGCGAGCGCCGTGAGGTCCACGCGCCACATCTTAACCGTGCAGTCCTGCGACGCGGTCGCGAGGAGGTAGACGCCGCGTGATCCAGCCTTTTTCTCGGCACCCTCGACACCCTCGTTCGCGTCGCCGGGATGCCCGCCGCCGCCGCTCATCGCGAGCGCGCAGACGTCCGTGACTGGGGCGTCGTGCGAACCCGCCGCGACGACGACCCACTCGTGCCTCGTGGACGTCGCCGGATCGTCGACGCGGCGCCACAGGAGCACCGCGCCGTCCGACCCTCCGCTCGCCATCCATCGCCCGCATCCGCTCTCATCGCCGGCTCCGTCGAGCCACGACACCGCGGTGACTTGCCCTCCGTCGTGCGCCTTTCCCACGGTTCGCACCACGCGCGCGGTGGCTGGGTCGTAGAGCGCGATGGACGAATGGGTGCCGTACGCGAGGAGCCCGCCGCCGGGCCCGCGCTCCGCGTTCCACGCCGCCGCGTGGACCGAGCGGTTGCACCCCGCGCTGACGTAGGTCAGCTCCGCGCTCGCCATCGAAGTGACGGGCATATCACGACGAGTTTCCCTCGGAGCGTCCTCTCCGGACTTCTGTTCACACTTCAAATCACACGGCGGCGATGGCGTCGACGTCGGGCCGATCGTCGGTGTCGGCCTCCGCCATGAACTACCTCCTCCTGGCGATGGTACGCGACTACCACGGCAAAGGGGAAGTCGGGCGGCGGCAGATGGAGGAGATGGGCGCGCAGCTCGGGTCGCAACTGGCGGAGAGGTGAGCACCCGAGGACCAAACGAAGATCCATTCTCGACGCCCCACCACCCACCCGTACACGAACCCAATCGCTGAACCTAAATGACCAAAACCTAATTCAACTCAGGTACACCAAAGACCGCGCGCGGTTCACGGAGCACACCGAGGTGGTCCTCTGGACCTGCAAAGAGTTCTGGCAGGAGGTGTTCGGCAAACGGGTGGACAACTTAAAGACGAACAACAGGGGCGTCTACGTCCTCACCGACACAGCGTTCGTCTGGATGGCCGGCTTGAGACCCATCGGCGCCACCGAGGAAGAAGGGATGTCGACGATGAGGTCGTACGCGGAGAGCTACGGGCGGTTCGCGGGCGGGGTGGTGCGGGGCGCGCTGGAGGCGCTCGGGTTACGATGCGTGGTGAGCTGCGAGCCGATGTGTTCAATCACCGGAGATCCGCCGCCGGGGTGTAAGTTCACGGTACGGCTGACCGGGGGTCTAGGGTTCGGGGGCATCGCGTGATGTGTACGTAGCGCACGTATGAGGGCGTACCGGCACATAGGTTGGGGTGCCGCGCGGGATAAGTCGGCGTTTGTCTATCGTTTCATTAGGTTACAAATACAAATAGGTCGCGTCTCGTCGTTCACACGTTCGCTCACAACGACTTCACCATGAGGTAGCGCTGCTTTCCGAGCAACGCGTCCACCGGCGGGCACGTGTCGTCCACGACCACGTACCCCCGCCTGGTATACAGCTTGATCGCGGCTTGATTCTTCTGGAACACGTGGAGGCACGCGCAGTCGTATCCCCACTGCCGCGTCACCTTCTCCGCCCCTTCCATCAGCGTATCCGCCACCCCCATGCGCCGATAGTCATCCTTGACGCACATGCAGGACACGTACGCGTACTCGTCCGCGGGTGCGCCGCCCACCCACCGCCCGGGCCTCGGTCGCATGTTCCGCGCCTGCGACCTGCGCATCGCCCATCGCTCCATGTCCCCGCCGCTCGTCCCGAGCCCATCCGACCACCTCGTCGTTGATGAACTCAATCCCATCCCGTCGTCGCCGGGGAGGGGGAGGCGCGCGAGGACGTCCTCGTCGCGCTGGATGCTGAGCTCGACGACGCCCATGATGGGCGCGGCGGCGTCCTCTGGGGACCCGGCGTCCGCGCTGGCGTTCGCGGGCCACCGGCCGCTGAACGACAGCCCTTTGGTGCCGAATCGATCACCAAAATCGTCGTCTCTCTCTTTAACCGCGACGAGCGGTGCGAACCGTCTGCTGTCCAGGTACTCGTACTTCCTCCCGAGCGTCACGCTGACGTCGCCCCTGAAGTACTGGAGCAGCAACGGATCGATGAACGGCATGACCGGCTCGAAGAACGCCTTGGCCTGGGTCTCGCTGATGTCCAGCAACTGCGCCTCGGTCCCGTAGCTCACGTCCCATCCTTTGGCGGGGAATCGCAACACCCGCGTGCCCGCCGGGGAGCCCCTGGTGAGCGAGGCGGTGCATCGGACCGCACACGCGCGGCCGACGTGGGGTGCGGCAGCCCGGGATGGATGAACCCGGGTTGGCTGCCCCCCGCTGAGCACCCGCGCGCTCATCTCTGAAAAATTAGGGTAGCAATCCACGTCGGATTGCGGGAGAAGATTCAGTCGACAGATCACACCGGCGCAGGTAGACGGCGACGAACCCTGAACTCATCCATGAAGCGGGATGAAGCGGCGCTGTGCGACCTACTCGAGGTGACCAGGCGGGTCATGCGTCCGGCGAAGGACAACGGCACGTTCTGGTGCGAAGGAGTGAATCCGCTTGCGATGTGCGAGTGGGCACTGTCGGTGAGTTCCTAGGCACACCCCGATCCCGACGCCCATTGCCACTCCCCACCTTGCCTAGGCGCATCGCCGACCCCTTCCCGCCCACCACCCGCCGCAGGAGCTCGCCGAGGTTGAGGATGAGATCAAGGCTGTGCAGTCATCCGTTGAAAATCACTGGACCGACGCCGGCGACGAAGACCCACACCGCGTCGTCGTGGAGGCCAAACGCAGGGTCCAAGACGAAGTCGGCGACCTCATCTTCGACGTCATCATGCTCGCGTGCGTCTGCGAACGGGACTTCGGCGCCCGCGAGTTCACCCTCGCGGGCGCCGCGGAGCACGCGAGCGCCAAGGTCAAGCGTCGATGTCCTTACTCCTTCGGCGTGAAAGCCGCCGATGGACCGTGTCCGGACAGGGCGACTGAGGAAGCGGCGTGGGGCGCGGTGAAGCATGCAGAGAAGGCGTCGAAGGCGCCGGGGGGTGAGCCCATGCCCCCGCCGCCGCCGACGTACGACTCGATGTTTCAGTACGTCGCCAGGAGGGGATTGAGCGGTTTAGTTGGGGTAGATGCGGCTTATGGGTTACCGGCGCTGGCCGTCGCGTTCGGCGTCGGCGCCGTCGTCGGTGCCCGATGCGGTCGATAGGTCTATGGACGCTTAGTCTTTGAAACGTGTTGCACGCACGCGATGGATGATTTCATGTGAGGTTACTTTAGCATATGATATGTTGGTACACTACTTGTACGCACAGCTGTGCGTGTTGCTCGATCACTTCCCGTCACAGCCTCTCCTTCAACACGCGGAGCTCCGTTTCCAACTCTTCGATCTTCATCTGCGATTTGGTCACCTCCTGCCCGCTGGCCTGCAGCTTTGCGGCGATGGCGACGAGCGGGAGGAGGAGGAAGAGCGAGGCGAGGATAGACGGCAGGGCGATTGGGATGTAGTGCGTCCCGGCGACGACGCACACGTTGCCCCAAGGAGCGCACGCCTGCGCGTGGAACGAAGAAGGGAGGGAAAACGTTGATGTGATGTCCGGGCGGTCGCGTGGGGTACGCACACGGGGCGGGTTCGGTGCGGGTTACAGAGGGAAGCGCACCTCGAGTAGATCATCCGGGTACAGCGGCACGCCCATCATCTCCGCCGCACGCGTATCCCCCGCGAGCGCTCCCCTACCGTTCGCGCCCGTGTTTCTCAATCGATGTTTTTGGGCGACGACATCGGGTCGGGACCCGAGCGCGCCTCTGGCCGACCGCGACGGCCGCGGCCGGGACAGTGCGACGCCACCGCGCGTGGAGACGCCGATGGAAGATGTCAACGCCGTCATCGCGGACACTTGGCTCGATCGTCCGCGGACTCGTGACGACGGCGACGGAGGAAAGTGTGATTTATTACACGTCGCGATGGTACAAAATACACTGATGAAAGTCTCTAACCTCACGCGGCCGCCGCCCTTCGCGCGCCCCTCTCCTCCTCCTCCCTCCCTTCCACCTCCATCACGACCGCCGCGGCAGCCTCCCTCGCTCGCCGCACCGCCCCCGCGTCGTCCTCCTCCAGCCGCTCGATCAACTCCATCTTCTTACCGCTCACCTTCAACCCGCGCGACTTGCACTCCTTTCCAAGCGCCTTGCCCGTCATGCCAAAGTACGGCCCAAAGTAAGGTAACGGGTCGTCGGGGCCCAGGCGCCTGCGCATGCCGCTCGCGGTGGTGTTCGCATCGCCCTCACCGCCCTCACCGCCGCCCTCGGAAGCTTCCTCCGCGGCTCGTATGACCATGTCGCGGACCCTTCTGCACAGCGGGTCCTCCTCGCTACTTCCCGACAACACAGCTGTGTTTAAACCCTGTGCGGCGTCCGCGCGCGCGCCCCTGGCGTGCATCGCCATGTGCCCGTACGCCGCGATGAGCATCGCCTCCGCGCGGCCGTGGTCCTTCTTCCGTCGCAGGGTCACTTCGCCAACCTCGGGGAACATGGCGGCGGCGAAGTGTCTGGAATCATCTTTTGACGAGCCGGACCGGGCGAGCCCGAGCGCGTGTTTCCACGCCTGCGGCTTGACCACCTCCACCGTTAGCCCCGCCGCGGCTAACACACCTTTCCACAAACCGAAGTTGTACCCTTGCACGAACGCGGTCTGCGCGGAGAAGCCGTACTCGACGCCTCCTTCCTCGAGGAAGACGGTGGTGCGGGCCGGAATGTTCAGCGACGTCACGAGTTGCACCATGTCCTCGACGCAGAGGCGCTTGCGTAACTTGCCGTTGACCTCGACCTTGTACGTGGGGCAGTCGTGAACGTCGACGGAGGCGACGCAACCGAGGGACGGGCCGCGGACGACCGCGAGCGCGCCGCCCGCGTCGGAGTCGCATCCCAACAGGGTCCATGGTCCACCACCCGAGGGATTCAACGTTCGGTCGTTCTCAGACCCGGGCGTCGTCGTCGTCGTCGCGGCGATGGGTCGGAGTAGCGCGGAGCGGTTCCTGCCGCGGCGCGTGCCGTAGCGGGAGGTGGGGGTGCTCGCGGCGGTGCTCGCGGCGCGCCGGGCGGTGAATCCGGCGCGCGGACGGGGCGATGCGTTGTTCGCGTGCGCAGAGCCCAAAGTCGTCCACGGTCGCGTGGAAGAGGTTGAGGACGACGCTCGGCTGTCGCGCGCGGTGGCGGAGGCGACGCACGCGGTCCACGGCGCGAGGGCGCGAGGCATGGCCATGATGTTACGCGACACGCACTCGCGGAGCAGGTGCCGCAGCATCGGCGTGCCCCGGCTCGAGTGGTGACGGGGCAACAAACGGAAACAAACAAAACTGAAAAAAATGCCCTCAGAAATTCGCAGTCGCCGAGTCGTCAGACGGGCCCGCGGGCATCCGTCGCGGGCGCGCGAATGTATTGAGACGCGATGTTCGAGTTGTTCGCGACTCCAACGTCTGATCACTTGATTAAAACAAACGCGCGTCTGTCGGAGCTAAATACACGAGGCTCGCCGCGCCTTAACGCGGCTCGCCCTCGGTTTTTTTTATGTTTTTTTTGGTAAATTGACAACGAGAGGTTCAACCTGATGGCCTTCACTTCTTCGACGTCTTGTATTTGTCCTCCACGAACGACCGGTCCTTGAGTCCCAGCCGGTAGATGACCTCGCCGTACGCGTCGCCGTCGGACCTCCGGAGATACTTGAGCAGCTTCTTCCGACGCTCCAACATGGCGACGAGGCCCCTCATGGAAGCCTTGTCCTTGTGGTGCGCCCGGAGATGCTCCGTCATGTACCTAATCTTCTCCGTGAGCGACGCGATTTGCACCGCGGAACCCCCGCAGTCGTGCGCGTGCGTGGCGAACGCTGACCGTACCTTGCGTAAGGTCAGCCTGTTCCCCTCGCTCGCGCTCAGCTGCTCGGCGCCGAGGTACCCGCGCACGAGATCGGGCTTGAAATCGCGCGACGACGTCGAATCATTCATCGGTTCTTTCGACCCCGAGCGATGGTTGGACGATGAGTCGCGGCGACGCCTCTGGCCGCGCGCGGGGTACTGCGGCCGCGCCTCGCGCCTCTCTGTACCGTCCGCAGCGTTGTGTGTCACAGCTGTGGACGAGAGAGGCGCGATGCGCAGCCTGAGCGCCCCGGGCGCGGCCAGCCCTTCGTTCCTAATGCTTGCTATCGTAATCCCCACTACACCTCCCGCTCGCCGCATAGCGGCGCTCACCCAGCTCGCCATGGTGATGACTTGACGAGTCCGAATGGGCTGGAGACGGAATTAGGTGGCGTTGGAGTTGGGGGAGCGCTTCTTGCCCAGACCGACGACGACGTTCACGAAACGGCGGTTGTACTGTTGGGGAAGGGGCGAGGGTGGAGGTCAGTGTCCGGTCTGTGTGCACTGGAGAAAACCCTAAAAACTGTTAAGGGTCGTGGATGGCCGGGAACGACGCGGTTCACGCCGTCATGGGATCCAATCGACCACGCCGGCGCGACCTGACGTGCCGACGGGTCGATCGCACGCATCCGCGGGTCCTTCACGCGGGTCCATCGCGGTCCGACGGCCCCGCGGAGACGCCGCCGGTGGTCCAAATTCCGGGCTTTGGGAGAAAAGCATCTATCGCGTTTTTTCCGCGGCGATGCGGGACCCGCGACGACGCGGTCCTAGGTCGATGCGACGCTCACCTTAATGCGCTTGCCAGCGCGACCCTTGGGCTGCTTCTTCTTGTCCTGCTTGGCGACCTTGGGAGTCTGACCGCGGACCTGTTGAACGAGTGGGACGGGACGGAACGGAGGAGGGTCAGTCCTTGCTGTGCTGCTCATTCACGCACGGGGAGAGCGCGCTCCGGTCGGAGATCGACGCGTGACGCGACGCGCGATGCGTGGGTCGGGGAGGCGACGCGTACCTTGCCGGCACGAGCGAGCGAGCCGTGAACCTTTCCCATAACTAAGGCGAGTACTACTAGCTTGTAGTAGCTGTGGCACGCAAAGAGGGCTCAAAGGCTCCGCGACACCGGGCTTAAGAAAGCTCGAGGGTGGAGAGCAGGGCGAGCTCGACTCCGGAGATCCGAGAACAAATTCGCAACCAGCCTCCAAAATACGGCCGGACACTTTTCGCCTTCAAAGTGACCGTTGAAGGCGAAACGTTTCATCGACGGTGACCTTTCGGAATCGACGTCACCACCCTTTGTTTGATCGACGTGGCCGATACCAGTGCGAGCCACGTCGAACGTGACCGTTTCCGCCTCGAGTGCTTTTTTCGGTTCCGCGATTCGAAATTTCCGGGTTTGAAAAATCCCCGTATAAATGACTCAAGAACTCGACGGTCTAACTCCTTCCAAACTGGATCGATTTCAAACTTGTGAAGCGACAGAAAAGTGCCCACTTCGCACCGACAAAAATCACTCCACAACCCGCCCCGGCACGCACGCCCCGGCAACACACGTCCCCGACACGTTCCGCCGCACGGAACCGTCCAGGCTACCTCCAAAACACACGTGTTCACTCACCCCATTATCTAACCATGGTTGCCGAGTCCAACAACAACGAAGTCGCGCGAGTCGCCGAGCCCCTCCTCGACGCCAACGACGACCGCTTCACCATGTTCCCCATCAAGTACGGAGACATCTGGGAGATGTACAAGAAGGCCGAGGCCTCCTTCTGGACCGGTACGTCCCATCTTGTTACCACCCGATACCCCAGATCCACGCCGCGGCGATCTTGTCCGTCAACACGTCGCGCCACACGCGCGCGCCCGTCTCCCGACCACCGCTCCGCGATTCGGCTAATTTTTCCTCGTACCGTTGTCTCACTTTCCCCGGCCTCCCCCCCTTCCCGTACAGCCGAGGAGGTGGACCTCTCCGACGACTTGGTGCACTGGACCAAGCTCAGCGAGGACGAGAAGCACTTCATCAAGCACATCCTCGCCTTCTTCGCCGCGTCTGACGGCATCGTCCTCGAGAACCTCGGCGTTCGCTTCATGGGCGAGGTGCAGTTCCCCGAGGTACGCTTTGAATATCAGCTACTTTTCCCCGTGTGTTTTCGAATCTCCGGCGTGTGCCCCGACCCGGCGTTCGCGCCCTCGACGTGCGCACGAACACTCGCTGACCTTCGTTCCGATCCCATCCACACAGGCCCGTGCGTTCTACGGCTTCCAGATTGCCATTGAGAACATCCACTCCGGTGCGTGACGTCACCCATCGTCCCCCTTCCCACACAACCCCGGTGCCAACAATCAAAAACCCGAGAAAACCGGGTGCCACACTTTTCAAGCTCAAAGTCTCTGACGCCCCGCCCGCCGCTCTCCTTAATGTCCACAGAGATGTACTCTCTCCTCATCGACGCCTACGTCAAGGATAACCAGGAGAAGAACTACCTTTTCAAGGCGATCCAGAACATTCCCTGCATCGCCAAGAAGGCTGACTGGGCTTTCAAGTGGATCGAGAGGTGCGCCCTAAACCCACACCGAAACCCACAACCTGTTTGCTCTCAAAGTTTGAATTCTTCCCACGCCGCGCCGACCCGAGACTGACCTGGATACCCCCTCCCGTCCAACCCTAACAGCACCGCCAACTTCGCCGAGCGCCTGATTGCGTTCGCGTGCATCGAGGGCATCTTCTTCTCCGGCTCCTTCTGCTCCATCTACTGGCTCAAGAAGCGCGGCCTCATGCCCGGGCTCACCTTCTCCAACGAGCTCATCTCCAGGGACGAGGGCCTTCACCGCGACTTCGCCTGCCTCCTCTACGGCTACATCAACCAGAAGCCGTCCGAGGAAGTCGTGAGGCAGATTGTCAAGGAGGCTGTCGAGATTGAGAAGGAGTTTGTCTGCGACGCCCTTCCCTGCGCGCTCGTCGGCATGAACGCGGATCTCATGTCTGATTACATCGAGTTCGTCGCCGACCACCTCCTCGGCCAGCTCGGCATGGAGAAGGAGTACAACGCCACCAACCCGTTCGACTGGATGGAGCTCATCTCCCTCCAGGGTAAGACCAACTTCTTCGAGAAGCGCGTCGGTGAGTACCAGAAGAGCGGCGTCATGAACTCGCTCAACGCGGAGGCGGCGAAGTTCTCCCTCGACGAGGACTTTTAAGTTTTGGGTGGAGGCGTCGGCCGAGGGTAGGCGGTGCGACGCGCGCGTATTAGGATCCTTTAGACGGGGCGACGGGATTAAACGGGGGATACCACGGGGGGGTAGGGAGGGACGAGAGCTCCGAGGATTGAGCTTGAACGAGAAGAGACGCTTCGTAGAGGCTCTCGGCGCGAAATCAGCGCCGAGGGTTTGTAAACGGTGGGTCTCTTGGGGACGACGAGACTGAGGTAGTCTCGTCGTGGGGCGGCGGCAGCGGCGGCGAGTGGGACACACGACACGCGGTGGAGTGTTCCCACGTGGCGACGATCTGATACGAACCGTCACGGGTGGGGGAGGAGATTGGAGGAGGAGGAGCGAAAAACCCATAGAGGACGTGATGTTCGGTTACTCACTTACGGGGCTTCGTCTGAGCGCAAGGCATTGGGAACGTTGTTGTACAGCACTTTGTTCCCGGGTTTTAATGACGACATCGAAGCTGTTTCTTACAAACTAATTCGTCTCGATTCACCAACGACGATTCGATTCAGCGCCCCAACCACCGAATAATCTTCACTGATCCGCCATCTTCGCCGAATCAATCAATCGTCGATTCACTTTGGGCTCCTGCGGACGTGTCCCTTTGAAGCGTTCCTGCGTACGAACCTCGCGCGCCTCCACCGCGGAACGATGACACAACACACGAACACGCCCACCAACGCGTACCCCCCGGTCCTCACCACCCCCGTGCTCCAGTCGTCCTCACTCGATGCGTACTTATCAACGCGTAAACCTCCGAGTCGTTGCGCTGCTTTGATCTTGTCCATCCGCGCGGGGACGTCGCGGTCGATGCCGTCGACGAGGTGGTACCCAAAGCCCTTGGTCCCTAACCCCGTGGTCTTGACCCCGCTGCCAAAGGCACCCGCGCGCTGGACGATACGCTGGGGCGAGGCGTCGCCACGGAGGTGAGGGCCGCGTTGGGTG
>Ga0302114_10000434_pt1 | contig 29361 bp, 15 predicted proteins | sample AG5_Surface_MG_FD_203107 | JGI IMG/M metagenome (GOLD analysis project Ga0302114, IMG submission 203107) | Marine microbial communities from Western Arctic Ocean, Canada - AG5_Surface | ecosystem: Environmental > Aquatic > Marine > Oceanic | place: Canada: Western Arctic Ocean | collected...
AAACCCTAAACCCTAAACCCTAAACCCTAAACCCTAAACCCTAAACCCTAAACCCTAAACCCTAAACCCTAAACCCTAAACCCTAAACCCTAAACCCTAAACCCTAAACCCTAAACCCTAAACCCTTGTTGGTACCGGATTATTTTTGGTGCCAATGAGGGCCAGCCCCTAAATCATGTTGGTACCGGATTATTTTTGGTACCGAGCGGCACCAAAGCGATGGTACTTCAAAATCCCGGTACCAAATGAAATGGTACTGAAAATCCCGAAAATCCCGGTACCAAATGAAATGGTACTGGAAAATCCCGGAACCAAAAGGCTGTTTGGTACCATCCAGGGTTGGGACTTTTTTAACGGGGGAAATCACCTGTTTATAACTCAAAAAAAAACGAAAAGTCGACGTCCAGCCCCTAGTGGTACCTCGCGGCGCCACAAAAACCCTACATTCATCTAGGCCCCACCTCGGGCTCGTCAAAGTTGACCTCCGACGATCCCCCGTCCCAAGTCCGCCTCGTTTTCCCGAGCGCCCTCAGGTAGTTGAAAGGATTGTGATGCCGGGAGATTGAACCTTTCGCGCCGTACGCCCTCGGATCGGAGAGCACGGTGAGCGGATGTGGAGTGTTCAGTAGCACCCTCTGCGCCGCATCCCTGCCCCTTTCCTGCAACATCACCTCCCGGGTGTCCGAGCTGACCAAGCTCTCGCTTTCAACCGAGCCGAGGAGAAGCGTCGCCGTCAGAGCCGCCTCGGACTGCGTCAAACACGCGAGACGATTCAGGTTGCGGCTCCGCCCGTCGTCCTTCCCGCGTGACCTCGATTGTTTTCGTTTCTTCTTCGCATCCCTGTTCGCGACCGCCCTCTCCCAAGCGGTCTGCGCCTCCAGAGTCACAGCGTCCCTGTCCGAATCATCCCCATTTGAGGAGGAGACCATCCTGATCGCCTCTTCCGATTCCGTGTCCGAATCCGAATCGGAGGATTCGTCGTGTCCCCACTCACCCAACGAATCACCCCTGCGACCTTTCGTCAGCCAGAGCTCTTCATCGCCGTCGCCGGCTTCGTCCGCGATGACGCGTTCGACGAGCATCTCGTACATCCCGTCACCCTCGAGCACGTACAAACCTGGTCCACCGGGAAGCAACGGGTGCGCCGAGCCGTGTATAGCCTGGAGCAGGTACATGTCTCCCATCGGGGAGTAGAACATCTCCTCCTCCAGGAAACTCGGCTGCTTCTTGACGTCAACCTTGAGAGACCCGGGCGCAAACTCCAAAGCTTTGCGCGCCCACTGCGGGTAGTAGCACGAAAACGATCGAGGGACGATATCCTTTCCCATCGCCACGCTGCGAATGAACCTTCGGGGAAGACCGAGTCGCGCGAGCAACGCGTCGCCGCCGCACATCACGTACGGCGACCCGAACGTCCACACGTCGTTGACCACCTCCCTCGGAACCTTCCCGCGCATGATGAGCATGAGCGCGATGAGCGCCGCGAGTGAGCCGCCGATGGAGTGACCCGTGACGTGCACCCTGGCGCGATCCGTGCCAAACGCGTTCACGTGGTCCATAACCGCCTGTTCGATGCGGTCATAGATGGCCCTCGCCGCGTCGTATGATCCGCGGTGTACTCGAACGTCCCACGTCGGATCCTCAAACACGACGGGTTGGAACGTGAGGTTGGTTTGCCAGGACTTGAGTGAAGTGGATCCCTCGATGACGACCCAAATCTCACCGGTGGCATCGTCGGCGGCGACGCAGTAGTTCACCGGAAGGGGACGGTCGCCGTAAGATGTGTCAGCCGCGTAAGATGTGCCAGCAACGTCGCCGTCCTTCTTGACCGGGTCAAAGTCCATCTTTTTGATCGACGATGGCTCCGTGTTCGTCTCGACCGATGAATAGCCCTTAGGGTCGAACATCGTCATGGCCTCTCCCTCCGCCGTCTTCTCGCGTTCCTTCTCCTCGATGATGGGGCTGAGAGACTCGAGCTCCTTGGCCGCCGCCGACGCTTGCCTCAGCGCCTCTCGAGCCGCCGACACTCTCTCGGGGTCCGCGGCTTCAAGCTTCGACGCGCGCTCGAGCTTCTGAATGGCGGCGTCTGCGGCGGTGGTGACGCGCTTATTCATTTCCTTGAGTTGTTCCATGGTGAGCCTGTTCGTCTGGGCCACGACGTTGTTTGCGTCTTTGGTCTTCTTACCTGGAGATTTGACCTCGTCCAGCGAGCTCACGAGCATGCGTAACCCATACCTGTGGAGCGCAGCGTGCGTGGTGGGCAGGTAGTATATCCACGCTGCCATCGAGCACGACACCCTCGCGGACCGAATCTCGTGAGGACCCGCGGGCACGAGCGATTGAGCCACCACCGTCTGCAGCGCGGGCTGAATCATCCGCCCGACCTCCGCCGCCGTCATCGGCTGAGACTTGCCGACGTCGGCGCCCGCGACGCCGACGTCGGGAGAGACGGGCCCACCCGCGATGATCTTCTGGATTCCCGCAGCACTCGCCGCACTCCACTGCGTGATGCGAGCTATGGTGGACGAGAGTTCGATAGCCTCAGCCGTCTCCACGAGCGGCGCGGTGACGGCTGCCAGGTCGAATTCATTCGACTCTTTGTCGGTCGACTCTTTGTCTTTGACACCTCGCACCCATCTGACGACGCCCTCCTTGGACATGTCAACCACCGCGAAGATCTGCGCGCCCGCGGCGAACAACGCAGCCTGAGATGTCCTCGACGCGGTCTTGACTCGCTCGGCCGCAGCTCCGAGGGAGGACTGAAGGCTGGCTCGTTCCTTCTCGCTCTCGTAGCCCGTCGACTCTAACTCGGCGCGAACCCGGGCGACGTCGTCCACGGCTTTGCTCAGCGCCCTGCTCGCCGCTCTGGCCTCCTCGGACTTGGCCCTCGCAACCTTGAGCGCCTCTTCCAGGTCTTTCAGCCTCTGCCTCTCCTCGTCACCGACCGGCGTCGACGGACCCGGAAATTCCAAGGACTCGTAGTCGGCGACTTCGCCGTTTTCATCGAGACCCGCGGCTGCAGCCTTCTCCTTGAGGTCATCGCCAGCCTTTACCGCGGCGTCTGCTGCGACGACCGCGCGCTCCCTCGCCTCGACCGCCGCGAGTGCGGCGGACAGCTTGTCCAGCGCAGCCTCCGTCGCCTTCACAGAAACTTCGTTCGCTCCCCGCAGCGCCTGGTCGACAAACTCGGCTCGTCGACCGCTGATCTCACCGAGGTCTGATGAAATACCCATGGGAGACTCGAGGGTCTCAACCACATCGGCGAGAGCATCCATCCTGTCCCTCGTACCGGCGGCTGTCGTACCGTCGCCGGCTTCGACGGCGACGGAGGCTTCATCTCCGTTTTTCCAGACCCGGTCGACTTGGAACTTGAGCCACGGGGGCAGCGGGACACGCTCGAGGAACGGCACGGGCTCACCCTCGTCCTCCTTGGCCTCGCGCACGACTCGCATGGAGTCGGTCGTACGATCGCGTTCCTCGTCGTCCTCCTCCTCGTCCGAGTCCCCGACCGCCCAGCGTTTGGTCCAAGACCACCATTCCTCGCTCTTCTTTTGTTCTGTTTCGTCAGCTCCGCGTATCGTCGCCTCGAGGGTATCGACCGAGACGGAGGACCCGCGCGTTTCAGCGTCGCCATCGAGAGCGTCGCCACGGTCGTCGGATGCCCGGGCGACGGTGATCAGGCGCGTTCGTCGACTCACTCGCGCGCGATACGACCCGCGAATCCTCCCGCGCCTCGAACCGTCGGAATGATTCGTCGATCTCGGACCGGGTGGGGCGCCTCGCGCCGCGTCCCCCCGCGACCTGTTCGCGAAGCTCGTCGACACCAGCGAGCACGTTGACGCCATGGCTAAGCCGTGGACGTGTGAACCCGCGCCCGCACGCGTTTTCTGGTACCTTCGCTACGCGCTCGCGTGTGTGCCAGCTGTCCGGCCTTCGTCCGTTTGTTTCCCGCGAGTTCACGAACAGAACCTCGCCGCATCCGAGATTTCGGCGCCGAAACAATCCCGCCGCCCTCACCACAACTCCACGCGCGGGCACACGATGGCATCGAAGGAGGAAGAAACCGTGGACGCTCTGCGCGCCCGGTACGAAGCTGCCGGTCAGGATCATGTCTTCGCGCACTGGGATAAGTGCGACGAGGGCGAGCGCGCCGCGCTCGCCGCGCAGCTCCGATCGGTCGACCTCGATCACGTCAAGAAAATATTCGATCGCTCCGTCGCGGACCACGATGCCGGCGCTGCGGTGAAGGGAGACATCGAACCCGTCGTCGCGGACGCGTCCGTCCTCGATGCATCCGCTGAGGATCTACACGAGTGGCGCGAGGCAGGTCTCGGGGTCGCCTCACTCGGTGAGCTCGCGGTCGTGCTTCTCGCGGGTGGACAAGGCACGAGACTCGGGTCTTCGGCGCCCAAGGGTATGTACGACATCGGGCTCCCGTCCGGTCGCACGCTCTTCCGGCTCCAGGCCGAGCGGCTGGCCAAGCTCATGGCGATGTCCAGCGAGGAGGCTAACCAGGGTGCGCCCGTGCGTGTGCCGTGGTACATCATGACCTCCCCTCACACCAACGCGGCGACGGAGAAGTACTTTCAGGAGAACGAGTACTTCGGCCTGGACAAAGCGGACGTGATGTTCTTCCAGCAGGGTTCCCTCCCGTGCTTCACCCCGGAGGGCAAGATAATCATGCAGAGTCGCGGCACGATGGCGACGGCGCCTGACGGAAACGGGGGCATCTACGCCGCACTGCACACGAGCGGCGTGATTGACGACATGCAGACGCGCGGCGTGAAGCACGTGTACGCGTATTGCGTGGACAACGCGTTGGTCAAGGTTGGTGACCCCACCTACGTCGGCTTCTGTGCCCTACGAAACGTGGAGGCTGGCGCCAAGGTGATTGCGAAAGCCTACCCTGAGGAGCCAGTCGGCGTGTTCACCCGGAGGAACGGCGAGGTTCACGTCGTCGAGTATTCGGAGATGCCCGCCGAGCTCGCGTCGGCGACGGACGCGGAGAGCGGGAAGATCAAGTTCGACGCGGCCAACGTGGTTTTGCATTACTACTCGTTCGACTTCCTTAAGCGGTGCTGCGCGCCCGGCGACGTCGTGCAGTCCTCTCTCGTGTACCACGTGGCGAAGAAGAAGGTGCCGCGGGTGACGGCGGACGGGTGTGGCACGGAGACGCCCGAGACGCCAAACGGCGTCAAGCTCGAGGCGTTCATCTTCGACGTGTACAAGTACGCCAAGGATGTCGCGTTCCTGGAAGGTGATCGTGCCGCTGACTTCGCGCCGGTGAAGAACAAGGAAGGGACCGGTAAGGACTCCCCGGACACCGCGAGGGCGCTCATCGACGCGCTCCACAGAGAGTGGATCATGAACGCCGACGGCTCCGTGGATGAGGATGACGACGACGGGCTCGGGGTGACGCACCCGGACGGTAAGCGATACGTGGAGGTGGCGCCCGCGGCTTCGTACGCCGGCGAGTACCTCGAACCCATCGTGAAGTCGTACTTCATGGGATTCGTTCCCGCGGGGGCTAGCATCGAACCGTTGAAGAAGGAGGGCACAAACAAACGGTCGGCGGAGGACCCGGCGCAGGGAGACGAGCCTCCGGCCAAGAAGTAGATTTAACATAGGTGTTAACATGAAGCCGTCACACTACTTCGAAGCAAGATGTCATTCATGTACAACGCTCTTTCTAGATATCACCGTCTTACTCGGTGGCGGAAATCTGGTTCCATCGGCCATCCACGGACTCTTTCCACACGGTCACCATGTTGTTCGCGTCGGACACCGCGAGAACGTTCCCCATCACGCTCCAGCTGAGCCTCCACACCGGCGCGCCAAAGTCGTTCAGCAACGTCTTGTTCCACTCGCCGCCGGGCTCGTTCTGCGTCCAGATGAAAACCTTGTTATCCTGCCCGCAGCTGGCGATGGTGTTCATCGGCAGACCCATGTTCACGCTCCAGCACACGTCCCTGACCCAGTCGCCGTGCGCCCTGAGCTGGTGTTCCTCCTTCCACCCGGCGCTCGGGTCGAACCTCCAGATCTTCGCCAGGTTATCGCATCCACCGGTCACCAGACGCTTCACCGGCGTGGCGGAGGCACCTCCAGCGGCGACCAAGGAGCCGGGAGGGGGCGCGGGTGCCCACGACACCGAGGTGCACCCGATGGAGTGCGCGCCCTGAATCTTTTGCGCGTCCCAAGTCCCATCCGCTCGGTGGGTGATGACGGAGACGCAGCCGTCGGAGGATGCGCACGCGAGGGACAGGCCAAACTCATGCGGGGCCCACGCGATTGCGTTCACGGACGCATCGTGGAGGGTCGCGGGAGAGGTATAGATGGCGGAGAACACGCCCTGCTCGGACTCCTTCCAGATCATAACCTTGTGATCGAACGAGCAAGAAGCGAGGAGCGTGCCGAACTTGGGATGGGCCCAAGCGCACATCCAAACGGGACCATCGTGGCCGGTCAGGTTCGCGAGCAAAGTTTGCGTCTCGCCGGCGACATCGAACACCTTGATCGTGCGGTCGGACGAGCAAGTCGCGACTCTCTGCGGGGAAGTCGGCGGGGAAGTTGGCGCGCGTCAGATCTCACTCCATTCGCGTGGGGTTTGATTTCAGAACAAAAAATGATGGGACCGGGCTCGAATGGGGACTCACCCTGCCGTAGTAGTCGTACTGACAGTCGTGGATCTGGTCGGTATGACCAGATTCGAACGCCGCCTGGGTCGACACGGACATGTTGCCGCGCGCTCCCCGCTGTGGTCCCAAGTGGCGGGGGTGATCAACGGGAATTATGCGAAAAGGCCGCGGATTTGGTCGGACGCAAAATTGGTCGGACATTTTCAAAGCGAAATGGGCATTCGGTCAACAACGTTCCTCCTCGGCGTGCGGCATAGGTAGGAGCGGCGGCTCACTGGGCGCCATGGAGGCGGTTTCGGCGGGGGCGGGGGCTCCACCGCCACCGGGGGATGACCGGTGGGAGGAGCTGTGCTCAATGGAGGCGGCGCTGGAGGCGGAGGTGTCGGAGCTTCGACTCACGGTCGCGAGCCCGACGTCGGGGACCGTGGGGACCGTGGGGCGCGTCGTCGAGGCGGAGAGCGAAGGGGACGAGAACACGTCGCCGTCGCGCGACGTACGCTCGGACTCGTACTGGGGCTCGCGCGGCCAGAACCGACGTGCCGTCAGACGAGCCGACGTCTCGGGGGTCGCGCCGGTTCGCGAAGAGGGCGACTACGAGAAACGATTCGAAGTCACTCAGCGCCTCTCGCCGAAGCCCGCGGTGACGCGCCCGGCGAGACGAGGCGGGCGAGACGCGGGCGCGCCCGTCGCTCAAGTATCTCCCATCGATGTATCTCCCATCGTCGAGAAACCGAAATGGGGCGGCAAGTACGGGGACGACGGCCTGCGCGTGTCTCGGTACGACTTTGCGTTCATGGTCCCCAAGAGGTCCACCGCCAGTCCGAGCCGAGCCGGCGCGGCCAGGACGCGGGAGCTCAGCACGCCGCCCCCGCGGAACAGTATGCTGAGCCCCGCGAACGAGGTCGCCAAGTCATGGGAGAGAAACCTTCGTTCGAAGGGCACGACGCCGACGAGGGCTCCCGCGGTCCAGCGCATGTCGCCGCATCATCACGATGACAAGCCGACGACTTCTCGGGAGGATGCGGATGCGTCGCTGAACGACGCATCGCTGAACGTCGTGGCCGAGGTCGAGGCGCGGGTGCAAGAGAAGTTGCGGCAGCTCGAGACGCGGCTGCTTCGCTCCGTGGGTAAGAAACAGAAACCAAAGAAGGAACGGACGCCCAAGAAGGAACGGATGCGGCGGAAGTCGGACGACTCTTCAGACTCTTCAGACGCGGGTCCCGCAATGAAGGTATCAACCGACGCCGAGGACTGGACGAGCGCGGTCAAGTTCACCGAACCCATCTCGGCCGCGGACCGTGTGATGGAGAGGTCCAAACTCGCGGAGAGGTCCAAACTCGTTGATCCGCTTGAGGGTCCATCTGGCAGCGGATCGAATAAGGATCGTCCGCTGAGGGCGGTTAAGAACAGCATCGACGAGTACCTGCATCGACGCAGGAAGCGACGCGAGGAGGAGAGAGAAGAGACAAGGGAGTCGGAGCGACGCGCGTTGGAAGCGGCGGGTGCTGTGCGGTCCGAGGGTGTGGACGAGTTCGAGCCGGTGTACTCGCCCGTGGTTGCGAGGCGAGCGTCGAAAAGCGTCCAAGACGTGTCCAAGATGCGGGACTTGGACGAAACGGATTCATTGACGACGGAATCCGAGGATGGACACCCGGCTTCGTCCGATGGGCACCTTCAAGCTGCTTGGTCCGCTTCGCCGTCGTCAACCCACGACGCGTCTTCGGGCCAGTCGTCGCCGACGTCATCAAGGAGCATTTCGGACGACGACGAGTTCCTCCAAGTCGCGTTCGCGGCGACGGAGGTTGTGCATCGCCGGCGACTCGTCGCGTCCGTGCTGGAGGAATGGTCCTTTATGGTTCGATGGGGGAGGGCGCGCGCGGAGGCGCACCGACATCGTCACCTGAAGTGGGCGTCCGTCAAGGTGATGCGATCGCTCATGACGGACGCCAGGGTCTCAGCGAGGGTGTCCGAACGATTCCATAGGAGTTTGAGGCGCGTGAAGATGCGCGCCGCGCTCCGAAGTTGGCTGTTCATCGCCAAAGATGCGTTGGTGCGCGCGGCGAAGGAGAGAAGGGATCAGGCCCTGAAGGGGGAGTGGCCTTCGGAGTCGGGATCTGACGGTGATTCAGACGATTCTGCGAAGGATTCTGAAGTGCTGACCGAGGATGACACAGAGGCTCTCCGGCGCGAAGCTTGGATGCCGTTGCGCGATGAGCTCAAGATTCTCGACACGGAGGAGAGAAAGCCGGTCATCGAAGAGAGGGAAGAGTCTTTGGTTCCTGAAGAGTCCAGCGGCGACGGCGGGTTCAGTCCGGAGAACAAGGCTGAGTTTGAAAAGTCATACGACGATGCGCTCAAGGCTGTGGACGTCGCGGTCAGGGGTGTGATCGGGTTGTGGGGGCTCGCCACGCCGGAGAAGCCCACGCCTTCTTCAGGGACGCGGCCGAGTGCTCCGCCGGCGATCGAGTCGCAGGCACCGACGGCTCGAATGCTAAAGTTCGACCCGCTGCGTGTCGGTGATTGGCTCATGAATCAGGAGGAACCTGAAGTCAGTTCGGAGGAGGAAGGCGAAGTCGAGGAAGAGGAAGTCGAGGTGTCGGATTTCATCACGCCGCTCGGCGCCGCTCCGCCTTTGTCCGATGTTCGTCCGTACAGGGTTTTCACCGACGAAACGGGCCAATCGTTCGTTCTCACATCCAGTCCAGAAGCTGGTGGAAGCACGCACGAGTACATGTCGATGAAGGACTGGATCGAGTTCGCGAGTAAAGCAATCTAGGTGTCAGACACGTGTCATTAAAAACCGAAGTCAAATATCTCTTGCTGTATCATCGTCCACATCCCACGCCGTCGTGCTTGTGGTGGGCAGGCTCTCCATCCAAACCCTGCCCTCTGTTACTTCCTCCTCCCTTTGTCATCCCCGGCGCCGACAAACCCCGGCGGCGGCGCCATCGTCCGCGGCTTTGGCAGCATACCGCCTCCGCTGGACAACAGCGCACTCGAGCCAGCCCGCGCCGTCTCTGTGTGTGTATCCTCCTCGCCTCCTCCCTCCCCGTCGTCGAGGACGAACCCGAACCGTGACCTAGACCCTCCGATGGATCCCAGCGACGTCTGCCGTTCGATACCAGTCATCGCAACCTTGGTCTCGGCGCCGCCCATCGGAGGGAGAGACTTGAACCCGCTCGAACCCATGGCGCTCCAAGGGTCAAAGTCGCCGCCGGACGTGTTGAACAGCGAGTCCGGGAACATGGACGCCGAGTTGAAGTCAGACGTTTCAGTCTTTGAAGCGAATGCCCCGCCGGTCGCCGCGGAGCTCAGTCCCCCGTTGGGACTGGAAGGCACTTCGGTGGTGACTTCCGCGGTGACTTGCGTGGCGCCGAGCCTGGGCGCGGGGGGCGGCGCCTTGCCGGCGCCGAACAGACCCGCCCCGGACCTCGACCTCCTCTTGGGAGATTCAGCCTCCGGGTTCTTGAGCGCAGCCTGGGTGGTGCTTCCGTTCGCACCCGAATCGCCGCTTCCGAACGAGAGGCCGCTCTGTAGGTCCTCCCTCTGTGAACCGGCGTTGAGCGGCTTGGACCCGAACAACCTCGCGAGAGGGGGCTCGTCGTCGATCGTGTTTCCACCGCCTCCACCCGGGTGTTTGTTCGCCTCCACCCAACCGCCGCCTCCGTCGTTGTCCATCGAGCCGAGCAGAAGGTTACCCATGCTCCCGTGCAGGCCAGAGTCGCTCCCGCCGCCGGCGCCAAAGGTGAGGGACCCCGCGCTCCCGACGGAGGCGAGGTCGCCGCCGCTGCTCAGGGCCGGGAACGACGACAGCGTGAGCGGGTTAGCGCTGGACGAACCGAACCCGCGCGGCGCCGGGGGCTGGAACCCCGCATGTTGAGGCGGCTGGTGCCCCGTCGCGATCTTACCAGCCCACGACGTGCCGTCTTGATCCGCGGCGATCAACGCACCCCCGGTTGCACCCCCTGCGTTTAACGCACCCCCGGCGATACCCCCGAAGGGGATGGGTATCCTCGGCGCGGGGAGGCCGTTGGCGGTCACCCCGAGTCGGCCGTGTGTGTTGCCGTCCACCGCGGGTGCCGGCAGGATCTTGGTCCGGCTTACTCCGGCATCTAGATGGATCTTGGTGGCGTCGTGGAAAGATTGCGCGTGTTTGCTCCCGTACCTGGCCAGCATCTCCTCCTTGGTGAACGAGTCCGTGTCGTTTCCCATGTCGTGCAGGTACATGCACTCCGGGTTGGAGCACTGCTGGTACCGGAGGAACGCGTTGCAGTACTTGGTGGTTCCGAAGCACGCTCGGAGCACCTTGCCGTCGAGCGTGGTGCCGTCGACGCTTTTGATGCACCTCGCCGCGTCGTCACCGCGGCGGTAGGTCACGTACGCGCTGCCTTGCCTCTGGAAGTCCCCGGGCTTGGGAGGCGACGTCTGCAGCTTTATGATACGCCCGAACCGCCCGAACAGGTCCTGCCGGCGCAGCACGTCCTCTCTGCAGTACTGCGCGTTGAGCCCCACGACGTACACCAGGTTCCTCTGTATGACCCGGACGTTGAACAGGTGCTTGCGCGAGGGTCCTTGCCCGTCGGGTCCTTGCCCGCCGGACACCCCCGCCGCCTTGCCCGCCGCGATCGCCGCCGCGTTCGGCGCTGGGATGGTGAACCCCGATGAACCGCCGATACTCTCGTCGTCTCCGCCGATACCCCCGGCGCCGCCCTTCTTCTTCTTGCGCAGCTCCTCCGCGGCGAGCACCTCGGGGGGCGGCGCGTCGAACTGGATGGAGGACTCGTCGTAGTCCTGCCTACACGCGGGGCACTGCGCCACCTTATCGTCCTTCGCCGCCAGCTCCATCACTGCGAGTCAGAAAGGGGGAACGCGTACGGTGAGATGTCGGCTCAGGCGGTCGAGGCGGGGACGGGCGCGTGTCCTCGCGGGCTTTGGCAAATCCTAAAAAAAAGCGGGATCCAGGCTGGCAGCGCGGGTTCGGGGGAGGTGTGGGCGGGCACTCACGCTGGTGCCAGCACCAGGCGCAGATCTGGTACCCGCATTTGCACGGACGAAAATGTTTGTCCGTCGCGTCGAACGGGTTGCAGCAGAGCGGGCAATCCTCGCCCGTGTCGTTGTCGTCCTCGCCGGCCGACATCGTCTCGCTGTGTGTACTTCCTCCCTCACCGAGCAAAAATCGCTCGCTCGCCCACGCCGGGGCGTTGTGTCCTCCCGCGACCCGCCGTTTCGAGTCGCGCTCTTCCCTCGCGAGGTTTCTCTAACCCCCGAAAGCGCTGCGCTCTACGCGCCGCGAGGTCGCCGCCGCGGCCTCTCAAGCTCACCAAAGACTGACCAGCACACGCGCGGAGGGGCGGCAAAAAAGGACCGTCTCGGAGAACAAAGCTGACAACCAATCACGAGACTGCGAGACACCAATCATCCAATCTTGTTTGTGTCGACGGATGATGAGCTCACAGCGGTCGGGTACAACCGGTAGGTGGGCAGTGCGATTGTCGACGAACGTGTGACAACGAACGGTGAAAAGATGATCGAATGCTCCGATGATATGTAAAGCCGTGACGCTACGTTTCGACGCGCGACGCGGACCACGACACGGACCGCGACACGCGCCTCGCTTCACCCCCCCCTCCCACCTTGGAAAACACTTTACGAACCCCTCGAGACTCGACTCACGCGGAGGCACCCTGAGGCTTGCCCTTGTACACGAGGGGCTTAGCCGGTCCGAGATCCTCCATGAGCTCGTTTTGCTTCGCGATGTGCCTGAGGAAGAAATCGCCGTTCTTCTTCACGGGCTTGACGTCGTGCACGGTGACGTTCTCACCGTCGACGACAAACTCCACGTCCGAGACGCTTGTCTCCGTCCCGTCCAGCGCCGAGGACCCACCCTTCCACTCCACCAACGTGCTCTTGGCCTTCATGTTCGTGAGCTGTGCCTTGAGGACGTCCAAATCCACCTCCATGAGACCCGCGAGCTTACCCACGGAGATGGTGGTGTAGAGCTTGAGGTAGGAGCGGAGCGCCGGGAGCTTCTCAAAGGAGCTCACCTGCGCGATGAAACGCTTCAGCTGCGAGCGGTACGCCTCCTCGTTGTAGTTGGCGGCGGCACCCTCGGCGTCCGCGGCGCTACCGGCGGGGGGCGCGGGGGTGACAAATTTGGGGCACGAGAGGGAGAAGAGCTCGTCGAACGCGGACACGACGCCCTGGCCCATCCGCGCCATGTCGTCGCCGTGCTTCTCGCGCAGCGCCGACACCACACCCTCCTCGAGCAGCCTCATGACGCCGCTCCTGGCGTTCGCACCGCCGCCCGACGCGGCGCCGCCCAGGGACACCGCCATGGCGACGAGCGCGTACATGTGTTCCTGCTTCTTGAGGAGGATGTCCAGCGCGTACGGCCTGGTCGCCGCCACCTTGTGCCTGTTGATGAACACGAGGCTCGCGTTGAAGTGGCGGATGGCGTCGGTGTATCGGCCGAGCATAAAGTACGCGAACCCGACGTGGTACGCGGTGGACACGGACGCGCCGGGCACCTTGGTGAAAATACCCGGCTTGTCGAGGTCGATGGGGTCGAGAACCTTGAGCGCGGTGGTGTAGTCCCCGAGGAGGATGTGCACGCGGTGGAGGCCAATGAGGGCGAAATAGCCGAGCGTGCGGAGGACGTTGGACTGGTTGTAGTCGTAACCCTCCGTCTCGGCGAACTTCTCCTCACCCTTGCGCTCCTTGTCGAGGAACGCGATGATGCCCGACTTGTCGACGAGCGCCTGGAGGAAGTTCAGCACGCCGAGCGCGGACCAGACCTCGTCGCAGTCCTTGAGCGCCGCGAGTTCCTCCTTGGTCTTGACGGAGAGCTTGCCGCGGTACTGGCACATGGACTGGAACTGGTAGATGAACTCGTCGATCATCTCCCAGAGCCAGAGGTTGGGAAGCTGCATGTTGACGTTGCCGTGGAGGATCACGCCGAACAGGTTGCAGTAGTTCTCCCAGCTCTCCTTGCGCTGGTCGAGCGTCGGGGTGGTCTTGCCGTACACGTGCCTGAAGTACAACTCCTTGTACAGCAGGCCAAAGACGTGATCGTTGTCGGCGTACCTCGCGATCGCCTCGGCGCTGGGCCAGGAGGACGCCTTGAAGTAGCGCTCGGAGATGGCGGAGAAGGATTTCTCGTACATGGACAGGATCTCGTACACTGATGGGGGGAAGGGGGAAGGGTGGGGGGCGGGATCAGCACGCGTTCAGTGGGGGCGGAAACCAGGGTCTCAAACGCTTCGCGGGTCTGCGCCTTTGGCGCGCGCGATCGCGTTCATCGCGGGGTCAACTCGGCGGGATAGCGCACGTACCGTTCTTCTCGCGGATGTGGCGGTAAAAGTACACGACGAACTGCTTGACCATGTCGGGCACGGGCTCGTTGGCCCGGGCGGCCGCGTCGTTAGCCATGGTGCCTTGAGTGCCTTGGATTTCTCGACGGGGTGAAGTTTTGGTGGGCCCGACGGTTCGTCGACCTCCTCGTGCGTTCGCAGACGCTACCGCCGCGAGCTGTTCACCGATGCAGGGACCGGTACACGCGCGCGCTCTGGCCGATGGGTGGTCGGCGTCGAGGGGCGGTTAAGAAAGGGCGAGCAGAGGCTTGGGACGCGAGCTCTTCACACTACTTTCACGTCGGGTGCTCAAACCCCGCCTGATGGCGGCGCTGTACAAAACACGCCGTCAGTCTAATTGCCCATACGGAAAATAAAAAGAACGGACAACCGACCATAAAATTCGGACGGACAAAGCGGCAGTTGGTGTTTTCATTCTGTTCACAGTCGGCGGCGCTTCGGCGTGGGCGTGGCGGACTAAGGGGGGTGTTCAAAAGTTAGAATCGTCCACCATGAGCGCGCAACGATCGTTCGTGAAGAAGACCAAGGCTGGGCGGGTCATGAAGGTGGTCCGTGAGCACTACCTGAGGGACGACATCTACGTCGGGTGCGAGCTGGCGACGGAGGAATATCGGGGACCCGACCCGAGCGCGTGGAAGCTCTCGGCCGGGGCGAGCAAGTTCGTGGTCATCGACACCAACGTGGCGCTGCACCAGCTCGACTTTCTGGCGCACAAGTCCATCGCCGACGTCGTGGTGCTCTCCGTGGTGCTCGAGGAGTGCCGGAACCGGAGCAAGTCGAGCTACGACAGGCTTCGCGCGATGTGCCAGGACCCCGAGAAGCGCTTCTTCGTGTTCGCCAACGAGCACCACAGAGACACGTACATCAAGGCTGAGCCCGGGGAGTCCCCGAACGACCGCAACGATAGGGCGATACGCGTCGCCGCCAAGTTTTACCGGCGCGCGATACCCAGCAAACGCATCGTGCTCCTGACCAACGACCGGGGCAACTTGCTCCGGGCCAAGGAGGAAGGCGTCGACGCGCTCAGCGTACGACAGTTCGCCAAGGAACACGCGGCGGACGCCCCGGAGCTCATGGACCTCGTGGCGGGTAATGACATCGATACCGAGGACGCATCTAAGGACGCAGCCACGGACGATGCACCGTCCGCCAAGCGCGTCAAGACGGCCGGGCCCTCATCAAAAACGGGAGGATCCGGTCGCGGCGCGATATTCACCGAGCACCTCTCCGCCTCTCAGACGGCGGCTGGAATCAAGGGGGGTACCCTGCACCAAGGGTCCCTGCGCACCGGTCGGTTCTCGCCGTGGGAAGGGTACGTGGGTTCCGACGCGGTGGGTGGTGATATCATGATCGTCGGGCGGACGGATATGAACCGAGCGATGGACGGCGACGTGGTGGCGGTGGAGCTGCTTCCCGAGTCGGAGTGGCGCGCACCCGGGACCAAACTCGCGAAGCCCGGGGAGGAGCACAAAGATTCAGAGAAGACGGAGAAGGGGGAGAACGAGAACGAGACGGTGAGTTTGGCGCCGGCGGTGGCGGAGGATGCCGACGATACCTCGGGACCCGCCAAGGGCGGTCGGGAGGACGGCGTCGTTCCCACCGGCAAAGTCGTCGGCATCGTCAAGCGCAACTGGCGCGAACGGGGATACGCGGCGTGCATCGACCTCGGACCCGGTGCCGCGGGTGCGGCCGCGTCCAAGGCTGCGCAGGACGCCACCACCGCCGCGGCGAGGTCTTCCCGTCTCCTCGCGGTGCCCCAGGACCGGAGGCTGCCGAAGATTCGCATCCAGACGCGTCAAGCCGCCGCGCTGGTGGACCAGCGCATCGTCGTCGTCATCGACTCGTGGCCATGCGATTCGCCCTACCCCGAGGGTCATTATGTCAAGTCGTTGGGTAAGCTCGGCGACGTAGGCGCGGAGACGGCGGCGGTGCTCCTCGAGGCTGACGTGGACGACAGGCCCTTCGCCCCCGCGGTTCACGCCTGCGTCCCGCCGCTGCCGTGGTGCTTCGACCAACAAGTCCACCTGCAGGCTCAGCCGCACAGGGAGGACCTCCGTTCACTGCGGGTATGTTCCGTGGATCCACCCGGTTGTCGTGACATCGACGATGCCCTCTCGTGCCGGCCCTTGGACGAGGAAGGCATGCCCGGGATGTTGGAGCTCGGCGTTCACATCGCGGACGTCACCTCGTTCCTTCACCCGGATACCGCCATGGACGACGAGGCTAAGAGGCGCGGTACCACCACGTACTTAGTGCAGCGCAGGCTCGACATGCTTCCAAAGCCGCTCACCGAGGATATATGCTCACTCCGCGGGGGCGTGGAGCGCCTCACCTTTTCGGTGTTTTTTCGATTCAACGCCGAGACGGGCCTGCCCGTGGAAGGGGTGGCGCCCAGGTTCACCAAGGCTGTCATCAAATCCGCCGCGGCGTTGACCTACGCCGAGGCGCAGCACATGATGGACGACCCGAACGACGCATCACCCTTGGCCAACGACCTACGGAACATCAACGCATGCGCCAGGTCACTTCGCAAACGCAGGATCGACGCGGGCGCGCTGACGCTCGCGTCTCCCGAGGTACGGTTCGAGATGGACAAAGAGACCAACCAGCCACTGGACGTGGGGATGTACGTCACCAGGGAGGCTAACCAGATGGTCGAGGAGATGATGCTTTTGGCGAACGTGGCGAGCGCGGAACGGATCCTTCGCGCGTTCCCGTCGTACGCGCTGCTCAGGCGCCACCCGACGCCCGCGCCTCGAATGTTCGACCCGCTGCTCAAGGCGTGCCGAGCGGTTGGCGTGGAGTGCGACGTGAGCACCAGCAAAAAACTGGCGGACTCATTGGATGCCGCGGTGCGCCCGGACGATGCGTACTTCAACACCTTGTTGCGTATCGTCGCCACGCGGTGCATGTCGCAGGCTGTCTACTGCGTCAGCGGCGCGCACAGCGTCAACGAGAGGGTCCACTACGGCCTCGCCGCGCCGCTGTACACCCACTTCACGTCCCCGATTCGAAGGTACGCCGACGTCGTGGTACACAGGCTGTTGAACGCGGCGCTCGGTCTGGAACGCGCGCATACGTCCCTGCAGGACAGCGAGGCGCTGAAGGCTGTGGCGGACAACATCAACGTTCGACACAGAAACTCCCAGATGGCGGCGAGGGCATCCGTGGAGCTTCACACGCACATCTTCTTCCGCAAGAAGGCGGCGGAGACGGAGGCGAGGGTGATTCGCGTCCGCGCCAACGGCCTGATCGTGTTCGTTCCCAAGTTTGGGATCGAGGCGCCCGTGCTGTTCGACGAAGGTGAAGGTGAAGATGAAGGGGGTAAGAAGGCTGTGCTGGACGAGGAGGCGATGACGGTGACCACCAAGGCTGGAAAGACTTGGAAGGTTTTCGACGCGTGCGTTGTTCGCATCGAGATCGAGGAGCTGGCGGCGGGGCGGTCCAGGCTGGCGATCAAGATATTATAGAGCGTCGACGTTTGATATCAGTGATACAGTGATATTACGAAAACTAAGTATATGTAGGCAGTTCTATGTCGCTATTTGGTACCAAGATGGGTACACACACAAGGAACGGCGCCCCCAAAAGGATAGTCTATAGTAGATGGGGTCGCCTTCTCCGGAATTTCACCTCGCACGCGTCAGACGCTCAACCGAAGAACGGCGCACCGCACGTGCACGTCTTTCTATTTCCCATACATACCCCTTCCCAAGATGGATTCTTCTTCGCGAAGCTGGGCTCGGGGGGCGACTCCAGCAGCTTCTGCTTCGCGGCGTCGAGAGCGGCTTCGCCTCCGCCCTGCTCCGACTGCAGGTAGTGGAAGTAGTTGAAGAGCCGGATGGACTTGAGCGCGTCCAGCGCCGCGTTGTGTTGCTCTCCCACGTCGCTGCCCAGCAGGGTTCTGACCAGGTGATCCTGGGAGAAGACGCTCCACGATTTGTACTGCGGGTTCCACACCCGCCACAGCCCGGCGAGATCCATGAGCGACGTGAAATCCTTCCCTTCCTCCAGTCTGAGCCACTCGACATCCTTGGCGATGTTCTGTCCCACGAGCACCGCGTGGGGCGGCAGGGCCGCGCGGACGTGCTGCAAAGCCTCCTCGAGGGGCACGCCGTGTGCGCTGAGAACATCCTCGGTGATGCCCGTGAGGGGCGTGAGGTACGAGTGCACCTTCTTTCCCTCCGGGGGTTTCACGTACACGTTCAGCAGGCATCGCTCGAACTGGTCGACCAACGCAATCTGCGCCACGTCCCTGGCGTTGTGCTCGTCCCCCGTGGCCACGCACTCGACGTCGATGGAGAAATACGTCGCGACGTAGTTCTGCTGTTGCTGCCACTGCTGCTGCTGCTGCTGCTGCTTCTTGGGAGAGGGCATCTTGCTTGGCGGCGATTTCCCGAAACAAACAGTTGAAAACTTCCTGGAGTCGCGTCGGCGTCGACGGGCTCTCTGGTCGCGCGCGTGTCGAGCTCCGGGACGACGTTTCCGTGGGAGTGTGAGGTTTTCGCTCTGTTACGGGCGAGGGTGAGAGTACGAGCGCGTGTTTTATCTGGTCGGCGCGTCGAGCTCTGAACCTCCGGCGCGCGAACAGATAACCAAATCAACATCGGTGGCGGCGGTTTCAGTTCCCGATGATCATCAGCACAGTCATCAAAAGTGAGCGCAAAAAGCACAACCGACCGGTGTCTACTTGCCAGAGCCGCGGTGGTCGACGCACGGGGCCGCGTCCGGGAGGACGGTCATGGCGGCCACCGGAACATGGGCGATGTCCTCGCCGAGTGCCAGGATAGGCGTCCCCGGGAGGGTGAGGGCGAGACATCCACGGAGATCGGTCTCCCGAATGATGGGACGCATGAACGACATCGCTATCGAGGAGATGAGCTCACACCCCGAGGAGGACCCTGCCGACTTTGGGGTGGAGCGAGGGGTTCCCTTCACGCGCCGGAACGCGTTCTACAGGGTGGAGAGCGCGCAGGCGAGGGACCTGGCGATACTGCTGGCGGCAGTCATGAGCGACGAAGCGGTCGCCGCGTCGTCGTCCACCTTCAGGGACGCCGAGCGCATCAGCGGAGGAATCTCCGTGCTCGACGCCATTAGCGGTTGCGGTATCAGAGCACAGAGGTACCTGCTGCAGGGGGAGGTATCCAGCGTCCACGCCAACGACGCCAACCCCAACGTGATGGCATCCCTCGACGACAACCTGTCGGGCGCGCACATGAGGGGAGCCACCGGGGTGTCGTGCGTGACCAACCTCGACGCGCACCGGCTCCTCGGACGATGTTACCTAGACGATACGCGGTTCGACGTGGTGGACGTGGACTCGTTCGGTGCCGAGAACCTGGTATCGGCGACGATGCGGTGCGTCAAACGCGGCGGCTACGCGTACCTGACGTCGACGGATGCCCTCGCGCTGTGCGGCAAGAGCCCGGGGACGCTATCGGCCAACTACGGCGGCGCGTACGTGTCACCAAACACGCGAGGAGCGAACGAACACGGCCTCCGGGTGTTCGTGGGTGACGCGGTTCGGATCGGCGCGGCTATGGGCCTGAAGGTGACGCCCGTGTTCTCGTTGTTCCACCCGCACGGTCCCGTGTTTCGGACGATGTGTCGCGTGGATGCGCTCGTGGGAGACTGGGAGTATAAGAGCGTCGGGCACGTCGGTCGGTGTCGCGCGTGCGGGGACGCGAGGGTGATCGACCCACGTGAACTCGGGGGTGCGTTCTGTCACCGGTGCGACGCCGTGAACGCGAGGGGTGACGGGACGAGCGGGACGGAGACACGACGGAGCTGTTTGGAGGTGAGCGGACCGATGTGGTTAGGGAGCCTTCACGAATCCGAGACTGTCGAGAAACTTCGGTCGAAGGCGACGGAGAAGCGTTGGATCGGGGAGGGCGCCTCCGTGGAAGATACCGTCAAGGTGAAGGGCCAGATGACTCTCGAAGCGTTGTTGAATTCTTTCGCGGCCGAATCGGACCCGAGGCTTCCCCCGTATCACCACAGGACGGACGAACTCGGTCGGGGCGGGCGGGGTCTGAGGAGGGGCATTCCGGGAATGAAGGCGTGGGTCGACGAGTTGAAGAGCCGAGGTTTCGCCGCGTGCAAAACGCACGTGGACAGCAGGGGGCTTAAAACGAACGCCCCGATGGAACAGGTCATCGACGCCGCCAACGCGGTGACGCGTGCGAGGGACATGACGTCAGCTAGCTAGTTAGTACCTTCAAAGGTAACACTTAGATCATCGAGCGATTGTGTATCGATTGCGTATCATTGAGAACGTATCATCGAGCTTAAACCTTGACCGCTCCCATCTTCTTGGTCAGTGCCCACTGCTCCAGGACCTCCTTCACCTTGACGAGGTCGTCCAGAGCGACGTCGAGCTGCTTTTCCTCGTCCGGCACGTCCTCTCCCAGCCTGAGGTCCTTGATCCTCACCTTGCCAGCCTCCCACTCCTGGGGAGCGACGAATACCATGTACCTCGCTCCGACCCTGTTGGCGTAGTCGAAGGTCTGCGTAACCTTCTTCTTGGGCTCCAGGAGCAGGTCCACCTGCGCGCCGCCCTCCCTGAGCGCCGCGGCGGTCTTCATCGCGCTGCCCTGCATGCCCTCGTTGAACGCCGCCACGACGAAATCAACCTCCTTGGGAAGGACGGGCGTGATCCCCTTGTCCTTCAAGAGCTCGACCACGACGCAATCGCCGAACCCGAACCCGCACGCGGGCACCTCCTGCACGGCGCCGTACAGGGACAGGAGCCGGTCGTACCTGCCGCCGCCGCAGATGGCCCGTAACTCCCCTAAACGATCGAACCCTTCAAAGACGACGCCCGTGTAGTACGCCAGCCCTCGGACCACTGAGGCGTCAAACACGAGCCAGTCACCAAAGCCGTACGCATCGGCGAGCTCGAAGAGCCTCTTAAGCTCATCCACGCCGCTGCGGTCCACGCCCTCGCCGCAGAGCGCCGCGAGGTCGTCGACGGACTTGCAGAGGAGGCAGTCCACCAGTTTCTTGGCGGTGTCCGCGTCGAGGCCTTGCGTGTCGCGGAGCTCCTTCTGGGTCTCCTCCGGTCCGATCTTGTCGAACTTGTCCATGACGACGCACACGGGCGCGAACTGCTCGTCGGTGACGCCCATGGATTTGAGCACCGCGCCCATGACCTTGCGGGAGTTGATCTTCAGGCCGATATCCTTGGAGGTGATGCCGATGTTTTTGAAAAAGAGGACGATGGCGGCGAGGAGCTCCACCTCGGCGTTGATCCCCTTGCACCCGATGATGTCCATGTTCCATTGGTAGTGCTCCCGTTTGCGTCCGCGCTGCGTGGTCTCGAACCTCCAGCACTGGGGCACGGAGTACCACTTGAGCGGGAGCATCAGCGACTGCGCTTTGCCCAGTACCATCCTGGCGAGCGTCGGGGTCATCTCGGGGCGGAGTGTCACCTCGACTCCTTCTTTGTCGGTGAAGGAGTACATCTGCTGGGTGATCTCCTCGCCAGCCTTGCGCTTGTACAGCTCCTGGCGCTCGAGCACCGGCGCGTCGTACTCCTCGAAGCCGCAGAGGGTGCCGACGTTACGGAAGTGATCGTAGAGCCAGCGCTGGAGCCTCATCTCGTCGGGGTAGAAATCGCGTGTGCCGGACGCGGGCTCGAGCTCGACGGGGGGGGTTGGCACGACGCCGACGGTGACGGTGTTGCTACTCTGGCCCCTGACCTGGCGCGCCTCGAGCTTGGCGGCTTTCTTGGCCGCCTCGGCAGCCTTCTTGGCCTTCTTCTCAGCCTCGCGCTTGAGCTGCTTCTCCGTCTTTTCGACGGGAGCGCCGTCGGCGGGCGCGGGGGTCTCGGCTCCCGCGGCGGGCGCCGCGGCGGGAGCGGGATCGACGGGGGCTGCCTCGGAGGACATATTGCCCATGCAACAGTACTGGAGTGCGGCCGATCGGCGATGTATTGTGCCCCGCGCCACCGATCGTCGTCCCGGAAAAGCGATCGATCATCGGCGGCTGGAAGATGAGATTTCGCTCGGCAGCTCGGCACCTCGATCATGTCAGTCGATAATTTACAAGAACGGCCGTTTCAACTCGCCCCCCCCCTTGGTCTTTCGCAGCGTCTCCTCCGTCGTGCTGAGCAGCTTCGAGTAGTAATCGACGAACGCGCCGGCGTCGATACCACCCGGGGTCTTGACGGAGGACTGGGACGCACCCACCGCACCCTTGAACCCCGAACTTCTTACGGGACTCGACTCGCCCCACTCCGCCGACGAGTTCACGGTGGCGTCCCAGTCGCTCGCGTCGTCGGCAAACACGCCAGCCGCCACGCCCGCGACCGTGGGGGGCGCGAAGTAGCTCTGGTCCGAGTCACGCACGTGGGGACCCCGGCCCGGCGACGCGAGCGGTGACGCGACGGCGATGGATCCAGCCTTTCTAGCCCGCGACGGTGACTGGTACGCCCACGGGGAGTCACGAACGTCCGGCCAGACGGGCGCGGCTGTGAGGATAGGGGATTTGGATGACGCGTCGGGTTTGTCACCCACCCGTGTGTCCTCAACCGGTTCCGTGTCATCGACGGCATCACGTGGTTGGTACTCATCCTCCTCAAGTGGTGACTCCTCCGACTCGTGTCTCCCTTTGAGCGCCTCTTCCAGGATGCGAACCCGGCCCTCCAGGAGAAACGCTCGGGCGCCTTGCTCCGCGAGGGCGGCGTTGGACGCCGCGAGTCGCCGCGCGATCTCATCGCACTCCTTCCTCGCGTCCGCCGCGGCCTCCTTCGCGGCACACGCGCGTCCTTCGGCGTTGTTGGCCACGTCCACGGCGACGGCGGCTCTGCGCTCGGCGTCGACAGCTCTCGCCTCCGCCTCACCCGCTTTCTTCGCAACCGACCCCACGTCGTCCCTCAACGCCTCAAACAATGGAGTGTAGTCCACCGATTGAACCGCCGCGGGTGCGACGGTCGGATGGTTCTCGTCGGGGAAACCGCCACTGCGTCGCACGCTCTCCAGACCCGAACCGGCGGCGGTCACGGGTGCCGGTCCGTTCGCAAAGTCGCGGGAGTCACCGGGATTCACCTCCGCCGACATGGGACCCTGTAAGCTCTCCCTCGACTCCCTCACCGTGAACGAGTCCCGTTCGTCGTGCGTCGGGTCGATCGCGATGCTGCTCGCCTGGCTGCGCAGCGCGGCGGACCGGGCGAACCACGGCGGCGCGTCGCCCGAAGCCGCCAGGTCGGTGAGCGGCGGTCGAACGCGGTTGGGGCTCGGGCTCGGTCGAAACTCAAAGTTGCCCCCTTCGTCGTCGTCGTCGTCCGAGTTCTCCGCGGTCATTGGCTCGGTGGACACGCGCAGGTTGGCGACACCTGTTGAGGCCCCTTCCCGGGTCGCCTCGTTCGTGGGACCCGCGTGAGATCCTCCGTCGCGTCGGATCTGGATGGGCCTTCCCGGCGTCCTCCTCTTGACATTACCCGCCTTGGTCTCATGCCCCTCTGTGTCCTTGTGCTTGGTGTCCTTGTGTGTATCCTGCGAGGCCCTCTCGCGCGCGACGCGGGGCCCGCCCTCCTTCGCGACGACCGCCTTGACGTCAGCGGCGCGCGCGGCCCTGGCGTGCTCGTTGTGACGTCGCTTGCACAGCTCGATGGCGTCGGCGAGCAGTAAGAGTTTGCGCTCGGCGAACCCGGGGGAGAGGAACTGGACTGGCGTGAGCGTGGGGTTGTAGTGGAAGGACTCCCGCAGGGCCTTCCACGCGTTCTCCACGAACCGCGAGTCGCTCTTGGCCTGCAGGTCGTGCCCTTCGTCGGACAGCGACCGGGTGACGTGCCGGCTGAAGCCCAGCATGGCGTAGTGCAGCGCGGGAAGGAGCGACATCGGGGAGCCCTCTTTGGCGCCGTCCTCGTCGAAGTCGACGGGGAACCGGATGCGGCGGAGCTCGCGGTCGATTCGCGCGAGGTTACCGTCGAGGTCGCCCGTGCGCCCGGACCGCAGAGGCGTCTGAATCATCGTCGCCGGCGCCATGACGTCGGTCGCGGCGCGCTAGACGGTTCTGACTGACAGCGCGATTTCAAACCGCGAGTCGTTGCTCTGAATCGTTCTGCTGACACGCGCTGAAGCGCCACGCGATTGGATGGATAAAGCTGACTCCAACCCTAACCCTCCCCCGAACACGAACGCTCGACACAACGTCCGCAAGGGATCCGACGTCGTGGCACAGACATGGAGATCCTTCCCCCGTCCTACACCGGCGACCCCAACGCGGCGCGCTGCTCCGAGAGCGCGTTCAAGTACGGGTTCTTCTGCTTCAACGCCGCCATCGCCTACGATCGAATCGGATTGAAGCACGTCATGAGCGTTGGCCACGCCTTCTCCGGCGACTACCTCGTGGCGCTCTCCGAGGAGGTGCGCGCGCGCAGGGACGTGGCACGCGGCGTGGAGCCCAAGAGCAAGAGAGAGAGGCTGGGGGAGTACGCCTACCAGAGGTGGGCGCGCTGGAGGAAGAAGAGGATGGTGAACAAGCTCTGATGACCGCGGCGGCGATTTATTCGGGCGCAACGGGCGGAAGCGTCCGCCCCGACCCGCGCTTCGGCACTAAAGTGAACAGACGTTATTAGCGACACCGAGGATGTAATGATGTACACATACATCGTATCTAGTAAGACAGACCCCTGGACGAGAGCCTGTACCCGCTCGCGTCCAGAGTCCGCCTAGCCTCCGCGCCCCCGCCCTCGGACCTCACCCTACTCGCCGCAGTCGCGAACCGAGACGCCACCTCCGCGTCGGTCACCGCGTCCGTCGGTGACCCGAACGCCTTCCGCGCGTCATCCACGATCTTGTTACCAGCCTTGTTCGTCCGTGCCGTCAACACGCTGGCCATGATGGGCTTGAGAAAGTCCGGGTACAGCGCGGTGGCGTCGTCCCGCGTCTCCGGCGGCAACACCGCCAACTTGTTATACGTGGGGTAACCCTGTACCGACCTCATGACGGGCTTTGGCATGGCGAGCGCCTCGGCCGCGCTGGCGTCGCCCCCTGGGTCGGCCCTGAAGCTGCTGTGGATCTCCGGGTCGTCACGTTTGGCGCGGATCGTGGCGAACGAGGACACCGTGCACTTCCGCTCAAAGTGTTCCCGGAAGCCGACGGTGGCTCCGCCCCGTTTGACCAGCTCGCGGTGTTCGCCCACGACGTTGAGGTAGATGGGCACGCGGACGACGTGGCGACCTAGTCTCTCGCCGATGGCGGCGTCGTGCGCGTCGTGGTCGTCATCCTCTGACTCATCCAGCCGCCTTGCATCCGGCTCGTCGCCCTCGCGGAAGTCGTCGTCCTCGTCCCAATCCCCAACTGTTTTCGTCGTCCGCCTCATCACCGCCTTGTGCGCCATGAGGTACACCCTGGTGGCCAAGGGCTTGGCGGTGATAACCACGCACCCGAGCCACTCCCCCGCGGTGTCCGACCCGGCCACCACCTCGACGCACTTGCTCATACCGGGCGCCAAGACACCCTCGGTGAACCTAACCTCCGCGGCGGGACACCCGGTACACTCCACGTGTACCCCCACGCTGCCCTGCAAGTTCCTGTTCTTGACCGTGATCCGAAACCGTCGCGTCGCACCCGGCACCAACGTCCCGGCGTCGATCGCCGCGGTCCGGAAGTGCGTCCACCGCGGCGCATCCACCGGCTGCGAGTCCCGTCGGGCCGCTCGCTCCACCGTGTCATCCGGCACCGGCGCCCCAGAGCTCACGCGCGATATCGCGGCGGGGTGCGGCCTCGCGCTCGACACCGCGTCCACGTGCGCGTACTTATCATACCTCGGGTACGCGTCCAGGTCGCGCGGGTTGTATATCTGCCGACGGGCGTACACGGCCAAGCGCCGCTTCAGTACCGTTACGTCGCTCTTGTCGCAGTCCATTTTTTTCAACATCGCGTCGACGGCTCTCGCGTCGTCCAGACTCGCCCCTCGTCCAGCCACGTCCTCGACCGGTTTCCCTTTACCCGTGTTATCCGTCGGTTTCTCGTGCGCCCCGCGCGGTCTGTGCCACGCCAGGATCGCCATTTGGCATATAAACGAGACAAACTCGTTAAAGTCCAACTGGTTTTCCCGGTTATCCGCAGCCTCGTCGCCGTACGCGGGCCTGTCCGCGTTTGCAAAGGCCATCGCCACGTCCCGTCTGCGTAGAAGCGTCGGGACGATGTCAAAGTCGTTCGCCAGTGTGAACGCCTCCGCGCGGGACATGAGGGACGGTTTATCGTTGGTATCGTCCAGGTCGTGCACGTCGTCCCTCGCGGCGTAATCGTCGAATAGGCATCGAAGTGGTCCCTTCTTCGGCGGCGCGCTCTTGTCGCTCCAGACCGCCTTGCCGCGCCTGCCCCGCTGGTCGCCCTGCTGGACCCTCGCGTCGAACTGCGCGTCGACCTCGATGGACTTCGCAGGCGGCCGTGGGGGTTCCGTGCCCGGTCCCCTGGGAGGCACGTACGGCCGAAAGTCGCGATCTGCGAACCCGTCCCGCTCAGCCTCGTCGCACATCGCCTCGAAGCGCGCGTACAGGTCCGAGCAGGCGGTATCCGGGTGCATGTGGCTATGCGTGGGACCCAGGGTCGACGGTCGGACGGTCGCGCGCGCGTTGGTGGACCGCGCGTGCGCGAAGTCGACCAGCTGTGATGGGAACGGGGGGAAAGGAGACGCGACGGTTAGCGGCACGAATGATTGACGATTCCGAGGAGGCGGGTCGGGTGGGCCGGAGCCGTGGCTGCGTTCGATGTCTCACCTGCGACACGAGCGGGTTCACCATCCGCATCGTACCCGTGCCGGGATCCGTCGTCATTGTCCCGATCGGTCCCGACCACCGACCGCCGCGCGCTGACCTAGCGCGCTGGTGCTATGCCAAATTTGGGAGAGACTCGAGAGGGTGATGCGCGATTGTGGCTGCGAGCGTTATTTTTCAATCCGGTGTTCATCATCACCTGGAGTCTTACACGTCTATCACCGACCCGACGACAACACTCACGCCTCCGCCCTGGCCGTCTTCCAGTCGATCGCCGCCTCCCTGATGTTGTTGATGATGAAGAACGCGCCGCACAGACGCGCGGTCCTCGCCAGACCGCCGCCGTACAGCGCCTTGATCCCCCCTTCCCTGTACACCATCCCGAGCGCCGTCCGCGCGTTTGGGTACTTGACCCCGGCGATGTCCGACTGCGCACATGTCTTACTGGTGTCCACCGGGTGCGTCAACACCGCCGCGACGGTACCTCCGATGGACGAGCCCACGATGGAGGCGGCGAGCTCGTTGGACTTGAAGTACTCCACGTTGGACGTGAGGTAATCCTTGGCGATGGGCGCGAGGCCGAGGTAACCGGCGGTGTAGATAGCCTCGCGTCCGACGCACGACCAGAACCCCCGCATCATCCCCGCGGCGCCGTGTTCCTTGACGATCGCGCTGATCGTGGCGCCGGGTGAGTCCAGGCCGAGCTTCTGCTGCTGGATCACCACGAGGTCCACCGGCGAGTACAGCACGGATGACGCCGCGCCCGCCGCCATGGCGACGCCGACGCGTTCGGGGTCGGTCGGGCCTCGGTCGCCGCCGGTGACCGCGCGCTCGATCGCGCCGTTCACCGCGACCTGCACCGCGGTGATCGGGCCGAGCGGGGCGGCGGCCGCGGTGACGCCGCGGAACCATCCTGCGAGGAGAGACGGGGCGCGGGGAGAGACTCTGAGGTCAGGTCTGGGGCGAAGGAAGCGCGTTGGGGACGGGTGGACGGGGTGAGGGATGGGAAGATGCGCACCGCCGATGGACGTCGGGAAGGGCTTCTTGCTCTGCTGGCAAATCTTCAGCGTGATGAGGGGCACTGCGATTGGGGACGTGCGGGGCGCGTTCGGTGGTCAGATGTAGTCGTTTGCGCGGCCGAGACGGTCGGGGGTATGTATCGGGATCGCGGTCCAGGGCACTCACTCTGCACGGTGCACTCGAGGGTGCCTCCGAAGGCTCCCACCATGAGGTTCTCGGTATCGCTCAGGGGCAACCGCCTCTTCCCCTCCACCACGGAGGCGGCGAACGGGGTGAGCGGGGGGAAGTCGCGAGTGTTTGGCATCATCTTCTTCGGATCCAACCGCGTTTAGTGCCAGACTGGGGCGAAAGGGCGACGTCCGCGGTCGCCGGTGGACCTGGAAAGGTGCCGGTCGCGGAGGTGTGGTCGCGTGGGTCGACGCGCGCGGTTAGTTTCGCGTGCGGTCGGTGCGTCGAGTCGTGCGGGACCCTGTGCGACCGTGCCGACGAGAGATAACAAAACGCGGGAGAGCGCTGACAGATAAGCAAAGCCACTTGGCAAGGCACGCTTCGGCACCCTTCATCTTCGTTTCTTTATTTTCGTATGGTATGGGTAATTAGAGTGACACCGTGTTTTGTTTACAGGGTTCCTCTATGTGTATTTGGGGCAGATTTCACCCCTTGAATAGCCTCGCCTCTCACTGCTTGTTCATGGACTCCGCCTTGGGCGCCTCGTGTTTTTTCTGCACGAACGCACCCGCGCCGTCGAGCACGCCGGATCCACCGAAACTGTCGAGCCTGTGGTCCACGTTCGGCCCGTCCTCCGCGACGACCTCCTCCACGTCCTCGGCGGTGTCCAGGTGCCTTAGACTGGACGCCGGGAACCATTTCACGATGAAGTGCTGCCTGAGGGGCACGAGCGCCATGATCAGCAGCGGGAACGCGATGCCGTACACGCCCGCCCACGTCACTCCGTACACGGCGCCCAGAGCGGAGATCTGGATCAGGGTGAACTTCCGCGTGTCCCTCATGGGCACCAGGTCGACGTACGAAGGCTGCGACTCGCCCGCTCTCAGCGACTGGATGTCCATGATGAAGAGGGTGATGCGGTGGATGAACTGGTTACCAGGGAAGGACTCGATGGCCATGAACACGAAGTACCCCCACAGCACCGCGCGGGGCATGAGCTTGATGACGGGCGAGATGAACAGGCAGACGCCGACGAGGACGCTCTGAATGAGGTTGGACATGCGCTGCTCCAGCACGACGTCCGATCCTCCGGGCTTGGTGCGGTCCTGCCCGACACCCATGAGCGAGCGCGTGTGCATGGGCGCCTGGGGCAGCACGCCGTTCGTCGGGGGTAAACCGAGGAGACCGAGCAGCAAGGTGTTGAGCCCCTGGAGCAAAAAGTCGTAGTGGTACGCGGGGGGTTTCTCCAGGTTGAAGTCGTCAACCTGCGCGAGCTGCGCGGAGACGTTGTGGTCGAAGAAGAAGAGCACGGTGATGATCAGCGCGGGGATGAGCGCCACCGCGACCTGGCCCGCGGGCACGTCACCGAGGTACTTGGTGGTCTTCCACGTGTCCGTCACCTCTGGGTCGTAGATTTGTTTGCACGCCACGCGGGTGGGCAGGT
>Ga0302114_10000435_pt1 | contig 29347 bp, 15 predicted proteins | sample AG5_Surface_MG_FD_203107 | JGI IMG/M metagenome (GOLD analysis project Ga0302114, IMG submission 203107) | Marine microbial communities from Western Arctic Ocean, Canada - AG5_Surface | ecosystem: Environmental > Aquatic > Marine > Oceanic | place: Canada: Western Arctic Ocean | collected...
TCCGGTCAGCCTTGCTCGTCGCCTCGCTCCCATCCGTCGCCGCCGCGATCATCCCAGTGTCCGCGTTGGACGCCCACTCGATCGTCACCGACACCGGCGCGTCACCGGCCCCGCGACTGTCCTCCTGCGTGACCCTGACGTGACGAGCCCCGTCCAATTGGACCCTAACCTCCATCCCGTACGTTGGGACAAAGACGCAGAGAAACTTTTTGCCGACGGCGCGGACAATCCCCGAGACGCACTGCGGCGACGCGCGGAGAAAGGCGCAGAGGTACGCGTGCATGCTCCCGTCCTGGCAGTTCTTGGCGGCCAGTTTGCGCTCGTTGCAGTGCTCGGCGATCGCCTGGAGCTTCTCGGGTTTGGGTATTCCGAACTTCTCGGCGGCGGCGTCGACGTCGGACCGCTTCGGTGGTTTGCGACGCTCGGCGGGCGGGGCGAGGTTTCCGCGGCCCCTGAAGCCGGCATCCAGCGCCGCCGCGAGCAGCCTGTGCACCACGACGTCGGGGTACCTCCTGATGGGCGATGTGAAGTGCGTGTATCGGTCCATGGCGAGCGCGTAGTGTCCCCACGTGTGTTCCTCCTGGGATCCTGTGCAGAAGTATTTCGCGAGCTGCATCGGCAGCGTCGCCATCAGCTGCGCCACCTCGTACGCATCCTGCGACTGTTCCTTCAGTCGACGCAGGGACAGGTGGAGGGCCCTGGACGACGAGGCGTCGATGTCGATCCCCTGTTCCCGGGAGAACCGCTCCAGCTCACCCATCTTACGCTCGTTCGGCTCCGGGTGGCATCGCAGCATGGCCCGGTCCGGAAACGCGTCGGCGATGAAAGTCGCCACCGTGTTGTTCGCCATCAGCATCCACTCCTCCACCAGGCTGTTACTCTCCCTCATGACGTACGCGCCGGCTCCGCATGGGTTACCCGTGTCGGGGTCAATCTCGAACGAAACCTTGCTCTGGTCCAGTCGAATCGCGCCACCGTCGAACCGCCTCTTCCGCATCGCTCGAGCCGCGGTGTTGAGCAGACCGATTGTCTCCGCAACCGCCCCCGGGTCCCACGAGCCGGGTCCGCCGTCCTCGGGGCCAACCTTGACGGGGCCCGGTTGGTCGTTCACCGCCTCCATGAGCTCATCCACGCCGGTTCGACCCTCGTCCCTGGCCTCTATGACCCTCTGCGCCACCCCGTAGTCCAGTTTAGCACATGATTTGATGATCCCGCGGCCGAACCATTCGCTGATGATTTGCCCATCCGGCGTCATCTCCCACTCCACGCTGAACGTGAGACGCTCCACCCCGGGGTTGAGCGAGCACAGGTCCTCGCACAGGAGCCTCGGGAGCATGGGCATCACCCTCTGCACCAGGTACGTGGACGTCGCCCTTCGCCGCGCCTCCTCGTCCAGGGCGGAGTCCGCCGGGATGAAGTGGCTCACGTCGGCGATGTGTACGCCCACGACCAGGGTTCCGTCCGGTCGCATCTCGGCGTGGAGCGCATCGTCGAGGTCACGCGCGGTGGGCGGGTCGATGGACGCCACCCTCACGCCCGTGAAGTCCCTCCTCACCGCCCGCTCCGACTCGGGAACCTCCCACGTTTTCCCCGACTCCTTGGGCGGGACCTCGGGGAGGCACCCGAGCGCGGCGTCGGTGAAGTCCTCGAGCCCGAGGATGTTGTTCTCCGCTATGAGCGCCGCCGTCTCCGTCTCGAGCTCACCGGCCATCCCGAGGGATTCCCTCAGCTGGCAGTGCGGCCACACGTACGAGGTGGACCACTTACTAACCCTCGCGCTCACCAGCATCCCCTTCAGACCCGCGCCGTCGTTCTCCCGAGCGGCCGCCGCGATGGCATCCGGGAGGTACGTCGGGGACATGTCCACGATCATCCACGGCAGTTTAGGGTCCGTCGGATACAGACGCAGCGCGGGGATGTTGTCCGGGTACTTGTTGTCTTTCTCCTTCTCCTTCTCTTTCCCCTTCCCCTTGGTCTCACCTCCCTTCAGGCGCTTAGCGTCCTCATCCTCGGCGAACCCGATGTACCCGACGATCGACTCGCGCCTGGGGCTCACCTCGGAGACCGCGACGACCCTGCCCGTGGGTCTGAGCGCGGTGCCGTCCACGCCGCCCCGTCGCGCCGCCGCGGCGAGCGTGGCGATGCTCGGGGGTTTGATCGGTCCAGCCGAATCGTGCAGGCTCCCGTTGACGGCCATGCGCGTCATCCCGGCGACGATGTCGTCGTCGTCCGACGCGTCCTCGAGGTCGAGGTCGTCGTCGCCGTAGTCATCCTCCGCGTCCACCTTCTTCCAGTAGGCGTCGCCATCCCCACCCTCCGCATCGTCCTCGCCGAGCCCGCCGCCCGCCCCGGCCTCGGCGTGGAACGCGGGTGACTCGGGCGCCGCCCCGCCCCCGCCGCCCCCTCCGCGCCTCTTCCTCCTCCTCGGGGTCTTGTCCTCGAGCGCGGGCCAGTCGTTCATCGGGTCGATCGCGAACACGACCGTGTCACCGTCGATGACCCTGTTCTGCGCGTCGTACCCGTCGATCTTGACGTCGTGCGGGACACCCTCCAGGGACACGTACGCCTCCTGGCGCCGATGGGGATTGACCTTGATCTTCCCCTCGTGCAGGTGCCCCGCCGTGAGACCCTCGCGGACCACCTCCCGGGGCCAGAACTCGGCGAACCTGGCGCGGCCTTTTCCCTTCCGGCCTTTACCACCGGTGCCCCGAGATGTCCCCGGGGTGGATCCTGGGGTCGATGGGGTCGATGGGGTGCCCCCGTCGGCCCCTTTCTTCTTCTTCCCCGCAGATGCGGTCCCATTTCCCTTGGAGGAGGCGCTGACGATGACGGAAGTCGGGGTCGACGGTTCCCCGTCCGCCCGCGCCGACGCCGATGCGCGCAACAACTGCAACGCCTTCAATCGGTCTTTCATCGCTACGTATATCGGAATATAGCGCCCGGCCCACGCCCCGCGCCCCAACAGTGACGCGTGGTGACGTGGGGTGCCGAGGTCGTTCCGAGTTCCATCAGGTTATGCCCTGAGTGCACGGCAACTGCTACGCAAATCAGACCCCCGCCTTGGCTGTCGTTTTGGAGCCTCGATTTCGTATGGGTATTTTACGAAAATCGTCGCGGAAATGTTGTTTGCGAAAGTTTTTGGCATGCTTCGACGCTCGCCTTCAGCCCCCCGACGCCTCGATACTTCACGGATCGATGTAAAACCTCGCCAGGGCGTAGCTGAGATATCAAGGCGTCGCCCTATGTGCTCAGAACGCAATGCGCGCGCGGGTGGAGCGCGGGGCGGATTATCGGGTTTGGGCTTGAGCCCTCAAGCCCAGATTGAGCTCCAAAACGACAGCTAAGGAGGGGGTCTGATTTGGGTAGTGGCGACTGGCGAGCGGGAAACCTGATGAGACAGTTAACACTGATTGGCGTCGGAGGTACGCCGCGGGGCACGGTTCCCACGCGATGTCCTCGTCGTCGCGAGCACTACGACGCGTCGGGTCGCTGGCGTCGCGGGCTTTGGCGCCCGCGGCATCGGTACCGGCAGGGGCGGGCGACGTCGGTAACGCGCGGGGGATCATCCGATCAGGAGCCCGCTTGGTTGGCCCCGACGCGGAGGGCGCATCGCGGGGATGGACGCGAGGGTTCGGAGGGTTCGCGTCGTCCGGGGCTACCCCACACGGCGGAGCCACGCGGCCATACTTGCGTGAGCACCTGGGTTTGCACCCCCATGGGCTCCCCTCGCGCCCCCCCGCGTGCCGTTCGCCGACGAGGTTCGGGGACATCCGCCGGCTGTCCACGAAGTCCCGCGCGCTCCTCGCCGCTGCTGGGAAGGGCGGGGAGGACTCCAAGCCCCCCGCGGTCTCGCCCAAGGCTGCCGCGGCCGCTAAGCAGGCTGTCGCGGATACGGAGAAGGACATCGACCTCAAAATCTTGCGCACCCTCCTCCCGTACATCTGGCCCAAGGACAACCCCGAGCATCGCACCCGGGTCGTGGGAGCCCTCTCACTCCTCGTCGCGTCAAAGTGTCTCAACGTGGGCACGCCGTTCATGTTCAAGTACGCGGTGGACGCGTTGGCGATCGCGGGGGCGGGTGCGGCGACGGGCCCCGAGGCTATCGCGGCTCTCCCCGCGGCGGTCATCGGTTTCACCCCCGCCGCCATGCTGGGCGGGTACGGCGTGGCCCGGGCGGGTGCCAACTTGTGCAAGGAGCTCCAAAACTCCGTCTTCTCCAAGGTGGCGCAGGCGTCTATTCGGGGCGTGGCGCTGCGGGTGTTTGACCACCTGCACAACCTGGACTTGCAGTGGCACATGTCACGGCAGACGGGGGCGGTGACGCGGACCATCGAACGAGGAACGCGGGGTATCCAGTTCATCTTGAACTCGATGGTGTTCAACGTGGCGCCAACCGCGTTTGAGATCGCTTTGGTGTCGTACATCCTGGGAACCAGGCTCGGACCCGAGTTCGCGGTGCTCACGGTGGGAACCATCGGGGCTTACGGAGCGTTCACCGTCGCGGTGACGCAGTGGCGCACCCAGTTCCGCAAGGAGATGAACCGCATGGACAACGAGGCTGGAAACAAGAGCGTGGATTCGCTACTAAACTATGAAACCGTCAAGTACTTCAACAACGAGGCGCACGAGAACAACAGGTTCGACGAGTGCCTGAGGGGATACGAAAAGGCGGCGATCAAGACCCAAACCTCCCTCTCAGCCCTAAACTTTGGCCAGAACGCCATATTCTCGGCGTCGCTCTCCGCGGCGATGCTGCTGTGCGCGGGCGGAGTGGCGCGCGGGGAGCTCACCGTTGGAGACTTGGTGATGGTCAACGGCCTCCTGTTCCAGCTCTCGGTTCCCCTCAACTTCTTCGGTACGGTCTACAGGGAGACCACGCAGTCACTCATCGACATGACCGCCATATTCAAGCTTCTGGAACAGTCCGCGGATGTCGTGGACAAACCCGGGGCGCCGCCGCTGGTGGTCCCGCCCGGGGGTTTGGACGTCGAGTTTTCAGGCGTGAACTTTGGGTACGGGGGTGGGAAAGCGGCGGGACGAGCGGATGTCCTCGACGGACTCTCGTTCAAGGTTCCCGCGGGTAACTCCCTGGCCCTCGTCGGTGCGAGTGGCAGCGGCAAGAGCACGGTGCTCAGGCTGCTCTATCGCCTGTACGATGTGCAGTCGGGTACGGTGAAGCTCGGGGGCCAAGACACCCGCGAGGTGCAGGCGAGGTCGTTGCGCCGGGAGATCGGGGTCGTGCCCCAGGACACGGTGCTGTTCAACGACACGATCTACTACAACATCGCGTACGGCAAGGAGGGCGGCGAGGGTGAGGTCACCGAGGCTCAGGTGCACGAGGCGGCTCGAGCGGCGGCGATTCACGACCCGGTGATGGCCATGAAGGACGGGTACCAGACCAAGGTTGGGGAGCGGGGTCTGAAGCTGAGCGGAGGGGAGAAGCAGCGGGTGGCGCTCGCGAGGGCGTTCCTGAAGGGTGCCGGGGTGGTTCTCATGGACGAGGCCACGTCCGCACTGGACACCAAGACGGAGGCTGGGATCATGGATACCCTGGACAAGCTCATGAGCGGGAGGACCACCATCCTCATCGCGCACAGGCTGTCGACTGCGATGCACTGCGACCAGATCGCCGTGCTGGAGGGTGGTCAGATCGTGGAGCAGGGGAGCCACCACGACCTACTCGCGAGGGGTGGCAAATATAAAGAGATGTGGGACGCGCAGGCTCACGGCTCGAGGGGCGGGGGAGATGAACCGGACAACGAGATCGACACGAGTGCGGACGTGGTTCTCAAGTAGCATGGTTCATTTTTGTAAAACGTGTCGTCATCATTATCGTAAACCATCGCTCTGCTGAAGAAAACGGCACCGAAGCGTGATTCCAGGTTACGGGAAGGTTACGCGAAACATCCCACTTACCACCACCGTGATAAGTAGCCCCTGCTGGAATCACGCGTCGATGCACTCAATTTCAGCATAGAGATAAGCCTCCGGCACTCGTTTGTTCCTTGGGTGAAGGTCACGGAGCCCCTCACAGGCTCCCGTCGTCGCCGATGGGGGAGCGGTGCACCCGCCCTTTTTTGTCCACCATCGCGGGGGTTTTCTTCGCGGAGGGTATGGTCAGGTACTCCTGCAGCGATACGGGCGGCGGCGACTTTTCCGGAGTGATTGGCACCCCGAACTCGTACATGTTGCCGGATCCCGCGTGGCTGGACTTGGACTTGAAGCTCTGGTCAACCTCCGCGGTGGAGGAATCATCGTCATCGAGCGAAGACGCCGTGTTCGACAGCTTGGCGGACCTGAGAGCCTCGGAGAGACCGCCCATGACGTTGCGGGCATCCACGCTGCTGCTATCGTGCTCGCCGCGCCAGGATGTCGCCAAGGTGGTCTCCGCGAGGAGCGAGGTGACGGCGTACGGGTCGGCGTTGGCGCTGGGCCTGCGGTCCTCGAGGTAGCCCGCTCCGGCGCTGGCCGTCTCGTTGCCGACCCTGACGCTGGCGCCTCTGTCGGCGACACCCCACGTGAACTTGTTCATGGCGGCGGTCTCGTGCCGGCCGGTGAGCCTTCGCTCGTTGCCGGGGCCGTACGCGTCGATGTGAACGGCGTGGCGGTCCTCGAGCAAGAGGATGGCGCGCTCAATCTCGTTCATGCCTCCGAGCCGCTTCTCCCGCATGGACCTGGTGGAGTAGTTGCAGTGCGCGCCCGCCCCGTTCCAGTCACCCGGCACGGGCTTGGGATCGTAGGTGACCACGACGTCGCCGGTCAACTCGCAGACGCGCTGCAGGATGTACCGCGCCATCCAGAGCTGGTCGCCGGCGTCTATGCCCACGCAGGGTCCCACTTGAAATTCCCACTGGCCCGGCATGACCTCGGCGTTGATACCGCTGACGGCCAGCCCGGCGTATTGGCACGCCCTGTAGTGGGCGTCCGCGATGTTCCTTCCGAACATCCGATCGGCACCGATACCGCAGTAGTACGGACCTTGGGGACCGGGGTAGCCACCCTTGGGCCACCCGAGGGGCCAACGAGAGGTCGCGTCCAAGAGCGTGTACTCCTGCTCAATACCGAACCACGGCTCCTCGCAGGATACCTCGGGGAGGGTGAAGACGGCGTTCGCGGCGGCGCGGGTGTTGCTCGGGATGGGTCTACCGCTGGGTTCGTAGGTATCGCACATGACGAGGAGGTTGCGGCACCCGTCGTGTATGTCGGGGAGGGTCCCGGAGGTCAGCGAGGGCTCAGCCACGGGGGAGAGCGCGGGCTTGTCCAGCGAGCGGTGCTCGACGTAAAGCGCCCTATTGTGAACGGACATGTTCTTCCTGTCGCGGTCGAGTACGTGGTCCTTGTCCACCGCCGTCGCCCTGAAGGGGTCGCGATATATCTTGCGAGGGACGAGGATGACTTCGGAGTCGGTTCCTGGAGCCTGGTTGGTGCTGCTGCCGTCATAGTTCCAGTTAGGAAGGTCGTCTACCGTACGTATCGGTCCTTCAAGCGTGCGGGTCTTGCTGCGTAGATCCAGATTCGATCCACCTCCTAACCTGCGGTCGTATCGGGTCGTCAGCGACGCGCGTACATCGACGAGAAGGGCGCTGCTGGGGAGAGGAAGGGGTGTAAAAACGCACCAGACGTATTCGACGGTGTAAACTTCGCGCATGGCTGGTAAATCGCAGAGGGTGGTCAGAACGTCGTAGTGATGACTTCCGCCCCTCTCCGTGGTGTTCAGTGACATCGTGGGAGTGGTGGATACGCGCGGACGGGGACGGGTGGCGTGAGAAGGAGTGACCTTTCGGCTGGCCAAGCGTCTTGTATCGGGCCAAGAAAACTTCGTCCAGCATGGTCCAAGATTCGTCTTTGGCAGCCGAACTGTTTTCTTGGGATAGCGCTTCTGACACAGACCGTCTCCGCGCCGAGCGGAACGGGGGGCGAGATGGGTCGCGGTGACAAGGGCGCGGCCGATGAGGAGCTGCGGGCCAAGCTCGAGGAGACACAGCGGCGCCTGGAGTCCACGTCGCGCGAGCTCGTCGCGGCGCTGGGTAAACTCCATGGGAGCCCCCCAAGGAGCCCCGCGCGATCGAGGCACAGGAAACACGGTGGCGCAGAGATGGTGGGGACGTGCCCGTGCGGTCACGTCGGGGCGACCTGTGTGGAGCACGCGGCGGCAAGCTTCTGGCGTTCCTTCGTGCTCGCATACATGATCAGAGCAGGCGTCGCGGTGTTCACGCGCGGCATTGGGCTGATGCGAGGGAAAAGTCCGAGGGATGTGCTCAAGCTCGAGAAGCTGATTGGCGAGAATCACACGCACTACCGCGAGGATGCCGTGCGACTCGGGCTCTTCCTGGGTTCGTTCACGGGCGGATACCACATCGTGCGATGCAACATGTGCAATCGCCTCGGTTTCTCCCCCAAGAAGGCCGCGGCGGTCGCCGGCACGCTGGGAGGCCTCTCGTCGCTCTTCCTCAAGCGAAAGAAACGCCGAACCTTCGCGCTCTACCTGATGGCCAGGCTGGCTCAGGGTACGTACGCGAGCCAGAAGAACAACAACCGGTTCCACTTCTGGGGTTCGCACTGGTCGCACGGGGACGTCCTGCTGTTCGCCATGTCCTCAGCGCAGGTCATGTACGCTTACGTCATGCGACCCGACACGCTCGACGCCGGGTTCTGGAACTTCATCGTGAGGGCGGGTCCGATTGACAAGGAGACCCTCGGGCTTTTAAAGGATCAGTGCAACGGGAAAAACGTTGATCTACGACCGGCACTCGCGGCGCAGAGTGTGGCGGGAGCGATGGACGCGTTCGGACCGGTGGTGGGCGAGGACGTCAGGTGCGTGCCGTGCCAGCTGATGCACCGGAGCACGGGTTGTCCGGGATGCGCCCTGCACATGGCCATGTCCGCCAAGGACACCTTCCGCAAGTGCTTCCCCTTCTACCTGTCCATCCATCTCGTGCCGTTCGCGATCCTCAACGCCGCCAAGGCGCTGAGGGATCCCATCGGCACCGTGTTCAAGGCGACGGCGGCCACCGTCCGGTCCACGTCGTTCATCTCCGCCTTTGTGGCGCTGTACATGGGGACGGCGTGCGCGTCCCGTAGACTATTCCATCGAGACCACAGGGCGATGTACTACTTCGCCGGTATCGTCGCGGCGCAGTCCCTGTTCCTGGAGAAGAAGAGCAGGAGGGCCGAGCTGGCGCTCTACCTCATGCCCCGAGCGTTTGACTCGTTCGCGAGCACGGTGATTGACAAGAAGCTCCTGCCTCGGGTGCCGCACGCCGAGCTCGCGCTCTTCTGCGCCACCGCGGGAGGTCTGATGCACCTGTACGAGAACGAGCCCGATACACTCGCGGGGTTCATGCGCACGACGATTCGAAGGTTCGTGCACAGGCCCAACGCGCCGCTTCCGCACAGCGCGAGCGAGGCCATGATCCAAGCCGTCGGCGACGAGGACTCGGATAACGATAACGGCTCCCCCAGGGCTCCCCCAGTGGCCAAGGCTAAGTGAATACTTTAGCGTCTTTGATGATACTCTAATCTACCCTCTACATAATCACAATCTACCCTCACATCGCGGGATCCGGTCGTGTGAGTACCCCAGCGTCCGTGATGACGATGGCTTGCGTCGGTTTGCTCCAGCTCTCTCTCGCCTTTGCGGCTCTCTCGTCCCGCAGCCACTCGGCGACCTGGTTCCACGCGACGCTGTTACCGCTGGGTCTGAACGTGGGAACCGCCGCGATCCCCGCCACCACGTCCATACCCTTGATCACCCTCCCGAACACGACGTTCTCACCGTCCAGAGAAGGCACGGGCGCGGGCCCCGTGGTGATGAGGAACTCGGTCCCCGCGGACCTCAACCCGCCCGCGCCGCCGTCCCCTTCCCCCGTCGCCGCCGCCAACGCGAGTGACACCGTCCCGGGGCGCAGGTGCCTTTGCTTGAAGGACGTGGACGAGAGCATCTCCGGGTTCGGGTCGAACCTCGGCGTCTGGACCTGCCCGAGCCGGTAGCTCCCCGCCTGTCCGGCGAGGACGTACTCCCCGGGTTTGACCCTGTGAAACACCGTACCCGCGTAGCCCTCCCCGGTTGGTGCCTCGCACAGCGACACGAAGTTACGCACCACGTTGGGTACTAGGTCGCCGTATAGACCGATGGTGATCCGCCCGAGGGTCTCCGGGGAGACGCACACGCCTCCCTTGTTGCCGAGGGCACGATCGGCGCGCACGATTGAGTCGCAGAGCCCCACGTCGATGAATACGGTGTGCGTGACCGCGGGAACACCCTGGGCCGACCCTGGGTCCGCGTGGACGGACTGTTTGGACGCCTCGATGCCGGCGATGAGCGTCGCGATGGCAGCAGCGGACTGTCTCCTGCCGAGCCCCGACGTCTCCCCGGCGTCGTCCCGCCTGGACGCAGCCGTGCCCACGGGGCATCGACCTCGTTTGGGGTGCGCCCTCTTGGGGTGTCGTCGGTCCACATTCCCGTGACACGCGCGCGGCGCCACCGTCGGAGAAATACACGATCGCAAGCCCGACGAAGCTGACATCGCGATACGCCTCGAGCGACCAAGGGGCGGCGCGACCAAGAGTGCTTATCCGCAGGCGATGAAAAAAGAAGTTAGTTGATGATGCTTTTAAGAGCGGTGCCGCCTATCTAGTCAGGGCTCGTCGGTCAGAGCTCGTCGTGAGTTGGTTCATGCCAGTGAACCCGCATTTCCTCTCGCCCATCCAACTCCACCGTCTTCTTCTTCTTCTTCTTGCCCATCTTCTTCATCCCTTCCTTGTACGCGTTGAACGCCCTGAGCACCTGCCTGCCGGTGAAGTCGCCGATGGAACCCACCGCGAACGAGTCGGGGGTATCCGGCCTGGTCTTCACGCCCCCGAACTTGGCGACGTGTGCCTTGGCGGTGCGGCAAATCTCGTGCCCGTGCTGACCCCACCACGGCATGAACCCGTCGAACGGCATCAGGAGCAGGTCGTCTATCTCCCTGTGGTCCACCTCGATTGACGCGTCGTCTTTGAGCGCGACGACGTACGGCATGGTCCACTGCAGGTCCCTCCTGTGCACCGTCTCCCTGAACTTGTCCCAGTACGTGATGTTCAGAAGGCTGGCGCTTGGGTCCAGCTCCCAGTGCGCCTCCACGTCCGTCGCCCAGGTAAGCCCGAGCTCCTCCTCCACGCCCCTTCGCAGCGCCTCGAAGTAGGTCTCCCCCGGGTCGTTGTGCTCGCCCACGATGCTCCACGTCTCCGGGCACGTTACCGTGTCCTTGCCGCGCTTGATCAACACGACACGCTGCTTGCCGTCGATGACCACCGCCCACACGCCGCGGTGAGGAAGTCCCTCCCGGTGCGCGCTGTCGATGTCCACGACGTTGCCCTCGATGTAGGCGTCGATCTCGTGCTCGGTGATCTGGATGTCCTCGTGGCCGTTGCCGTGCTCGGGGGTGGGGTTCATGGCGAAGACGGAGACGAGCATGGTGCAGAGCACGAGCGCTAGGGTGAGGGCTAGGCCATGGCGAGGCGCCATCGTCGCCTCCGTGGTGTCGGTCAAGAAGGGCGAGCCCGATGAAAATGACATCGAATGGTTTGGAAGGCGCTGTTTTTTGGTGCCTGTCAATTCTTCAATTGGCACAAGAAATAGGTGACGATGTGGCGTATTTGGGGTTACTAAAAGTCGTATGCGCAAATAGTTAAGAGTTGGCAACATCGGAACGAGCAGAAACGAGAATCAGCCAGGCTGTCGAGGCCCGTCACATTTTACGAGGCGCGGCACGGAGTCGAAGGACCCGAGGGGGCCCCAGCGCGAACAACAACTCACATCGCCGGCGCTTGGATTTGGGCGCACGGTCGATCACACGTTTGTAGAAACATCGCAAACGCGTAACTCAAGGTCGCCTCTCGCGCGGTGGGCGAGAGCGGACAGACGAACGGAGAGAGCCGAAGAGCGGGAATTTCCGAGGACTATTTTTAGGGTTCCTCCGAGGGAGAGATGACGACGACGAAGGTGTTCAGGGGCGAGGGCGACCTCATGGTCGACGCCCTTGTTGCGGCTTCGCAGGCGAGGCCGAGCGATAATGCACCGGACATGCCCGGTTTCGGCCGAGATCTGGTGCCCTTCTTCGACAACGACGGGAACGAGAACTCGTACGGCATGGGAAGCGGGACCCCGCCTCAGGGGCCCGAGTTCACGTACGAGTATCAGCAGCCGATCATGGCTCAGCACAACGCCAACGGCGGGGGCAAGAAGTCCAAGAAGAAGCCTCCCCAGCCCGGGAAGGCGCAAAAGCAGATGCCCGCGCCCAAGGCTGTGCTCCAGAGGGGGCAGCAGCTCCCGGTGCCCCTCGCCAACGGACAGCCCAAGGCTGACAACAAGGCGAGGCCCGCGAGCGGCAACGCCAAGCCCGGGCAGAAGGACGTTCCCAACAGATGGGCGGGTCCAGCCTTTGGCAACTCGCCCGCGCCGAACGCGCTCCCCGTCCCCATGTTCATGGGAGGCGCCGCGCCGGCGCCGCCGTCGTCGAGCCCGCCGCAGGACGCGGGCGACGCCATCATGCAGATGCTCGGGCAATCTCCGCCGACTCGCGCGGAGGCACCCGCGGTGCACGCGGCATCCGCACCTGACCTCATGGCCATGCTAAAGATCCCCAAGCAACCCGAGAGCGCGGCCCCAGCGCCCGTCCCGGCCAGGCCCGCGCCGCTGACGCACAAGGCGGGATCTTCCCCGCAGCTGCTCACGCCCGAGCTTCTCGCGGCGATGGTCGCCAAGCCCAACGGAGGCAAGACCGCGGCGCAGGTGCAGAACGACAGAAGCTCCAGGCTGATGTCGATGCAATCCGCACACGCCGCACCGGCTCCGCCCCCTGCTCCACCCGCCGCCGCGCAGGGAGACTTTTCAAGCTTTCTGATGGCCAAGCTGTCCGCCTGAGCACAAACGGCGAGACCAAGCTTTCCGATATCTTCCGCCATGTACATGTCCCACGGCATGTGGCGGTGTATATATTCCTGTACGACTACTAAACACACTCTCATGTCTCTCAAGCACTGAGACGACACAAGCTAGTGGCGGCTACCGCAAGATATGCGACCCGTCACGCTTACCGCGGAAGCGGCGAGGACTGCGATCATCAAGGAGCTCCCGGCCTAATTTTTAATGGTCTCGGGGGCCTCCGACGGCATCCTCAACCGCTTCTCGTTCGCGCCAATAAGGCGCTTGTGCGACCTCAAAGGACGACTTTTAAATGTCCTGGTTGCCGATCGATGGCCACGCCCATCAAGAATTGCAAACAAAAGCTGTTTTTTTTACAAGCTTTGGTTTGCGCCCACATCAAGGTACATATTTCGAGGTTCAGGACCTCCACGAGGGGGAGAGAGCGGCGTATCACGACCTAGCCTCTCCACGTCTTCAAGACGTTTTCAATACGATGAAAAATCACTGCATTTCACCACTAGTGTCTAAAATACGCTCGGCGCCGTCCGTCTCGCGAACCGAGGACTGAGGGTACCACCAAGCAAAAAATCTTGGTGATGCTCGTGCACCTCTTCCGCGAGACCGTTCACGAGGTCGTCCACGACCGCGTCGTCCGGGTGAGCCGCCATGGACTCCTCCGGCATCAGCACGGGCAACGGCTCTACCTTCTCCACCGCCAACGCGTCCCTCGCCTCCGCCTCCAAAGTCCCGCGGCTCTCCTCCTTTCCCGACCAGCGCAGGTGGTGCGCCATACCCTCGCCCTTGAAGTAGTTGAGCACCGGACCGCGCGACGCCGCGAAAGCCTCGAACTGCCGACGAAGTACGTCCTCCGCATCTCCCTCTCTCGGCTCCCTCTCCCGCAACACGGGATAGCACCCCTCGACCCTCGTTGTCATCGTCGGGTCCACGTCGAAGAAGAGGACAAAGTCGATGCCCGCGACGAGGTCGTCAAACGCCTTCGCCTCGCGGACGTTTCTCGGGAACCAGTCCAGCAGAAACTTGCGTGATCTGCCCTCGGTTCCAGCCCTGGCCATCGCCGCCTTCACCACCGAGCACAGCACCTCGGTCTCGATCGGGATACCCTCCTCCATGTCCTCCATCAGGTGCAGACCCGTGGGCGTCTCCGCTTCGATCTCGGCGCGAAGGAGCCCATCCACGGAGAGCTGCGTGAACCCGTACTCCTTCGCGATTTTGGCGCATGTGGCTTCCCAGCCGCTTCCGGGCGCACCCTGCGCAAACATGATCTTCTCGGCGAGCTTCTGCCTCGGGGGTCGCTTGCGCAAACCCGTGCCCGCGACGGGGGACCCCGAGCGGGATCGCACAACCGTGTCGATGTTCACGTACGTCTTGTACCGCGAGTCGTACGTGTCCAGGAGGGTCTTGACCCGGACGGATGCGAATTCATCGACCAGGAGATCGTCATCGTACCCTATGGTCGTCGGTTCGTCGCTGTCGTCGTCGTGGAGTCGGCGGGAGGGTGAAGGTCAGCGGACGGAATGCGGTGAAGCGGGGGAGGGGAAATTGCTGCCAAAACGAGACACCGTTCGCTCGTGGGGAAGGGTCCGGTGCGGGGGTTGTCGAACGCACCCGTAGTCGGCATATCGCGTCATCTCCTTCCTATGTCCCTCAAGGCGACCCGGCGAGGTTTCGACCACTCGCTCACGCGGAAGCCAACCGCGGCCGCGCTCAATTGACTGCGTGACGGGCAATCCTCCCTTTGGCGCTAGTGCTATTTTTTGCTGTCGACAAAATTGAAACCGACCAACACGAGTCTTGAGTAAATAGACCGCAAAAGTCTCATTCAAACTGGGTTGCCACATGTCCGACCAGCCCTATCCACAGACAGAGGCGAGTGCCTCGCTCCGGTCGCCACAAACGGAGGCGCCTGCGACGTAACGTCCAGCACTCGCTACCATGGCCCACGTCATCACCATGCTCGGCAACATGTTCGCCTTCAAGGGCTCTTACCAGGCGGAGGTGAGCCTCGTGACCGATGCGTGACGTCGCATTCCGGCCCCGCACCCCAGCCGGGTTTCTCTCCCAAGAGCCAAATGACGTGTTAGGTCCGCGTCGAGTCCACGGCGCTTGGCGCGACGCGACGCGACGCTGGCCCCGGCACGTCGGCTCCGGGGTTCCGTACACGTATCTTCATCACCTACGTGACCTCAGACTGACATCCTGATCCCTCCCATTCCCCTCCCTCCAGGTTACCGTCGGTGAGAACGAGAACGGGGAGTCGGCGATTCGTCGGTTCCGCAGGGCGGTGATGTCCTCGGGCCACATCAACGAGGTGCGTCTCCGGAGCACGGCCACGACGCCGCACGCGAGGTTTTTCGTGGGGATTTAAGGGTCGAGATACCTTCTATGGTCGGTATCTCGTACTGTGTATCGATTCGAGGGGTGTGCTACCACGGATAGGCGCCGGCGCTCGTCGCGTCCGCGGTCCCGTCCACCCTTCCTCGATGCCAGAACCCTAAAAACCTATACCCCGGAGTGGCCATCTTTTTTATTTTCCCGGGGCGACCACCCGAGCCTCGCATCCCGGTGAAGCCCCCTTTCGATCCACACGCGTGACGTGACGCCGACCGTGACCCATGACGCCGACCGTGACCCATGACGCTGACCGTGCCGCCCTTCCCACGTTTGTTCCACAGACCCGCCGCCGCAGGTACTTTGAGAACGTCCAGGACATCAAGAAGCGCAAGCAGTCCACGCCGCGCAAGAAGAAGGGGGGCAAGCCGCGCACCGCCGCGCAGGCCCTCGCCGACAAGGAGCAGGCTGCCATGAACCAGGGCCAGGGCCGCCGCGGTGGCTCCTTCCGCAGGAACGACTAGGACCCTTGAGCGCAACGATGTGCATTTAGCTCGCGCGCTTATTGGGTTTGGTGGGTGTCGAGTGAGCGTATTTCATTCGCTTTGGTGGCGAGTCGGAGCCCGGTCCAGTTGATCATATATTAGGAGGGACCGGAGCCCGACGGGGCGTGGCGATGTCAAACGTGTGTTTAGCTCGAAACGCGGTGTCGAATACTCCGCCGCGGCATTTTGTAAAGACAACATAGCATGCATTTGCCAACAACTTTCGTCTCTCGTTGCCACTTACCTTCGAAGGTACTAGCTAGCTACCGCTAAGCATGCTCGCTACTTCGAGCTCCTTCTTCAGCCCTTTCTCCGCCTCGCCGATGAGCTCGAGGCTATTCACCTCCTTCGCCAGGTTCAGACACTTCTTGTACGCCTCAGCCGCGTCGCCGTCGTTGCTGCCGTCCACCGAGGCGAGCGTGTGCGAGTTGCCGCACTGGAGCCATACCCGCGCCTCCTCCTCCTTGCCGAGCTCCTTGGCGAGACTGAGCGCGTGTTGCAGGTGCATCTCCGCCGCGGGTCTCGTTCCCATGAGCAAATGTGCCATGAAAATGTTTCCGTGCGCCTTGCACCTGCGTCCGCGCGTGTCGCCGAGCGGCGGCACCTCTTGCTTTTTCTTCACCCCCTCCTTCGGCTCCTCCTTCTCGGCATCCTTCTCATCTTCCTTGACCTTCATTGCCGCCATGGCCTCCTCCGCGCTCGCCTGTTCGAGCGCCTTGAGTTCGTCCATCCAGGCCTCAACCGCCGGCTTGCACTGTCGCATCCTCAGCAGCGCGGCGCCCGCGCGGTTTCTGGCGCCGGCTCTCATGCCGTGGTTCCCGAGCTTCTCACCCGCCGTCGCCGCGCTCGAGAGCAGCGGCACCGCGGCGTTTAGGTCCCCGACGTCTTGGAGCAGACATCCCGCGAGGAGTAGCGCCGCGCCCTGCTCGTGCTCGTCGTTGCTCTCCGCCGCCGCTTCCATGAGCGCCTTCAGCTCGACCCGCATCTGGTCGATGTTGCCCTTCGCCTTGTTTATTTCTGCGGCGATGGAGTGGGGTCTCATCGCCTCCGGCCCTCCCTCCCTCCTGGCGTGCATCAAAGCGGGGTTGAGGGCCTCCAGCGCCTGCTTGTGCTTGTCCTGAATCAGGAAACACTTCGAGAGAGTGCACGATAGCTCGTTCAGCAGCTCCCTCTCATCGTACTGGGACGCGATGGCAACGCCGTCCTCGAGGTGCTCCTCGGCGTCGGCGAACTCGCGCGCCGACATGAGCCTCGCCACCTCGGGCAGGATGTCGTGCCTGATGCGCAGCAGCTGATCAGCCTTAATCTGCTCGGGGCTCTTCTGCACGGGGGGATCCCCGGGCTTGGGGACAGCGGCGGTCGCTTGTGGGGCGGCCGCCGGTTTCGCCGCTGCCGCCGCCGACTGCTGCTTCGGCGGAGGCTGAGCGGGCTCGCCTGCGACGGGCACGCACACCTTGACGTGCTCCTTCCATACCTCCTTCTGACACGTCGCGTTGCAAAAGTACACCTGCTTGCATCGAGGGCAACGCTTCAGGCCGGCGTAGCTCGCGTCGCAGTTCAGGCACCGCTTCGTCGGGTCGTGCAAGTGCTGCATCGTCGTGCGCCTTCTAAGTGGCATCTGGAAATATCTGCACACACTGTTTGGTGACACGCCTTGGAGGACCGAACCTGGGGGTCCTCCTGCATCGCCATGGGGTTCAATACGTCGTTCGCTTTAGGCGCGTACTTCATCTTCGCCGCGCTCTTCCTCTTCGTGATCCTGTTCGGTGAGAGCGATCTCTTCGAAGGGACGATCGTCGCGAAGATTAACTACTGGTTGACGGAAGGGTGGTGCGTGGGGCTGGGTTGGTGCCTTCGGAAGACGCTGGGGAAGGACAAGGGAACGAGAGTGTTCGGGGTCATAAACCATTGGGTGTGCGAGCGTGCAAACCCTGTGATGCAGCTGGTGTACCTGTCCCTGGTCATCGGAGGCTACTACGTGTTCGTCGCGTACGGGTGGGATCTGATCGGGCTCTACGTGCATCCCGCGCACGCGTTCGTCCTGCCCACGGTGATGACCCTGTGCCTGATGCAGTGGCTGCGAACGTGCTGGTCCGACCCCGGGGTGATCAACGAGTCCAACCTCGAGGCTCACTACCGCGCGCATCCCTTCGACGGCGTCCTGTACAGGCCGAAGGAGTGCCCAACCATGGGCATCACCGTCCCGGCGAGGAGCAAGTTCTGCAACACGACGAAACGACGGGTGGCAAAGTTCGATCACTACTGCGGATGGTTCAACAACGTGATCGGGGAGAACAACCTGCGTCACTTCATCGTTTTCCTCGCGGTGCACGTCGCGTTGTGCGCGTACGTGGCGTACCTGTCCACCGCCGTGGTGTACGGCGAGATCGCTCGACGCGGGCTGCTGGCGGCGGAGTTCAACACCCGGCGGGGCCCCAGGCGGTTAACAGAGGACTGGGTCCTCATGGCCAAGTTCTTACTGTTTCACTACTCGCCCCTGGTCGTGCTCGACATCTTCCTGATCATCCTGGTCATCGCGCTGGGATCTTTCTTGGTGTACCACCTGCACCTCGTCAACGCGGGCATGACCACCAACGAAACGTTCAAATGGAAGTACGTGAAAAGATACATGCAGAAACAGGCGGAGGAGGCTGCTGCGGCGGCGGCATCGCAGAGCACCGCCGGTGAGATTCAGGCGCGACGTATCGAGGGACTGGACGTCCTCGATGAGGCGGATGTCGGCTGTGTCGGTCCTACGGGCGGAGAGGCGGCGGCGATGGCGAAAACAGTCGAAACACCCCAATCGTTTTGGGGCAGGCTGACGGGCCGACGCAAGCCCAAGGTGAGAGCCGAGGAGGTGAAGAACATATACAACAAGGGTTTCCGTAAGAACCTGTGGGAAGTATTCCACCCACCGTCCCAGGCTGTGGCGCGAGAGATGAGATTGACGACGGACGCAAACGGAAGGGGAGGAAAAACTTCGAAGCGTAAGAAGAAGAACTGAACCGATTCGACTAACACTTAGCTAGCTAACCAACTATCATGATGCAGACACCAACGCACATCACAGCGCTGCGGCTGTCCCTCCAGCCTTATATCTAGCCTTGGCCGACAGCTGCTCCTGGAGGAAGGCTCTCACGCTCTCGAGGTTGTCGCCGGCTAGCCTCGGGACGACGTGCCCGCGCTCGTGTCGCATCACTGTTCTTCGTTCCTCGACGAACATCTTCGACGCACGGTCGGACATCGCGGGGGGGATCGCCCTATCGGCCTCACCCACGACGTGCAGCGTCGGGATGTCCATGCCTTTCTCGCCAGTCGCCGCGTCGTAGAGCCTAACGGCGTCATCCGTTCTGGCTCTCATCCCAGAGATTAAGATGGCGAACGCGCCCGGCTCCCCGGTCTCTCCGGGCGCGAACGGCCCCCGTCCTTCCACCTTCCCCATCGCTGCGAGTAATCCCGTGAACGTCGCGCCCTGCGAAAAACCCACGATACCGTCGAATGGCCCATTGGTTCGCCAGACGTCTTCCACGAACTCCGTCGATCGCTCCAAACCTTCGTACTGGAGAACCTTCCCCTCCTTGCCCTCTACCCCGAAGGACGTGGCGTTCCACCACTCAAAGTAAGGCCCAGCGAAGAAAGACGCGACATCCTTGGGCACCTCACCACTGGCCGGGTGAGGCGCATCCACGTACACGAACTCGCAGAGGTCTCCGATAGCGTTCGGCCAGTTTCCCAGGGCCTCGAGTTGATCCGAGAAGATCGACCCAGAGGTGCGAAACGAGTGGAGTGCAAGGACACGGAGCTTCATCGTCTCGGGTGCCTGCGCCTCGGTGGCGCGTAGAGGGTTCCCTCGCTTCACACGAGCGCCACGGTGGGGGAACCTGACCGGGACCCTCGCTACCGACGCGAGTGCTCCGCACATTTATGATTAAAAGGGCGTTGTTGTGGTCGAGTGAAAAACAGACTTGAGACTCGACGACTCTATGCGCGGCGGCGGAGCTGGGACTCAGAAGAGACTCTCAGTTGACGTAAAAGCGTACGTTTCTTTACTTACAATCGTGTATTCGATACTCATGACTTCATTCCCGGTCGACGCATGCCCCGCATGCGCGTCCCCTCGGCGGTGAGGGTGAGGGTACGCGCGGGTCAAGGTGCAGTGGGAGGAGTTAAGGGCACACACAGAGTCGCGTGCCCATTCAGTGGTTACGTGAGGGCGTCATTAGGCGCCCGACCCGGTGGATATGGTTCCGCCCGTGTAATTCCACAGGCGGCTTCCGGTCCAAGTTTCATCCGAGGCGACCGGAGTCTCCACGGTTGAGGACTGCCACGTGGACGGGTGGAAAGTAACGTCGGATGCCTGATCGGCGGACGCGTTGGGTGACTCGAGCGACGAGCGCTCGGAGCGCTCAGAGCCGCTGCTGCCGCCCCACATGCGGTTCCCAGAGCCGCCCCACATGCCACCATTTCTGGCGGCGTTGAGCTGGTTTTGATAGGACATGTATTGCGCCGAAGCAGCCGGGCCGTTGCCCAGCTTTGCTCTCGTCGAAGAATCATCCGGACCGATGTTGAAGAAGCCCTCGCCAAAGAGGGCCGTCTCGTCGAATCCGAGAGAGTCGAGCGCGACATCCGAAGCGGATCGATGGCTTATGTTTGAGCTCAATCCAAACCCGAGGCTTGCCATGTCGTTCATCGCCAACGCCTGGGAGTTGGCGGCACTGTTTGACACGGTCGCGAGCCTCGCGAGGCCCGCGGCGGAGGCGAGCACGGGAAGCCCACTCTCGGGGTGGGGGAAGTAGTAATCGCCGACCGCGTGGGGCACATCGGCGGCGACGGCGGCTGCGGGCGCGTCGCCACTACCGGTATCCTCATCGCGCTCGCGCCAGGGCTTGACGCGAATCTCGGCGCCGCGGAGGGCGTGCGACGGTCGCTCCAAAACCCGGGCGACGGCTTCGGCGCCGCCCGGGTTGGAGAACCCGAGGAAGGCGTAGCCGGCGCCGGAGAGGCTCGGAGTGCGCCTGGGCGCGTGGGAGTTGCGTAGCGGCCGCGGGTTGCAGAAGGCAAGCTGGCCGAACCGGCTGAAGTAGCTCCACAGGTCCTCGACCCGTAAGGGGATGGCCTTGGAGGGAACCCGCCACGTGACGTAGATGCGATTCTCCGCCGGGATCTCACTCGCCGCCGGGCTCAACAGGGCGGCTCCTCGAAGGGCACCCACCGCCGCGGCGGCGAGGGCGTCGGAACCGGCGCCGGGGCGAGACATGGCGAGCAGGCTGGCGTTGACATCAGCTCCGAACGAGTCGAGACCCGGGAGGTTGGCGCCGTCCACGTTGTATCCGGCACCCTTGAGAAGGGAGGGAAGAGCGGCACCCTGCGCGGACATCAGAACTTCTCTGACCTGCTGCGACCCCATCAGGGGTCCGTTCACGTCAAAGGGCAGAGGAGAGTCGTAAGCGGGGATGCCGCCGGGCGCTCCCACGGTTGCCTGGCTGAGTGCGTTCCTGAGCTGCCTGAGGTGCTGCTGCTGTTGCAGCTGCTGTTGCTGCTGCTGCTTGAGGATGAGAGCGCGGATATGCTCCTCGGGGGTCTCCTGGTGGGCCCACGTTTGCTGCTGTAAACCAGCCCGAAACGCGCCGTACTGGTCATTTGCGACCTGTTGCACGCCGGTAACGTTCGTGTGCATGCCTGCGTTGTTGTGCATGCCGGCGCCGTTCGTGTTGGGAGCTCCCGTGGCGACGATCTCGTGTTGCCCGTGCGGCCGCTGACGAACCTCGATGATGTCGGTGAGGTGCTCGCGGAGAAACGCGCCGAGCGTCGACTTCCTCGCGCGGCCGCTCGGCTTGCCACTCCTCGCGCTCTCAGGGGTGTACTGGGAGTCCAGCATCTTGAGGGCCTGCGTCAGGGGCTTGCGGTAGCACTTGAGGTACTCCTCGGGGAGCTGCGCGATGGACAGCGAGCCGCGAGACAGGAGGAGCTGGCGGATCTCGTGCTTGACGAACCGCAGCGGGTCCATCGGGTGGGGCTTCCAGCTATCCGGGATGGGATTCGCCTGTAAGTTCGGGGTGGGGTTGACGGTCGCCGCCGTCGCCGCGGGAAACGACCCAGCGGGAGCGGGGATGGAGGACGCGCCGCCGACGAGCTTGTTGGTGTTGGCCTGCGCAAGCGCGGCGGTGAGCTGCGCGGGAGCGGGCATCGTGACCGCGCCCGCCTGGTCCTCGTCCCACAGCGTGTTTGGGAACGCGTCCAAGCCCATGTTGATGTTGTTTTCGGGAGTTCTCTCGGTCGTTTCTTCGAGCCGACGTTTGATGAGGACTCCCGCTTGCTAATGTATGTGTCTTCTATGGCACTCTAGGGCAAAAAAGCTGTTTTTGCTCTTGACCTTTGGTGTGCTGCTTCGGCGAGGTTTAAGCTTTGGCGTGAACGGGTTTGTTCACGACTTCTCTCAGAGACGCGAGTGTAGTGTCAGCGGCGCACGATTTCGAGCGCTGCTGGCCTCGGTGTTTTTCTCGCGTCTCCACCTCGCAGCAGGAGTGTGGGGTGCTTCTTCCGGATTCTCGTTTGCCGGTCAGCAATTTGTGAGTTGGCTCTGGTCGTGCGCTACTGGGAAGCGACGTAAAGCGACCTGCGGCGGGGACGGGAGACGAGGCAAGGTCAATGTCTGAATTCGACGTCGCGTTGAGGGGCACTCCGTCGCGATACGCGCGCGGCGCGCACGTCAGATCGGCGCCTCGAGGGTGAAAAAAACTTAAACCCACCTGAAGCGGGTGATCGTCCCCTCGGAGTTGGACCGGGCGGCCATATCGTGCGCGCGTTTGGGCGGGTTCTCGGGTTGTCAAAAAAACACCTGGCGGACGAACAGTCGTCGTCGCTAGCGAGGGGTTTCCCCGCTGGACTACGGTGGTGCTCCTGCCGCTCGCGCGAGGTGTGGGCGGGGAAACAAACCGCAAAGCCGCCAACCAAAGCGCGTAAGTTAGACTCTCGGCGAGATTTTACGAGGGAGGCAAAAAGTCGTGCGCGAGCAGAGCCTGTTTTTGGTTTTGGTTGCTCCCGGACCGTTCACGACACTCACGAATTACGGTCTAAAAATCGAAGGTTGGTGAAAAGCGTTCGGGAATTGGCATTTCAGCTATCCCAAAAATCTGCGACTCCCCCGGTTCTTGAAACCTCATCAGCAAGAAGGCGTTTGTTTCTCCCGCTCCAACAAAACACGTTTTTCCGTCGTTCAATCCAAGACGGATGAGTCATCACCAGTGGGCAAAATGGCCCAAACATCGAGGAACTTTCCTCTGGCGGAAGCGGGTCATCTCATCAGCTGATCAGGACACCAGACCGGCTCTGATGAAGCAAGTATAGAACACAGCCAACCGCACGACGCGGCGACGGACACATGACAACGACCGCCCTACGAGGAGCGCTCGACTCTTGGTCTTTGCGCGCGTCTTCTTCGCGCCGTGCCGCCGCTCGCGTCCGCTCACGTACCCCGACTCGTGCTCCCGGGAGGCGCGTCGCCGTGATGTCATCCCTCAAATCCAGCGGCGGAGAGGACGCGAGGAGCGTCCCGATCCTGTTCCTCGACATCGACGGAGTGCTGAACCGAACCGCGACAGCGCCGCAGATGAACCTCGAGCAGGACAAGGTGGATAGGCTGAAGGGCGTGCTGGGCACCTCCGGCGCGGACATCGTCCTCACCACTTACTGGAGGTGCTTCGAGGAGTATATAGGGTACGTGCTCGGAAGGATGGGCGCACAGGGAGACAGGGTGGTGGGAAGGACCCCGGGGGAGCCGCACTTGATGAACAGCGTCAAGCATGACGATAACGTCAAGTACGCGCGCATCGTCGAGATTGAGACCTACCTCACGAACAGGTTCGGCGAGGACAGGAGCGGGTGGCCAAAGTTTGCCGTCGTGGACGATAAGCAGGTGGTGCCCGCGGGTCACGAGTGGAGTGACAGGTTCGTCAAGACCGAGCCGGAGGTTGGCCTGACGGACGAGCGCGCCGGGGCGTTGGCGACGGCTTTGGATCTAGAACACGCAGAGGTGGTGGCGGCGTGAGGTGTGGGTGTTGTATAATATAGTTAGTCACATCAAGCGTTGAATGCGTTGAGCTAGTGTTCAGTTTTGACGTGGGTTCTCGTTACCAACCCTGCGAAGGCCGCGCGGGCGGAGTGCTTCCCCCGAGTGGCCTTCTCTGCAGCGTCCTGGTCCCAATGCCCGCGGCACCTCCGGCTGCACCTCCGTACTGCCCCCCGTAGCCTCGCGACGGCGGCAGATCCGATTCCGCCATGTCCGCGACACCCCCGGGGGATACCCTGGAAGCCGGGCGCGACGCGCCGCCCATCGTCTTGGCCACCTGCTCCGCCATTCTCGTCTGTGCCTGCTCCAGATGGCCCAGGATGGTCCTCTGCGACCGTTCCTGGAACGTACGCTGTGCATCAGACATCTGCGAGAGCGTGCGAGTGATGGATCCGACCTGATCGGCGAGAGACTGCACGAGCACGGCCAGCTGCTGAGTTTCCTCGCCGCCGCCCAGAGCAACCTGCTCGCCGCCGCCGCCGCCGCCGCCCGAGACTTTGATCTTGTCGAGCTTGTCCAGCAGATCGCGACGCAGCTTGTCCACCTCGCTCTTGACAGTTTCCGCGACGGCGCCTCCGCCGATTCCCTTCGTCGCCGCCACGGGTGGCAGCGAGGAACCTCCCGCGGGCTTCATGGCCGACCTAGCCAGGCTCGACGTCCCGACAACCTTTTTCCCGGACCCGTCCAGCGGCGTGCTGAACACCTCACCATGCGACCTATCTTTGGGGTCACGCTCCAGATCCTTCCTCGGCTCGGTTCCATTCAGAAGCGCGTCGAGTTTGAGGTGCAGCGTGTGCAGCGACTGCCCCGCGCGGTGGTGAAACACGTCCAGAGCCCGCGCCGTGTACATGGTCGGATCCATGCTCCTGACGCTGGGCGGCATAACCCCGCTCGTGTTGTGTTCCGTGGATTTAACCTTGCTCAGCACCCGACCCCTGTACCCGCGGTACACCTTCTGCACCTTAAGCGCCGCCCGATCCTTCATCAGCTGCTCACCGGCGCCGTCGTATTGCATGCCAAAGCCGTCGTCACCGTAAATCAGGCGAAGCTTTTTGAGGTAATAATCCGGTCGCTCGTCCATCTTGTCCCAGACGTCGGCATCCAGACCGTCCTGCTCAAGAGCCCTGTACGCCTTGGAGTAAGCGATGACCTCTGCACGGAACACGATCTTGATTGACAGCTTCTGGAAGTGAGTCTTCACCTCAGGGAAGTACTGGAGCGCGCCCACGAGCATGTTGCGGTCAAACGAAAACAGATCCACGAAAGTCACCGCGTGCGCAGAGTAGGAAACCTTGCCCTCCTTGTACAGGCACTCCACGCAGAAAACCTGCCCTGTGGTCACGATCTTCTTTCGGCAGATCGCCACACCCTTGCGCACCATGAACATCTTGTCACACCAGTCGCCGGGAACCAAGATCTTCTCCTGCGGGGGAAAGGTTGACTGCTTCATGTTCATCGTGAGCTGGATGACGAGCGCCTCGGGGCACTTGCGGAAGAAGTCAACCTTGGTGATCCAGGTGTTCATCCCCAGCGTGATTTCCGCCCTGAGCGCGGGAGACATCTGCTGCAGCAGGGCAGTGTGCGCATCCACGTGCGAGGACGCCAGGCGGTACTTGAAGTACTCGCGCAGTCGCATGCACAGGTCGTGGTCCCACCTGCCCTCCTTGAGAAACGAGTTCAGCTCGCCCATGAGCTTGTAAAAGTCGTTCTTCTTCGCATTCTTGGTCGAAATCACGTTCGACACGGCGCCGATGATGTAACCGTAGACGAACGCTCCTACCAACATGGCGAATGAGACGAAGACCCTCTCGACCAGCGTGCTCGGCACGATGTCACCGTAACCGATGGTGGTCATCGTCATGCTCGACCAGTAGAACGCGGCGATGTAGATATCCGTCGTGCTCACAACCCCGACTGGATCCTGGCCAATCTCCAGCTTGCCGGTCTCGTGGAACACGTTGAAGGCGGTGTATTTCAACCAGTTGTAGTCGCTGTCCTCCAGGTCCGCGACGAGTCCCCACGCACACGCCATCCAGTGGCTCGTTACCAGCGCGAGCACCCCGAACTTCGCGAGCTCGAGCGCGGAGTAGTCGATGTTGTACTGCGTCTCCAACCTGGCGAAGATGCGCGCCGCACGCAGGATGCGCAGAAGCTTGACGAGCCTCAACAGACGCAGGATACGCAGCACCTTCATCTTGCCCACGCTGCTGGTGTTCAGCATGAACGAAATCAGGTCAAACGGGAAAACGGAGATGATGTCGATGGGAAACCAGCCTCTGAGGTAGCTCCTGACCACCGTCGGGTGGTGGAAAACCAGCTGACCGTCTTCTGGGTCGTAGATGGCGACGAAGAAGTTCAGAACGATGTCCTTGACGAACAGCGCGTCCACGGAACGGTTGATCCAGAACAGGGTGTCGATCTTTGTCTCCATGAACGAAACCTCCACCGGGGTAACGACGGCGGTGTACAGCAGCAGGATGAGCGTCACCATGTCCCATCGCCGCATGTAACGGGACCTCGGCGAGATGACCCAAGGGGACGGTTCCGCGAATATTTTGTGCTTCTGCATCTCCTGGACACCCGCGGCGACCATGCCGATATCCATCTTCGCCTTGGACTTCTCCCTGAACTCCTTCTGGATGTCGCCCATGGCCTCCTCGTCGCTGCGGTCTTTATCCCCCATGGCAACCTGCCCGGGGAGGCCGCCTTCCTCGTCCTTGATGCCGCCCACGTACATATTCTTCGCGTGCTCGCCTTCCTTACGTGTTTCTTCTTCATCGGGGAGGCCGAGGAGTTGATTACCCTGCGTGTTCGAAGCGCGGAAAGAGAGGGCTCGGCTCGTCAGAATTATTGCGCTGAAGACGTGGAGAGGAATCGGAGAATGCGGGGCGAGATGGGACCCCGGGCGCGCGAGGATGGGCGACGTACCGCGATGCTTCGAGCAGCATACTTCTCTTTTCCCCTGATTTGAACCATGGCGCTCCGCCTGCCACTCGCGATAGGACGCCCGGTCACCTGCCCTCGGGCGGTTTAGCGGTCGCCGGCGAAAATTGGGGGGTAAGAATTGGCAACGAGGGCAACCCCGCTCCAAGCGACCGCAAGCGACGGTCTGATCGACTCCGCGACTGAGCGAGCGGCTCTGAAGAACCTCACAAGCTCTTGTATGCCCTCTCTCGGTGCGCCCTCGCTGTCTGCACCTGCGGGGATAGCGCAGCCTTCAATGCTCCTGCGCTGACGTAGACGACGCATTTTACCGACACAGCTGGCGAAATTCGCGACACGGAGAAAAAAAACCACGTGAATAAAACACGACGTCAGTCAAGTTGCCCATACGGATACGATAACCAAAATAACCAAAATAACCAAAATAACCAAAAATAACCAGATTCGAAAAGACCACTTCCACTTTCCGCCGACGCGACCTAGTAGCAGCGAGCATGACGGGAGTCGGCGCCTTCCTCAATGGCAAGTGGGAGGTGAGCTCGCCGTCCCGACGTATCCCGACCGAAGCGTCCTTCCCGCGATAGACCCAAATCCTCGACTGAACCCTCCCTCCCTTCCGTGCGCGCAGCCCAACGCGGTGGTCACCGTGGAGAAGGGCGCTCACGTGCCTTTCCATCCAACCCTCGCGGACGTGAGCGACCAGACGAAGCGGGCGTTCTCGGCGGTGGCGGCTGAGCGGGTGGCCGCCAAACTGGAGGCCAAGGCCAAGCCGATGGAGTTCCAGGCTAAGCTTGAGGCGGCGGCGCAGTTCGCCCTGGACGCCGAGGCGCACGAGGCCCGGCGGAAGCTGGCGAAGAAGAAGCGCCATAGGGACAAAGGGAAAAAGAAGAAGAAGCGGAGGCGGGATTCGTCGTCGAGCGACAGCGACAGCGACTCGTCGTCATCGTCGTCGGAGGAGGTGGAGGAGAGGAAGAAGAGCAAGAAGCGTAAGAAGGACAGCAAGCGATCGAAAAGGCGGTCGAAGAAGTCCAGGCGGTCGTCGTCTTCCTCATCCTCGTCGTCCTCCTAGCAGTAGAGTTAGGAAATAGTGTTAACAACAGAACAACGTCACCAACGCGCCCATACCGTCACGGCACCCCGGTCGAATCACCCTATCCACTCGCTCGAACCGAGGCAGAGTGCGATGGGCAACAAGAAGAAGAAAGGTGTTGCGCCCTCCCCAGGTCAGGGAACGCCGGGCGGCGCCAGCGCGGTCGCATCGCTGCCCCCGGTCGTCGAGGAGGAGCTCACGGCGCTGCAAGCCATCTACGAGGAGGAGTTCTCCTTCGATGAGCGCGAGCACCGACAGTTTCGCATCCGGGTTTCGCCTCCCAGCGTTGACGACGATGCGGATGACCAGATTCCGCCCGTCGTCGCGGTGTTAGTGGTCCAATACGTCGCCGGATACCCAAAGAAGCCGCCGGGCGTCACGCTCGACCGTGAGGAATCTCGAGGGGTCAACCCCGAAGTGCTCGAGCGGCTGGAGGCACAGCTGAGGCGTCAGGCCGCGGATCTGGCTGCGACTGAAGGTGATGTGATGGTCTTCAATCTCGCAGAGGCGCTCAGAGAAAACCTGGCGAACCCGGACCTGGTTCCCACGAGCGAAAGGGACGAATCGCTGTGGGACAAGATGAACAGGAGGGAGAACGACGGAGACCCGAACGCGGACGGTGAGACAGCCAAGGATAGTCCTTCCGTCATCGATGCAAAGGATTCGATGGATCTTGAAGGAGACGAGGACGAGGACGGAGCGTACGGGGACTACGCCCTCCACGAAGATGACGACTGGGAGGAGGTTGCCGTCGCGGCTGCCGCCGCCGCTGTCGCCGCGGGCGCCGCGGGGGCGGATCTCGCACCCCGCGGGTTGCCGACGCTCGCGCAGCCAAGGAAACAGAGTTCGCGGAGCGCGACTCTTCAGTTGCGAATGAAGAGCGATAAAGTGGAGAAGGGCTCGGTTGTCACCGAGAAATCGTCAGACCAAACAGCGGGGGCCATCGCGGAGGATGCCAGGTCCGACGAGTCCGAAAGCGAGAGTGACGACTCGGAGTCTTCATCTTCCGACTCGGAAGAGGATTCCCAAGACCAGAGGGACTGGCTCCGGATGGGTGAGATCAGCAGCAGGGGTGGCAAATCGTCCATCGGTGGCAAATCGTCCATGTCGCACTCGTCCCTCGATCTGGTCGACTCGCTCATGCGCGGCCTTTCCTTCATGGGATCGGCGGTTCACTCCACCGGGCACGTACCGGAGGACGAGGACGACGAGGACGACGTGGATGATTTCGATCGAATGTTCCCCCACGTGGACGAAGGCGACGGTTCCAACGTGTCTCGGAGGAGACACGAGCAAATGCTTCACCTTCTGGTCGGTCACCTGCTTGGTTTACTCTGCGAGGCGGGCGGTCCTCTTCCCCACGCGCTGCCGGCTCTCACCTCTCAACTCAGGGCGTGCGGGGTGATGCCGCGGTGGCTCCGTGAGGTTTTACTCCATCGACCCGC
>Ga0302114_10000436_pt1 | contig 29342 bp, 54 predicted proteins | sample AG5_Surface_MG_FD_203107 | JGI IMG/M metagenome (GOLD analysis project Ga0302114, IMG submission 203107) | Marine microbial communities from Western Arctic Ocean, Canada - AG5_Surface | ecosystem: Environmental > Aquatic > Marine > Oceanic | place: Canada: Western Arctic Ocean | collected...
TAATAGTTAAACCCTTATGGGTTTGTCATATTGTCTTGTTTCTTTTCTATATCCTCAAACGCCAATTTGACGATTCAGGGTTTAACTATCAGCTACTGGTACAACATACCTTCGGTTCTCGCTGATATTCTTACCGTGTCAGCCTCATCTCGATGAATGTATCGTCGAGCCGCCGCCGCTGACTTCCAGCCACCGGCTAACATCAACTCTTCAACAGTCGTTCCAACACCTGAATGCCAACTCGCAAACGTATGTCGTAACGTGTGAAATCGCGTAGTGCTCGGCAACCCTGCCTTTGCACATGCCTGTTTCCAAGTCTTATTGGTCACCGATGTTCTGGCGAAAGGTTTACCAAAAGATTTGCCTTTAGGATCAATCTGAGCAAAAACATACTCCGTTGAGAAAGAAGGGTGTTCATCTCTAACTCTCGACTGAATCTCCAAACGCTTCGCAAGAATCCTTTTGGCATCCTTGTTTAACACTAACATCAACCGCTCACCATTCTTGGTCGAGAGCGCAGGAACCAAAACATTGGTATGCTTAGGGTGAATCCAGTCCCAGCGCATCAATGTAATATTGCCATTCCTCTGACCCGTGGCTAAAGACATCTCAACCATATCAGCACGAAGGGGATCAAGGTGCTGTATCAAATCCCTTGCTTGCTTCGGTGTAAGCGACTCCTCGCGACCATCTGGCTCCACTACCTCAAACTCTGGGAAGTCTAGAAACTTGACGCTACGTTTACTCTTAGCGTAGTTGCATAACGCCCTAAGGTATTTGACATAGTTATTAACACCGGATGGAGACATTCCTTTCTCGAAAATTAAAGAATCTTCCATCTCAGTCACATCGTTGGAGATGAGCGTCCCTATGTCTTTGTTATGGAACCTACCTGAGGTCTTATCCATCACTATTTTCAAGTGTGGGTTCTTATCATGGTGAAACTTGCTGTACCGGTATACCTTTCTTGTGACTGGATCTCTCAATCCTGAAGGTAGCTTATGCCCCATCCAATTTAAGCAGTGTTGTGCAGTGGCACTTTTTCCCCGCTTAAGTTTTTTAGTGGGCGTTCTTAGGTACAATCTTGCTACTTCTTGAAAAGTCATAATCAATCTCCTTGTTTGACTTTCTGCCCAGAAGCCTCGTCAGTATAGAAACGAAAACGCTAAAAGGCAATTATGCTATTTTGGTATCGGCATTAAAGAGTTACCACTGGGCACTCCAATATCGTACTCGCCGTCCTCTGTATAAATATCGAACCCAACTTCAGAGCCGTAATCAACAAGGCAGAGAACGGGGTAATCTGGGCTGAGATCTATATCCAAATTAACCACACAGATACGCTCACCATCAATGGTTTGAAGGGTTTTTGACCACGGTATATTATGGCCTTTTTCAGCCTTAAGTAGTTCAGATACGGATTCGCGTGAGGCGTTATAAGAAGTCAAAAAGTACGCTCCTCTATAAAAAACCACACACGGTTTTCGCCTGTTGGCAGGGTTCGTCGCGCACATCTAATATTATCTTCAAACATACGAGAGTGTGCTTTGTTACGCTGTGTGATTGTACTAACAGCCGCAATGGCCTCCGATTGTGTCGCAAAAACAACCGAGTCTCCATGTTCTATCTTATCGACCCATGAGTATTTCCCGCTTTGATTAACGACAGGGGTCAAGGGAATTCCTTTATCAATTTTAATGCTCATTATCTTCTCCGTGTGATTTTTAGGTGGTTCGTTGTAGCCGCAAGTGAACCAAGCTTGCAAAAAAAGACATCGAGGAGGAGATGCCTTAGGCTTCGGGGATCTTAGTGAGCTTTATCAGCTAGTTCGCCAGTCAGCTCTTCGGACTCAACGGGATCAGGCAAAAGCTTACACGCTTCTTTAAACTTGGCATCTGATCCAGCTTTAGCGTTATTAAGCAGTGACGCTAACAGTTGAATACCTTGATTAGCAGTCTGGGTGTCACCCAGCATCTCCTTACAAGTGTCGGACAAGTCCGCGATGTTGTAAGTTAAGTTATCGATGTTGATCAGTTGTGGCTTGTCTTGTTCACTCATTTCTTTTTCCTCGCATCGTGGCGAATAATCTCGTATTTACGCGGAGCATTTACCGCAAGTTGCGCTTGGGGAACCATCTTTTCATTTACTACATCACCGCGCCCACAAGCCTCGCAGTATTGTTTTGCTTTCATAAAAAAGTTCTGAACACCCACCATCGAGACGTTAATGTCGTGACCAAGCCAGATACCTTCATCACCGGTCAGCAATACATGCTCACTAACACCGTCTTTAGAGGTCACGTTAACTAAAGCGTCTTGCTTTCCACGATGGTCGCGCACTCTCCTCACCCATAAGCGGTGGTCAAAAGACCCCTCAAGGTTATCTGGGTTAAGGTGCTCACCCCCGTACAGGATAGAGTCAACGCTTCTTGTAAGTCGCAAAGCCATTTTTTACTCCTAGAACGGAAGGTCATCATCGAGAAAGTCTTCGACCGGTGCCGCAGTCTTTTGCGGGGCAGGGGCTGATTGTGGAGCGCTAACATTGCCTCCAGCTTCAGTAAACTGCTTAAGATCTACCATGCCGTTACCAATCCAAGAGTCTTTAATCTGCAAAACATAACCGCTGTCAGTTTTAACCGCCTTACCTTTCCAGTTCATCCGCATAGTTTCAGTTCCAGCTTGGTTTAAGCCTTCCTGCAACCAGTTGATATAAGATTGTCCGATTTGCATAAAGCCGTCGTAGTCATGGCACTTATCATCAGTCGCCCACGCTTGACCTTTGTCTTCGCGAAGAACTCTCAATCGCTCTAACTCTTTTTGCTTCTTTTCGGGTGTCAACTTGTACAGCCGGCCATTTCCCGCGTGAACTTCAAAACTAGTACTCATAATTATTCTCCATGCCTGATTGAAATTTGTTTAGAGCCAGTGGTTCGCCGAAACGATTCCATCTGCTCGTCTTTTTCTAACACTGCCTCTTCACCACCCAAGAACTCAAAGGCTCCCTTGTAGTCAATTGGCGGATTCTTTGTAATAATCTTTATAAGGGTCTGACCGTTGCTCACAGAAGATTCGTATTTTTCCCCGATGATTTTTTTAAGGTCATCCGATGACTTACTAAGCACATCCAGAGCTTTAAGCTCCTCAGAGATGCGCTCTTTAATCATCAGAATTCTGCCCTGAACTTTTGATAAGTTGTTAAGGTCTTCATCGTTGGTCACGGTATCGAAGTCATCTTTCTTCAAGGGAGCGCAATGCTCTAAACGAGTCTCTTCATGATCGTACTGTGCTTGAATATGACGATGCCACGCATGATAAAGGTCGAGTCGAGAGATCGTCCCCTTATCCGCTTGGGGTAGGTACTTGCGCGATAACAGCTCAGTTAGGAAGTCTTCCTTGCGCTCTATCCTCTCAAGAGTGTACTGAGGCTCCGATGCAGGAGAGGTCGCTAGATAGCACAAAAAGTCACACCAATCGACATCTAGCACTTCCATCTGCATATAGACTTGCATCAGATACATTGGCTTGTCGTAAACCGAGTAGGGGGTCTTGGTGTACTTGGGATATGGGCACTTGAACTCACAACAACCGTCAAGATTCACCAAACCATCGGGGCTAGCGGCGAGAAAGTCATACTTAGGATGAACAACAAGTCCAGTCTCTTCAACGGTGTAACCCTGAAGCTTCTCAAGGAAGACGCGAGCATGCTCCTCCATATTGGAACCATGCGCGACTGCCGGAACCATAGTAAATTCACTGGGCGCACCTGATAAAGCTCTTACTTCTTGCCTGACCAGATCTGCCGGTTTCATGTACTTGTGCTTGCCTTCGTAGGCGGCACACACAGAGCCTTTGATCTTTCCAGCTCTCGCGGCATGCCACTCAGGACTGCCTTGAATAGCTAGGCTCACTTGCTAGCACTCCAGCCCTTAGCCTTACAGAGGTTTTCCCATCTGTGCTCGTCGTGATCATCCCAGCCTCTATTTCGTAGACCATCCAAGTAGCGCCGATAAATTTTCATTCCGGCGGACTTGTTAGTCGATTGAGTAATCTTTGTAGTGACCCATAGAGCCTCGACTTGAGAGACAATGTCAGCAACCTCAACTGACTTCTCAGCAACAACGTCCTCACGCATTTTAGGTGCTGGCGAGACCATCCACATCTTATATCCTAAACCAAACTCACCAAGCGCTTTAACTCTGGCACGTTGCTTTGCAACATGAATTTGCATGGAGTTGGGCGCTTTAACTGCGTCACCAAGATAATGAACAGGAAGGTAAGTAATATTTGTGTGAGTGCCGATAGTCATTCGGCATCTGACTTCAGCCGACCCGTCATCGAAGTAATGTACTTCTCTACCTTGCGGATCTTCGCTAAATTCCCATGAGTATTCAGGAAAAGCACCCATCATGATTTCGTGGGCTTTCATTAAAGGGAGATAACGGATAGTTTTGTCATCACTAATTTCTGTTTCAGTACAGAATTCAGTAACATCAATTTGTGAGAGAGTATTCCAGATTTGTGATCTAGTTAAAAGCTGTTCCATGTGCATGTCCTTGAATGACTATGCACAAATTATACCTGTGTACTAGTGTAAAAACAATGGTAACGTGTAAATTTAATTCATATTCCCATTTTATCCAGCAACAAATCTCAGCTTTTTTAATTCTTCTAGTATTGACTTAATGTCCGAATGGTCGCTTGCAGACTCTACGGGATTTACTTTAAACTCTTCTTTAGCTAACTGAACTAGTGTCATAGATTCCAAAGGAAAGGTCTCATGGTGCCAAGTGTCGAACTCTCCGGCTAATCTAAGCAACTCAAAGTCTATTTTATTTACGTACCCCATGTGCGGCTCCCTTTGCATAAGTTGTCTATCATTGACCACCAAATCATTTGGAGGGTTCTTAATCTACCTGTGTGGCTTACAGCCGCAAAGTAGTACATCTCCATGTGCGTATCCATCATTTATTTCCTTTCGTATAGGCGTTTATAGAGATTTCCATAAGTACGTTAAAATTGCAACAACTTTTTTAATTATTTACATCCATTAAAATATCGCCATGCTCTAGCAGATAGCTAGCTTTCTCTTCGCTACGTAATAAAAGCATAAACAATTTACTGAATTGATCTGCTGTTAGCATTTTTTCAGTGTCTAACTCAAACTGCTTAAGTTTCGATATTAGTAACTGCACTCTACTGTGATTAAAGTCAGATCCGTCAACACGCGGAACACCAAATACCCACTCATAGGGGCAAAAGTTATACTCGTCCGAGAAATTGAACAGCGATACTGGATCTTTTGGTAATGATCCGGTTAGCCACCCACTAGCGGTGGCAGGGGAGCATCCTGTCTTTTCTCTGATTAATCCGGCTCGCCCCCAATTCGGAACTCCGGCCTTATCTAGAGAGACATTAATGAATCTCGCTCTCGCTCCTTTACTAATCTTATCCATGTGAATTGCCTTTTTATGCGCCTTGTTTTTAAGTGCGTACAGTATTTATAGACCTATAGATATATAAAGTCAAATAAATTATGCACTTAACAACTGTGCGGTATTTAATTTCAATTAAGTATTGCTATGCGAATTCGTAAGAATTACACTTGTACATCAAATTTAGACCAACTTTACATCTACAAGGAAGAGCTATGATTTTTCGACGAGCATCATACCCCGATGAAACTTTCACGACCATACCGAATGAGCTTTTAAGGGGAAAAAATCCCGCGTCAGACCGAAGATCAGATCTATTGTCGGCTGAATCCTTAGGCGTTTTGGTATATCTGCTATCGCATAGAGTTGACTGGAAGGTCACAAATCGTCAGGTTTCAAATGTTTTTAAAATGACCCCTAACAAAGTAACTAGGGTGTGTCGAGAATTAGAATCGGCTGGTTATTTAAAAAGAAATCTGAAGCGAGGTGATGGAGGAAAGCTTGCCGGCTGGGATTGGGAGGTATACGACCAGATAGTCGATTTACCACATCTGGATAAACCACATGTGGAAAATCAAGAGCTAAGTATAAATATAAGTAAAGAAATACAATCTAAGAAGAAACCTTCTGTCTTTGATATTAAACCTTCGGGCGTTAGCAAGACAGCGTGGAATCAATGGTGGGACTACAAGATTAAGCGCTCACGGGGCAAACAGCCAGCGGCTTCAACAGTTACTCGTCAGACTAAAGACTTTGAGCTTTTCGTTAAGGCTAAATTTGATATCGATGAGGTTGTTAGCTTTGCGATTAGCCGTCAATGGCACACGATTGGAGATCCATCGTGGCAAACGCTTCATAAGTTTCAAAACATATCTCGCAAAGATGACTTGCTCGGAGCCGTCAAATGATGGACATCCGCGATCTATCTAAAAAGCTCGGTGATCATGCCTCAGGGATTTGTCAGGAGCTTTACCCCGACGGAAAAATCGAGTCTGGGTGCTACAAAGTTGGCTCGATCAGTGGTGAAAAGGGCAGATCAATGTCGGTGTACTTGCACGGAGAACAGGCCGGAAAGTACATGGATTTCGCGACAGGTGAGGGCGGAGATATGCTCGACCTAATTCAGTTTGCAATGGGCCTGAGCCTAGTTGATGCGATGGACTGGGCTAAGAAGAGATTCAATATACGTGATGGCGCACCGGCAAAAAAATTCAGCGGCGTAAAAAATAAAACCTACTCCAAGCCTAAACTCCCAGAGCAAGACAACAGTAATGTCCTCCACGGATACATGGAGAAGAGAGGCTTCAAGGATGTAGGAGAGATATGTTTCCGGTACAAGATCTATGAAACTGATACTAGGGGCGGTAAGGATGTTGTATTCCCTTTTCACGATCCTTCTGGTGAGCTTGTATTCATTAAGACCAAGCCAATGGATCATGATGGCAACCCGTCCACACAAAAAGATTTAAAGCCGATCTTGTTTGGGTGGCATGCACTGCCGGCTGACGCAAGGGAGGTCTGGATTACCGAGGGCGAATGGGATGCCATTGCTTGTAGTGAACTGGGATTTTCAGCCCTATCAGTCCCGATGGGAGGAGGGAAAGGAGCCAAGCAGACTAAGTGGATTGAGGCTGAATACGAGAACCTTGCCCGATTTGAGCGCATCTTGATAGCTACCGACATGGATGAACAAGGGGAGCTTGCCGCCGCAGAAATTATGAGTCGTTTAGGTGACCGCTGTTTCCGGATTAACCTACCGACCAAGGATATCAATGAGCTTTTGATGAGTGGCGAGAGTCCAAATGCGGCGTATGAGCATGCCCAGTTTGTACTGAAGTGTGCCTACGATGAGGCGGTATGGAAAGATCCGTCAACGCTTAGATCGGTGATCGAGTTTGAAGATGACCTTGATCAGTTTTTTAGTATTGAGGAAGACACCGCAGGATTCGGTTCAGGATGGGCAAAGCTTGATGAAGAGGATCTTCGGTTCCGGCCCCATGAACTATGGTTGGTTGGTGGAATCAACGGCCACGGAAAGTCGTTAATTCTAGGTCAGATTGCTTTAAATGCTGTCGAGCAAGACCAGAAGGTGTTAATCGCTTCAATGGAGATGCCGGCTAGAGCAACTCTTGGCAGGATGATGCGCCAAGCCGCCGGCGTAGGAACACCCCCCAAGCCTTACCGGAAGGCAATATTAGACTGGCTGGCACCTAACCTATGGCTTTTTGTGGATAAGCTGACTCCAAAGCCAAAAGATTTAATGGATTGCTTCGAGTACGCGTATCGGCGTTACGGCATCAATATGTTCGTCATTGACTCGCTAACGAACATGGTTCGCCAAGACGATTACGAAGGTCAGCAAAAATTCATTGAGCAGTTAGTCAATTTTAAGATGGCTTTTCCCGTCACGATTTTTTTAGTCACTCACGTTCGGAAAGGTGAGAACGAATACCTCGCGCCCAACAAATATGACATTAAGGGTTCAGGCTCGGTCACAGATTTGAGTGACGGCGTCGTTATGATTTTCAAAAATAAAAAGAAGATCGAAATGATGGCTCAGGCAGAAATGTTAGGTGAGGAGCCGGATGAAAAATACACAAAACAGTGGGACTCATACCTCGAAGTTCTGAAAAACCGAAACGGCCAGTGGGAAGGCAAGGTTGGATTTGAATTCGACTCAGGTTGCATGCAGTTCAAAGAGCGGAAAGGTTCCAAGCCAAAATTTTATATTAATTATTCAAAGGAAAGCTAATGGACGATCAGGAGCAGTTTGCAAACAAAGTTAGAGACGCTGGCAAAGCCATCTATAAGGCAGAAGCCGCATTAGGTCGGGCTGACGCTGAAGAGAAAAAGATTGTTGCAGTAACGATGGTTCGGGCAGAGCTAAGTGCCGGAGCTAAAACAAATGCGGCTCAAATAAGAGCGGCTGATGAAGACATCACGGTGTATCAAGCGCGGTGTGATCGCGGTACAGCAAAGGGATTGCTAGCCCTAGCCAAGACAGAGTTGATAGCGGCAGAAATGGAGTTCAAACAATGGCAAAGCAATATGGCGAATCAACGCCTCGAAAAACACAGAATTTATAACTCATAGGAAATGACCATGAAAAATGAAGCTTTAAGAGAATTAATGTTTAACAAAGACGTTACGCAAAGCCACCTAGCAAGACAGACTGGTGTGCCACAACCAACAATAAATAGATTTTTACTGGGCCGAACGAAGTCTCCAGACTTTAGTTCTGTTCAAAAAATTGCAAAGTATTTTGATGTTGGGGTTGAGCAAGTATTCAACCAAGAAATCGTTCAAGAATGAAAGGGAGGACACCCACCGTCGAAGAGAAAAAGTGGATGTCCGCCATATCTGATTTCGGGTGCGTGGTGTGTAAGAAATTCTTGGGGGTGACTTCCCCCGCAGAAATTCATCACATCGACGGCAAGACGAAACCTGAAGCTCACTTTAACTCAATACCGCTGTGCTACTTGCACCACAGGGCAGGAGAAAACAATGAAAGATTCACATCACGACATCCGTCAAAAGCAAAATTCGTTGAAAGGTACGGAACGGAGCATGATCTTCGAGAATACGTCAGAGAGAAAATCGGATGGGATTAACTCAGCGACACCGCAAGAGTGGGATCGAGTCAGAAAAGAGCATCCTGCAATCTTGAGGGAGGAGAACGTCTATTCGCCGTCGCACTACACGCATGCAACTGGTGCTGAATGCATCGATATTATGATTCAGCTCTACGGCAAGCAGAGGGTTGAGGAGTGGGCCGAGATCACATCGTTTAAGTACCAGTGGCGAAATGGATCTAAAGAAGGAAACTCGTCGGAGCAGGACAAGATGAAGTCCATTTGGTACAACCGATTTTCAATGGGGGATGATCCTAGAAATGATTAACGGTAGAGCAAAAGGCCATGCTTTTGAGCGTGAGCTTATCAAGAAATTTCAAGATGAGTTTGGCGAGTGTGCTGATCATCTTAAACGCAACTTAGACCAGTATCAGGTCGCCGGTAAGGCTGACATTGAGTTTAATAACTTAATGATCGAGGCCAAGCGTTATGCGTCCGGTCACTGGCACAAAGAAGATTGGTGGGATCAGACGATGACATCAGCCGGTGATGAGTATATTCCGGTGCTGATTTACAAGTATGACCGACAGCCTATTAAGTTTGTGTTCCGGCTATCTGATTTGATGGGTGCAGGGTACGAGGAAGAGACGGCTAGTGTCGATTATGAGACTGGCATCATGCTGATGCGTGAGTTGTTGAAGTTTAAATGAAGCCTAGCGAGATGACTCACCATTCAAAAATTGCGGCGGCAAAAGCATATTACCCCCAATGCCTTAAATACATAGAAGAGAACATGAAGCCTCAGTTCCGTCAGCTAGCCAAAGCAACGCTGATGTACTACTTGCCGCGAGCGATACTTGACTTAAGCACGAAGGAAGAGCGTCGAGCCGCAATTGACTCAATACCGGATGACTTAGACATAACTCACTTCAAGCCTATCGTGAAGCTGTCAGTCAGAAGTTTATGGGAATCAGACCAGAGGAGAGCCCGTGCTAATCAAGCTAAGTAAGCAGGACGTTCATAGCTCAGAAATCATGGGTGCCGACACGGTGAAGTTATGCGAGATGCAGGGCTTCAAACCAAGGCTTGAGAATGACCGGCAGAGCAGGGTAGAGGCAAACGTCTACGGTTTCAAGGCAGAGTTCGCTGTTGCACGATTACTGGGCGTAGAGACGCCTACCGTCAACGTAGTGAGTGATGGGGGTGTTGATCTTTGGTTTGAGGGCGTGAGCATCGATGTGAAGTTTAACAATGCAGAGTTTGGCAACCTGATCTTCGACAACATGGATAAGTTTAAATCCAAGATTGCCGTGTTGGTTGGTAAGACCAGTGACCCTGAGGTGATGCGAATCAATGGTTGGATCAGTCGTAAGAAGTTTGGGGGTTCACATTTCCAAAAGGACTTTGGTTATGGCTCTAGGTGCGTCATGAAACATCATGATCTGCTAGATATTGAAAGTTTGTGGAAGGTACTGATGGAGTATCGATTTAAATAAAAGGGAAAAGATATGGCAGTTAAAGTAATTAACAAAGTTTGTCACCCGAATGGCAGGAATGACTTGGGTTCACAAAACCACAAGCCCACTAATATTCGTTCAATAAAAGTTAATCTGGACGATAGTCGTACTTACAGAAACTATGTGGTTTTTGATTGTTTTCATCAGGTTGTAGAAATAACCGGAACAAGTTTCCATGCGATTATTAAACAGAGTGTTGAAGATTATCCGAGGTTCAGAAAGATACTTAAAAACTACATAGAGCAGTTAGATAATCCCGACTTTGAAGATACGCACTACCGTAGATAATTTAGACCAAAAAAAAGCCCCCGAAGGGGCTAGACGCCTAGGCTTAACTTCAAGAGCTTGAGGTTAGACCGGCTCATTTTACGTGCATGCCTTGGGTCGCCATCACGCCGCCAGTTCGTGACGGTGGTCGGTGACACTTCAAGCATTTCTGCAATCGCTTTACTGGTTAATTTATGATCTTTTATCAGAGCGATCAGTTCAGGGTTTTTCACTACTCTTCTCCAATTAGAATGCAACTAAGCAATGCCCATGCCGCGTCAATCTCTGACTGGCTGTACGGAGCATCGCCAATGTTGCGCGTGTACTTGGTGATAACGGCATCCACAATATCAAAGGCTGTCTCGTCATTCATTTTATAGGTAATGCCATCAAGGTTTACTGCCATGTTATCCGGCAAGTAGATATCACCACCGCGCTCGAAAGTAAAAGCCATCACGCCACCTCCTTAAAAAATTCAAGCAAATCATCACGTTTAATTTCCGTTAAATATGACGAGTACCTCACGTTTAATGAGTTTAATGTGCATTTGAGGGTTTTAGGGTCGTCAGTCCCAAAAGGACTTTGATCCATAGGTATCTCGGCCCAGCACTCCCAAGACATACCTTGTGATGCGTCATAGGCATTGCATTCCCAATCACCCCCGTAATCTTCCTCTTTAATCAAAACCCAGTTACCCAAAGTTTTAATGTTGTCAGGGTCAAACTCTTCGCCGCCCATGCGCTCGCTGATGTACACCGCAAGCTCTTCTCTCTCTTGTCTGTTCATCACGCCACCTCCGAGCAGTGTTGATCATAATCTGCGGCCCATGCTTCAGAGACTTCATTGATGCCGTAGTCATAGATGATTTCATCAGGGTTTTGCTTCCACTCATGCATATAGCCGAACCATGAGTATTCTGTTTCGGCTTCACCGGTGATAAGGTATATACATCCCATATCTCCGGCTTCACTAGCATCCTTGGCGTCCTTGTAACTGGTGCCGCGATACTCATGCTCACCTTCTATATCAACCTCGACGGTGTAACCTTTTGCTATACCCCATTTAATGAGGTGTAAGTGTGCTTTTTTCATGCCGCCACCTCGCAATCTTCAGTCCATACCAAGAATACTGCGTTGGCGCAGTTTATAGTAAGGTCAAGATTCTCAACCATCCAAGATGGTGCGCCGAACATGTTCATCTCACCACTGTCTCTCAGTGACTCAAGCTCGTCAAAGTAATCAGATGGATCGATGTACTGGGTTTCTAGGAATTCCCTAGCTTGTTTAACATTGTTAAATTTCATAATAATATCCTCCTCAGGATTTAATTAAGTGTTCAAAAATAAACACTAAGAAACTACCCTTAGGTAGCTTCGTGGTGATTACTCCTCTTCAGTGTCATGCGCGACAATAAGCAGTGACAGATTCTCGATAACGACCGACAAGTCATTGCGAATTTGACGGGCGTCCAAAACAAGATCGCTACGCTTTATATCAAAGCCGTCTATCGCGGATAGCGCACGGTGAAAATCGGTGTCTATCGTATCAAGGTCTTCCCAGATCTCCTGCAAATACTTTAGGACTTGTGACTTTTCCATCACGCCACCTCCGTCTTAAGTTGGTCAATGATCTTACCCATACGGATGATCTCACTTCTAGCCCATGCGGTATCGCCAGTGCCTTCCATGATCGCGACCAACATCACTGCGGTCTCTTCCCATGTGGGGGTCATATCTACATATTCAGTTTGTGATTGGCTCATGACTTCCCTCCACTAAAGGTTGGCAGACCCAGATCCGACCATTTGACACTAAGGTCGTTGTGCGTCTTCTCTAGTTCGAGTGCTGTCATTGTTTCTCTCAGCTTCTCGCAAGCTTGGTCAATCAGGCTCTCAATGACAGTTAAGCCGTTAACATCATGCTCAAAGTGATCGTCACCTTGAAACTGTTCCATAAGACCGGAGAGTCTGCTTAACTCCTGCTCTATAGCGTTTAGGCTTTTAGATGTATATTTAGTTTTATTATTCATAATAATCCCGTCCGTGTTTTTTTAATGATGTCAGAATTAACATCAAGAAACCACCCTTGGGTGGCTTCGTGGTGCTTACTCGTAGCGAGGTCTCTCCTCAGGAAATTCTCTAGGGGGGTGAGACTGAACTAGCACTGCGATTTCAGATTGTCCCCAAGCTCCACCAACAGTAATGTAATTATCATCACCGTTACCGTCCGGATCACAACCGTCCATAGAGTTGAATCCCATCTTATACTCTGTGGGTTGCTGTATTTTCTCGCGCAGTTCCTTCGCTAAAGACTGAGCTTTTTTTGGATCAACAAAACGTGCCTTGCATCCTACCGGCTCTCCTGCGCTATACCACCAACCACCTTCCTCAGAACCGCCGTAGCAAGAGTGGATTTCATAAAGATTAACGTAATGCATTTTTTTCATAATAATATCCTCCTCAGGATCATATTCAGTGTCGAAGTTAACACTAGTAAGCTACCCCGAAAGATAGCTTAGTGGTGATTACTTTTTGTTACGGTGGTTCCACTCCTCTTGCTTATCAATGACTATGATCATTGAGGCTGAAAATAGAGCAACAAAAATCGTCATAAATACAGAGCCTAAAATAAAATCTAACATATAAAATTGCCTCGGTTATAATGTGATCGACAGGTCTGAGCAGTGGTCATCCGTGACCAACTTTCCTCAGGTCTTGCTCAGATCTGTCACCTAAACATCTCCCTTATTTGATACATGGCCGTGCGGTACTTATTGCGTTTGAGAACCCCATCTTGCACCACATAAAAAGCGTGTGGTTTGTTGCGCTCAAACTTTTCAAAAGATGTGAACACAACCATCGTGCTACCATCCCTCTCTATGTCAGAAAAGTCTCCAAGCTTCTGCACACGCTGAAATGCGGCATGGGCAAAGGGGTAGGGGTGCTCATCTGCACTGGCTATAAAATAACTCATAAAACCACCTGAGCATTAACACCGGTGAAGGTGTAGCCAAGTCGCTTCATCAGTTCTCGCGTTTCAGAAGTGAGGGTTTTTGTTCCGGCAATTAGTGCAAAAGTCTCACCAACAATACAGGTCGGGTAAACAACGTCAGTGCCGTAATTTTTTGTAACTGTCACTTGTATGTTCATAAAGACCTCCTCAGGTCGTAGTTTTCCAAGACACCCAGAAGGGTGTTTCGACTGGTAACTAACCAGTCTCATCAGTTGGATTAATAGCCCTGCTTACTTGCCCACTTTTCTATTTTGGCTAAAGTCTCGTCACCTACTACACGAAGCGATCCATCGTCAAGTTCAAACCCACCCATTGCCTCGACACAGGCTAGACTTCCTCCGGCCAAGCATTCTCCAGACTTTAGGTTGAGAGTTACCCAACACTCTGTCTGGCCTGTATCGCGGTCAAGAAGATCCACTTCAGCGTGGACGTTTCCTATTTTTAACTTACTCATATCAATGCCTCCTCAGGCGTTAGTTTTCCAAGACGCACCGGAGTGCGTTTCGACCAGTAACTAACTGGTCTCATCAGTTGGAAAAATTTGAATCGGGGGAAGAAATAATCCCCACCCCTATGCCGCAACCTCTAGAGGGATAGACTCTTGTTTAACATCCATCCAGTCCATAACCTTCTGCGCTTCGCTAGCCGCTTTAAAGATATAGTCATTGTCTCCACTTAAGGCTTGAAGCCAAGAGTTGAGGTACTGGGCATGGTCTTCGCGTGGAGTGCTAGAGACATCCAAGTGATTGCACAGAAAAGCGGCTGACAACTCAGCAACTAACTCCTCGAATGCGTATCCCTTTTTGTTCTTTAAATCCAAGCGATCAAGCCGTGATGAATGACCGGTACAGTGCGCTGACTCATGCAGTAACGTGCTGTAGTAACACTCAGTCGCAGTAGATGTTTTAGTTGCGATGAATTGATCACGTTGCGGCATATGGATGAAGTCATTGGCCGGCTGATAATAAGCACCGCCCTCCGTGCTATGACGTATGTCAAATCCAAGGTTAGTGACGTACTGGTCAACTGCTTCCAGTCGCTCTGTGAGATCAACTCTCTCACCTAGTTCAGGCTCAGACCATGGCTCCCCAGTCTCAGCATGTAGCACCTGACTCGCAGGGAACACTGAAGCGCCCCTGAATCCGAACATCTTGCTGTCACCGGTTTTCTTATCCTTGCCCACCATTGGCACTGATATGCCAACGGACTTGCTACCCTTTTGGACTTGGTAGCCAAGATCAGCCCATTGCTTGTAGGTCGCAACAGTCCGGTAGCCTAGCAATCCAAGCCATAAGGCATTAAGTCCGCGATAGTGTTTACCGCTCGATGCATTGGCAGGGCGACCTCCAAGAGTTTTGAATGGCATGGTGAAGTCAGAGCCAGTCGCTTGGGCGTCTTTGATCATGTCGATGATCTGGGCAGTAATAGTTTCTTTGATATCTTTCTTCATGTTGTGGCCTCCTCAGGCTTTGATTTTCTGTGACACTGGCGAACCAGTGTTTCGGCTGAGAATCACTCAGCTACTCTTCAGACAGATGTAATGTGATTTTTGATTGACCACTTTTCAATCACTGGCTGACCGTTGTCGTCCTCATCGACTACGACATAAGCGACAGTCTTTTTGACGTTGGCATAACGCCAACCGGAGTCATTTATTGGGTTGCAACTGACCCAGACTCTGTGCGGATAGTTAATTACCGGTAGCCAACTATCAGATGGGTTGTTCGGCTCGTATGCGAAATCAACACCGTTACTGTGTTGGAAGTAGGTGATACTACTTGGTGCTTGGGACATGGTGGGCCTCCTCAGGCTTTAAATAAAAACAATGGAAACCACTCTCTCGAATGGCTTCGATGGATTTACTTACATGATGTTAGATGCTACTTGAAGCAGTGCGACGATAGGATTGTGATCCTCCCTTTCTAGCGAGCCTTCATGCTCAACGGCGTACCAGAAGTTAGTCCAATCATCCTTGGATGCTGTTGCGACTAGCTGACCTTCATGGCTCAGATCGCATATCTCATACGTTCCATTTTCTGGATCACCGAAGTTTGTTGAGTACCGGCTAAATTCAAACTGCTCGCCTCGATACATAATTGTTTTGTCGCCATAAGTCAGGTCAAGCACTGTTGCGGTTACTTCTTGAGTGTCACCCCAGTTGCTAGGGTTAAAAGTTAATGTGTTCATATTGATGCCTCCTCAGGCTGGTTAAATAAAAACAAAAGAAGCCGCTAAACATCTAACGGCTTCGATGGATTTACTTCTTAATGAATCCATAAAAGAATCGACCTAATCTCCTTCCTCCATTTACCTTGGAGTAGAGAGTGTCGCCAGAAAAGCAGTAGCCATTGGTGAACACCATGTCAGGTGCTTCCTCGAACTCACTGTCCCAGTTACCCCAGTCAACCGAACTAACTACTAACGTCCATTCGTTCGCGTAACCGTTGATGCGATCACCTTCAAGAACGACTGTGTCGCCGGTTTGAAACTCTGTTACGTATGCCATACATCACCTCCTCAGGCTTTAAATTGATTTCGTTATGACCTACAGAAGCAGGGCATAAGCAAATCAACTCATCAGGCTGTACTCGCTTGCGCTTTCCGTGGGTAGGTTGCCCACCTGATAGGTTGTTTCGTTTCCTTACTGGGCTTGCTACTCGCCGAAGCTTTCACTATCCAGAACCTAAGACCTTAAACCCGCTTAGGGAGGCACCTTGAATTCCTTTGCAAGGTGAAGAGTCATTCCGGAGACTCTCTAGCCGGTACTGTATGTCTATACAGTGGTGTAAATTCTTGCTCAACGAGCAGTTAGGCGAGTATAAGCTTAGTGCGAAATGCTTGTCAACAGTTTTCACACTGGTACAATAGAATCACACTTAAAATGCTTATAAATCACCAGTAAATAACCTATGAGATCAGTCGAATTGGACTTTGAAAAACGATTAGACCGAATTGAAGCCAAGCTCGATGGCGTCAGCCAAACTCTGACGCATTTAGCTCGCATCGATGAACGCCTGACTGGTGGTCACAAGCGCATTGATCGACATGAACAGCGGTTAGATTTGCTTGAGGATCAACAGAGAACCATTGAGACGCGTATCGCTGAGACCATGGGCAAGTCAATGATTGTTGAGCGTGGCGCTTGGGTAGTGTTCGCGGCTGTAGCTACCGCAATTGCTCAGATTTTTTGAATCGGCGGGAAAAAAGATCCCACACCCCAGTGCCATCTACCCCTATAGAGAGATAGACAGATGAAACAGACAGAGACGGCAGTCAGACCAGTAAACCTAAGACAAGAACGCTTTGTTATGGAGTATCTATCTACTGGCAATGCAACCCAAGCCGCAGAGAGAGCAGGCTATAAGCATCCCAATGTGCAGGCATTCCGCCTGTTAGTAAATGTTAGTGTAAAAACGGCCATTGAGGTCAAGAGAGCAGAGTTAATGAATGATTCGGAAGCAAAGTTGGCATCCTATGTCGCGTCGTTGGAAGCAGAGAGCCGTGACGCAGATCAGTCCGGAACACGCGTCAGAGCCTTAGAGCTACTGATCAAGGTAGTCGGTGGATTTGCCCCAGAAAAGCAGGAGGTTCACTCCTATCACGGTGCCTTTTTGGCTGATTTAGACATGGTTGAGGATGAAGTGGACGAGCTATTGGTTGATAAGGCCAATGATATCAGTGACTTACACTAGCATAGTGCAACACTACCAAGGTTGAAGCATCACCCATCACCCTCCACGCGCATGTAATAGAAGGTAGGGGGGGGTAGTTGACTGAGTTCTGGGCCGGTTCGACAGTCTGGTTCCATGGGGGGACTATCAGGAAGTATTGGCAATTATTGGCAAATATTGATAACTGAAAAATATAAAAAAATATGGTGCAAAAATGCAACAGCTACTTATGACTTACAAATCGGCAGTTGAGTATGTGGACATGGAAGCAGAGATGTTTGACAAGTTCATCGCTCCGAATGTAACGGTTTTAAAATTCGACGGGCACTCCTTTTATTTGTCTGAGCAGATTGATGAGGCTGTTTTCTTTTTGATTGAAGAATCGCCGGTAGATAAGGATTTCACACTGCACCTCGTGGAATAGGGGGGCGGTTGTTATGAGAGTACCTCTTGTTGGAAATATACAAAAAATTGAAAGGCGGGTGGGTCAGATTTGCACTTGTATTTATACGGTGAAGCCGGAGCGCTATAGGGTTTGGTGTAACAAGTGTAAGGCGTACCAGAAACATAGCAGATTTAAAAATTGAAATATCAAAAAAATACAAAAGGTAAATTTTGAAATGGCGGCACCGGCAAAAGGGAAGGCGAAAGTAAAAGTCACCGCTAGCGGCAAGAAGGTTAGCTATGGGCAGGCTGGTAAGGCAAAAGATGGTAGCCGAAGAGTTCAGGCTGGTACGTCGAAGGGTGACGCTTATTGCGCTAGGAGTTTAGGTATTAAGAAAGGTTTACCTAAGAAGAAGCAGAACGACCCAAACACACCAAACAATTTATCACGTAAGCGCTGGAAATGTTCTGGCGCAAAATCTAGGAGATAGTTATGCCAAGTGGAAAAGGTACATACGGTAATAAAGTTGGAAGACCTCCAGCAAAGAAGAAAGCGGCACCTAAGAAGAAGCCTCGCCCTGCTATCAGCGCACCTATGTCTGACCCGCGAGCCAAGGAAGCTATTGCGGCTCTCAAGCTTCAGAAGAAAAAGAAGTAGGAGATACAGATGTCCTTATACAAGAACATACATGCCAAAAAAGCGCGTATTAAGGCCGGTTCTGGCGAGACTATGAAGAAGGCTGGGCAGAAGGGTAGACCTACTGCTAAGAACTTTAAAAACGCGGCTAAGACGGCAAAAAAGAAATGACAAATCACAGAGAAACAAGGTACAGCAAAGGTGACTTTAGGCGTCCTGAGAATCGCGATAAATTTTCTGCGAACTTTGACAAGATCTTTGGGAAGCGAGATGTTCCTCAGAATGTACAACGTAAATCTTATGAAACAAATGAGACCTTGCGTGTACAAAACCAAACCACTGAGGAGTGGCTGGCAGAGTATGAGGAGGAGCTTAGTGCAAAAAGTTCTTCTTGAGCGTTTCTGTTACCACCCAAAAGGCACTTTAGGCGTCATTAAGCTTGATTCTGAGACGTTTTATTCTGTAGAGCGTCCTTGGTTAGATAACGCGCCAAACGTCTCCTGCATCCCTGAGGGGACGTATCAGATGGGTTGGCGAGACTCCCCTAGATTTGGTGAGACTTGGCATGTCAAAGATGTCCCTGAAAGGACATATATTTTGATTCATGCGGCAAACTATCCAGATGAGGTGCATGGCTGTATTGCTTTGGGTCAGTATCTAATGGCGAACAGAATTGCAGTATCAAACTCTAGACTAGCTGTGGATAGATTTGAGGAGCTGACAAAGGGAACCGAATGGGAACTGATAGTCACACATGCAATTCTTGCGGGGTTACAAAGCCAGTAGCTTGCTTTAGTAACAGCAATAGAAAGTGTAATGACTGTAGGCACGACTCAATGTTAGACCTTGCGAACTCAAGCGTCGAGGGCTTTCTACAGCGTCGATTAACCTCCATGAAACAGCGTCACAAGCAAAAACGATACGACGGTAAGATTGTAACTGTTAAGTATTTAAAGGGTCTGTATGACGCTCAGAACGGCATTTGCGCCCTTTCAGGGATACCAATGCATGTAACTACTAAGCAATCTGAATTATCTGCAAGTCCAGACCGAATTGATATAGAAAAAGGGTACGTCGAAGGCAATATCCGCCTTGTTTGTGCGCGAATTAATCTAATGAGAAACAGTTTGCACGACCATGATTTTGTTTGGTGGTGTAGGGCTGTGGTGAATAGCAATGGAAATTGAGAAGGTCGCGGCAAAATTTAAAGGTAATTTTCCTTTATATGCCAAGAATGTCCTAAAAATCGTAACAAAAGAGGGTGAATCCGTCCCTTTTGCTCTGAATTCTGCCCAGCTTTACGTCCATAATCAGCTAGAAAAACAGCTAAAAGAGCAGGGTAATGTTAGGGCGTTGGTTCTTAAGGCGAGACAAACAGGTATTTCTACCTACGTACAGGGACGCAACTTCTGGAAAGTGACACAAAATCGCAATGCTAACGCATTTGTACTGTCTCACTTGGCGGAATCGACTAACGCTATTTTTAACATGGTGAAGTTCTTTTATGACAATGTCCCGCATCCGGCGTTCAAGCCTCCGCTCGCTAGTCAGTCGGCGTCAACACTGGTATTTGATGAAATCAACTCGCGGTACAGGGTTGGAACCGCAAGGTCTACCCAAACAGGGCGAGGACAAACAAACAGATTTGTCCACGGGTCAGAAGTCGCCTTCTACCCACAAGGATCAGACATAGTCGCTGGTCTATTGCAGACAGTGGGCGGAAAAAAATCCGAAGTAATTCTTGAGAGCACTGCCAACGGTGCTGGCGGTTGGTATTACGATCAGGTAATGAAGAGCGTGAGGGGTGAGTCTGAATGGCAGACTATATTTATCCCGTGGTTCTGGATGCCGGAGTATCGCAGAAAGCCCAGCCCTTATTTTGTTGCCACACCGGAAGAATATGAGCTTGCCCAAAAATATAATTTAGATGATTCCCAGATTTGCTTTCGCCGCTCCAAGCTTGACGAACTGGGTGGCACAGATCTATTTCAGCAGGAATACCCCAGTAACATTTTAGAAAGCTTCTTAACGTCGGGCCGGTGTTTTGTAGAAGCACCAAGCCTTAACCAAGCTGAAAGTAACTGTTACACCGCTGACTTCAAAGGTGACTTGGTAGGTGGGGAGCTTGTAGATAGAACCCACGGTAATTACCAAGAGTGGCACCCCCCAACAAGGGAAGAGAGTTTTACTATTGGGGTAGACGTAGCTGAAGGCTTGGCTTACGGAGACTACTCTTGCGCTCAAGTGCTGGACTCTAAAGGAAATCAAGTTGCTTGCTGGCACGGGCATATAGATCCGTTTGATTACGGGGCATTACTGTGCGAGATAGCAAAGCGATTTAACATGGCTTACGTTGTGGTAGAACGAAATAATCACGGACTAACAACACTCCGAAAAATGCAAGATTTAGGGTATGCAAACTTATTTGTAGAGAGTTCTGTTGATGGTGCTTACGGAGATCGCTTAACAAAACGCGGAGGCTTCTTAACAACGTCTAAAACCAAGCCACTGATCATTGATGGACTGGCATCGTTGATTAGACAGGGTGAGAGTGGAATAGCAGATATAGAGCTGTTAAATGAATTGCGTACCTACATAATTGATGATAAAGGTGCTTTCAATTCTCAGTCAGGATGTTATGATGACAGGGTAATGGCTTATGCCATTGCTCTGCACGGACTTGCTTCTATGCCTCGACCTAGGCATCGCATTATACAACAGCGATTTAGAACGCTCGACTCCGTGACAGGCTACTAATGATAGAAGATGAAGACTCAGAATTAAAAGAAGATACGCTGGACGGTACGCAAGCTCAAAGCATGCAGAGTCTAGGGTCTCGCCTCGCCGGTACTTTTCAAGAGTATAAAGACGCCCGAAAAGAAACTGAGAACGAATGGCTGAAGGATTTACGTCAGTATCAGGGGATATATGAGCCTGATGTACTCGCACGTTTAGCCCAATCGTCAGGTTCGCGCTCAAAAGTTTTTGTTGGCCTTACTCGAACCAAGGTAATGGCGGCATATAGCCGAATAATTGACTTATTATTTCAGTACGGAGATGTATTTTTCTCTGTAAATCCTACTCCCATTCCACAAATTGACCCTCTAAAAGCCATGCAAATGCGGCAAATGGCGATGGATCAGATAATGATGGCAAGCCAGCAAGATCCGATGATGAATCCGGACTTAGTTGCCGCCAGAATGGAAGAGTTAGAAGAGGAATTTTTAGAGCTAGAGCAGGACATATCAGCGAAAGCCGCTGAGTCAATGACCGCTGACATCGAAGACCAGCTTATTGAAGCTAATGCGGAGATGAAGCTTAAGGAATCTATCCTAGAGGCATGTATATTTGGCTCAGGAGCCGTCAAAGCGGGCACTGTTCGCATTGATAAAAAGCAATCTTACTCCCAAACACTTGACCCAGAGACTGGTGAGCAAGCTTACGCACTCTCTATTGTTGAAAGTGTTATGCCTGACGTTGAGTCGGTAAGTATATTTGACTTATACCCAGACCCTTATTGCACCACGTTAAATGATTGCGATGGGTTGTTCCGGCGTCATGTCTTAACGCGCCGTCAATTTAGAGATTTATCTGATCTTCCGCAGTTTGACTCGGATATGGTTAAGCACATTCTTAAGACTAATCGTGCTGGCAATCATACTGAAGAAGATCACGAAAAAACTCGCAGACGTATTGCGGGAATGAACGACCAGAATGGCGAGTCATCTAGATTTGTTGTAATGGAATATTGGGGCACTATCGATGGTTATGCTTTAGAAGAGCATGGTATTGAGATGCCAGAAGATACAGACCTTTCAGACGACTACTCTGCTTGTGTTTGGTTCTGCGACAGTAAGATATTAAAGGTAATGCTAAACCCTATTGCAGGGTACAAAATCCCTTATCACATCTTCCCCTACGAGAGATCTCCTCACCAGTTCTGGGGTACAGGCGTACCGAGAATGATGAGAGATTCTCAAAGCACAATGAATGCGGCGACAAGAATTTGGCTTGATAACTTAGCCCTGTCCTCAGGCCCGATGTGCGAGGTGAATACTGATTTACTGGCCGCTGGTGAAGATCCAACGGACATTCATCCTTGGCGAGTCTTCTTGCGTGAAGGTGGTGACGGCTCTATGCCGGCAGTTCGCTGGTATCAGCCAGTTGCTAACGCTAATGGCCTCAACCAGATAGTGGAGATTTTCCGCCGTTTTGCCGATGAGACCACTAGCTTGCCGTCATATACCCACGGTGAGCAGACTCAAGGTCTGAACAAGACCGCTACGGGCATGTCGATGCTTATGGGTGCGGCAAACATTGCACTTAAAAGCACCATTAAGAATATCGATGACTTCCTTATTGAGCCAATGATTGAAGGCTTATTCCATTTTAATATGGAGTTTGGCATCAATGAAAAATCTAAAGGAGATCTCCGGATTGTTGCTAGAGGTAGTACTGCACTGGTTCAGAAAGAAGTACAAAGCCAGAGACTGCTTCAATTCTTATCTCTTGTCTCTAACGAACAAGACGCTGGTTATGTAGATCGTCTTGGCTTATTGCGTGACATAGCAAAAAGCATGGACATTGATCCAGAAGATGTAATTAAGACGGAGGAGCAATTAGCTCTTGAACAACAACAAATCCAACAGCAACAACAGCAACTACTCCAAGCTCAAGCTCAACAGGGAGCAGTCTCAGGCAGTCCTCAGGCTCAGGGCAATGCCGGAATGGGTGCTGGTGGAGCAATTATTTAATCATCGGCTAGAGAGTTCTCAGAAAGAACTTGAGCAGTCAGATGAAAAGAATTTCAGGTTTGAGCAGGGCAGGCTTAAAGAGCTTCGCTTCTTCTTAAATTTGGAAACTGCGGCGAAAGCCGTTCTAGACAAAGCGCGGCTCCCTAGTAGGAATACCGCAATCGATTAATTGACGACCGAATATCCCATTAAGGGACTCGACAGGATTATGAAATGGCTAGTAGTAGAAATGACCCAGAGCGACTAGAAGCTGAAGCTAAAGAGTTGTACGAGCAAATGACTAAAGGAAGGACAGGAACCCCAGAGGCAGATCAACCTCTAGAGGATACTCCAGAAGAGCCAGAAGAGTTGCAAGTAGAAGCCCCCGATCCCACGGATAAGGCTGAGACCACAGCAGATGAGGACACTGAAGATGATTCACAACGCGGCGAAATAGAATCAGAAGAAGTGACTGCTTTACACAAAGCAGAGAAAGCCATGAAGGGCGCACAGGCGAGAATGACCAAAGCAACCCAAGAGGCGGCTGACTTGAAGCGGCAAAATGCCGACCTGATCAGAAGCGTCACGGAGCTTAAAGGTCAACTTGTGGAGACTCAAAAAGATGATGGTAAGTTAGCTCAAATTAGGGAAGATTACCCTGACTTAGCTGGCCCACTGTTAGATGAATTGAAGCGAACACAGGATGAAGTTGGTAAAGCTAAAGATGCTTTAGCAGAGCAAGAACAGAGTAAATATCGCGAACTAGAGGATAAGGCGCAAGCCGAACACTTTGATCGTATTAGAGCGGCTCACCCAGACGTTGATACATTAATTGAATCAGCAGATTGGTTGAACTGGCTTGAAGACGCTAGCTCACAGACGAAAGAGTGGATTCAAACTGGATCGTCTAATGATGTTAACTCAGTACTTAATCAGTTTAAAGTTGATATGGGCGAACCTCTTCCCACGCCGCAAGAGCAGACTCTGAAGCGGGCACGGTCGGTTGCAGAACCGAAGATGCCAAAAGCTAGGAAGTCTAATTTAAAAGGTGAAAAGAAAAACTGGACTGTCGATGAGATTATGAGGATGCCAAACGAAGTGTTTGAAAAGCATCAAACAGAAATTCTCAAGGCAATGGAAAGTGGATCAATTCGCCGCTAATCTCTTGTGAGGTAATAAAATGTCTTTTTCACAATTTAGTACGGGTTCTACATCTGAAGTAAACTTTATCCCAGAGGTGTTTTCTAAACTCCTTCAGGCTAAGTTCTACAAAAAATCAATTTTGCCCGAAATTTCCAACACCGATTATGAAGGTGAAATCTCCGGCCAAGGCGACAAGGTTGTTATTCGTACAGTTCCGGCTGTAACGATCAATGACTATGCTGGCACAATCACTACTCAAGAGCTGACCACAGCTAAAGTAGAGATGTTGATCGACAAAGCTAAGTACTACAGCTTTAAGGTTGATGATGTGCTTGCGGCTCAGGCTGACATCAATTTGCTTGAAGGTGCATCTACTGATGCTTCTGAAGGTATGAGAATTGCTGTAGAGACTGAAGTTCTTTCAGGTGCTGTTACCGGTGCTACTACTATTGGTTCTCAAACCACTATTAGTGCAAGCAACATCTTAGAAAACATCCTTGTCATGTCTAAGCAATTAGACGAGCTAAACATCCCAGAAGAAGGTCGATTCATTGTTCTTTCTCCTGAGTTCATTAGCATGCTCAAGCAGTCAGAGCTTCGTCAGGCTTACCTGACAGGTGATTCTACTTCACCTCTCCGCAATGGCATGGTTGGTATGGTTGACCGTTTCAAAGTGTTCCAAAGCAACATGGTTTACACCCCAGCATCTGGCGCAGACAGTGGTTATACACACGTTCTAGCTGGACACCCTAAGGCACTTTCTTTTGCGTCACAGTTCACTAACACTGAAACTGTTCGTATGGAAAGCACCTTTGGTGATCAAGTTCGCGGATTGAAAGTATACGGCTCTAAGGTCGTTACTCCAGACGCACTTGTAGTTGGTAAGTGGACTTAATAGTCTGAACGGTAGGGGGAGGGAAACCTCCCCTTATTCAGGAGATACAAGTGACAAACAAATCAGCAACAAAAAAAGACGAGATATTTGCTAAGGCAAAAGAAGACTTCGATGTAAAGCTTGATCGCAGGCTAACGCTTGCACAGCTAGAGGAACAGGTTAAACAGTTGGCCCGTAACAAAGCCAATCCGCCTCCCAAAGAAGAAGCCCTCGTCCCTAAACGAGTAAGGAATGTAATCACCGGAAATGAGTTTGATTACAATTCGCTTTTTAAAAATAACCCCGATTTACAAATAATCGAATGGGAGACGAACGATGGCAACAACTAAAGTTGTAGATATTTTAGATCGGGCTGGAATTATCCTACAAGATAATACTAATGTTCGATTTCCTAACGAAGAGCTTTTAAAGTTCTTTAATGACGCGCAGAAAGAAGTAGTTCTGCACCGTCCAGACGCAAAGATGGTAAACACCACCTTTGCTTGCACGACTGGTAGTAAGCAGACATTACCGTCAGCGGCGTTAAGGTTAATTGAGGTAGTCCGCAATGTAGGTGGACGAGCAATTACACAAGTACAACGGCGCATACTTGACGAGACTTTACCTAACTGGCATGAGACAGCGGCTGGAACAAACAAGATTGAACATTTTGTTTATGATCCTGCTGACCCCAAGAATTTTTACGTTTACCCTAAAGCGGCAAGTGGAACTCACTCGTTAGAGATAGTGTTTAGCTCATCTCCTTCAGAGATTGCTATTTCCAACTTCTCTTCAGACACAAGCGTAATCAGTGTAGATGATGTCTACGCTAACTGTTTACTGGACTATGTCCTGTATCGCTCATATCAGAAGGATTCAGAGTTCGCTGGAAACGCTCAGAGAGCAATGATGCACTATCAGAGCTTTGCTACTGCTTTGGGAATTAAAACTCAAGCAGACTCGGCCACAACCCCAGTCCCCACACTATAAGGGTAATGGATAATGAAATATTCTGATTTTGCTTTGTACGTCCGACCTGAAGCTCAAGGCGCACCTGATTTTGTTATCGAAAGAGCGGTTAGGGATTCGGCTATAGATTTCTGTGCAAGAACGGATATTTATATGCCGGAGCCTGAGTTTATAACGGTTATTTCTGGGCTAAATGAGTACGCAGTTAGTTTGCCTACCGGAACAGAGCTGAATCATATTTTGGATATTTTTAAAGACAAGTCGGCATTAACGCCAATAAGTTATAATCAGCTACTGCTTAGGCTTGGAGATGAGACCACGACAGGCTCTCCTGCGTATTATGCTCAACGAGATAATTCAGATTTTTATCTAGCACCCATTCCAGCAAGCTCAGATTCTATTAGAGTTCTGTACAGCGTCAAACCTTCATCAACAAGTACCAGCATTCCAGATTCTGTAGGCAAGGAACACAGAGAGACTATTTCACATGGTGCGCTTTACCGGCTCCAAATGATGGCCTCTCAGCCTTGGTCAAACCCGAACTCAGCCGCCAATAATAAACAGTTATTTGAGCGAGGATTGGGTCGAGTTGTTCGTCAGGTTAAATATGGATTTAGCGGTGGATCACTAACAGCAAAGTCGAGGGCATTTATCTGATGGCATATTTGACCACAATAAATTTAGTTCAGGGAGACCAGCTTCCTGAAATACAAATCATTCTAAAAGACAGTAATACTGCGGCTTCAGGTGCTGTTCTGGATACTGACGACCCATCAACATTTGCCACCCTAGATTTAACGGGTGGATCTGTTCGCATGAGAGTTCGGACAGTAGGGCAGACCTCTTTAATTGATACTCTTGTCGGTACAATAACCAGCGCTACAGGAGGCGTTGTCGTATTCGTATTTGACGCAGACACGCTATCTGCTAGCGGAGTACTGGAAGGTGAGATTGAATTCACAGACTCTTCTGGAAGAACACAGACCGTAATGGATTTAATCAAGTTTAAAGTTAGATCGCAGTTCGGGTAATAGCTAATGGCTATCAGAGCGTCCGTAAGCTTCAAATCGATTGTAGCCAGTGCCTCGCACCGAAAGCTTGATCTAAATGCGTCCCTGCTTCCATCACTTGGTAATCAAGTTTACTTTACAAAGCTGGTCGGTGTCGCAAATTGGCAAAGGCTGTTCTTAGATGATATTCATGTAAATGCTACTCGGACTGTTTACTTCTTTAACAATTCATTTAATTTTTTGGAGTCTCAAGAATTTTCCGTAGGCAAGGGTGTCACTGACTCGCTAACTATCGGCAGTCTTGATCCGATATTTGATGTCATTTCTAGCAAGACAGATACCTTAAATACCATTGACTATACTATCATCGGCGCAGGCAAGGTTGCAGTTGACCTAGTATCCTTCAATGAAGCTCAAACTTTTAACACTATTAAATCAACGTCGGACTCCATAGCGTTTAACGAAAGCGTGGTGACGCTCTTAACCTTTATTAGAAGCTTTTCCGATACCTCATTACTTACTGACAACCTAAGCCTTGCATCCACCAAGAACTCCTTGGACTCTTTTTCCTTTAGCGATGAGTTGTCAACGAACTTTGGTAAGTCATCTGGAGACAGCTTCGCTCTCTCAGAGCAACTTTTAGCAGAGACTGGAAAGTTTCTTCCAGACCCTGTCGTTATGGTTGACACGTTCAACATAACAAGACAGCCATACAGTTTTATTTTTAATGACGTTGGTGGAGTGGTTTCGGTTACCGGTGCTCCTAACCATAACTTTACGCTTTCAGATACAACTCCAGTCTTTAATATTGAGACAGCACTTCAAGATTATTTTGCTCTTGATGATTTTGCTCAGGTCAATAAAGACAGCCTTGGCGTTAAGGTAAATGTTGTCGGATTCTCTGATCAAATTGACTTTGACCATGTTGTCACTAGCTCTTTATTAAATAAGGCGCTTTTAGGCAATATGGTATTAAACGCCTAAGAAATTAAATCATTGAATATCAGCATATTACCTTGACCAAAGTGAAATTATTTGCTTTGTAAAAAGCTCTTTTAGACCCTATAATAGCATCTGGATTCCTAGCTTTACATGCGCCAAGGCTAGTATTTTTTTACATCACATTTACGGGCGCAGTCACACTGTCTTCATGGATCGGAAAATCGGATGGTATAGATATTGTCGATTCAATTGGCTATCAGCGTGTAGTTATGAGCGCTATAAAAGTCAGGGTTATTCGGCAATATAATATTGAATGCTGAATAAACCGGAGATCCACCATGATCCAAGATGATCTAAAACTTAAAGGGCGACTTACCGTTAATTTAATTGCGGCTGACGGCTCTATTAAGAACACTCAAGAGATACCTAATCTCGTTGTAACCTCAGGCAAAACCTTTGTAGCAAGTCGCATGGCTGGTACATCTTCTAGCGTAATGAGTCACATGGCTATTGGCACCTCAGCGACAGCGGCGGCAGTTGGAAACACTACGCTAGGGGCTGAAGTTGCCAGAGTTGCTTTAACAAGCACTACAGCCAATAACAATGACATTGTATATGTAGGCTCATTCCCAGCGGCAACACCATCTAGCTCTGCGGCTGTGGTAGAAGCGGCAATATTTAATGCTTCTTCAAGCGGAACCATGCTTTGCAGAACGGTTTTCAGCGTTATTAACAAGGCGGCAACAGATAGCCTTAGTATCTCATGGACAATTTCAGCTAGCTAGGAGCCTTAAATGGCAATTCAGTTCTCGAACCTAGCTAGCACTACGCTGGCTAGTGGCGTTTCCTCATCGGCAACGTCTGTAAGTGTAACCAGCGCATCCCTATTTCCCTCTCTGGGAGGTAGTGATTATTTCTATGCAACTCTAGGAGACGGCACTGGGTCTGAAATTGTTAAAGTCACGGCCATATCAGGGACTACATTTACTGTAGTTCGTGGTCAAGATGGGACTTCAGCAATAAGCCATAGCACGGGAACTCAATTTGCTCTAAGGGTAACAGCGGCGGCACTTGAAGATCTCCGAGACTCCCCTAACGTAGAATCCGTCTCCAAAAGCGGAGACACGATGACGGGCAACCTATCACTAGGCGATAACGTCAAGCTACAGCTAGGCAATCAGA